>SWCD01011912.1_pt1 | contig 20143 bp, 21 predicted proteins | sample 4693011 | NCBI WGS metagenome assembly SWCD01 (sample SAMN10267278, study PRJNA491770) | bioreactor metagenome | isolation source: DHS bioreactor inoculated with marine | place: Japan: Omine Ridge, Nankai Trough | reverse complement strand
GAATTTTTCAAAATCATTGGGGTGAAGAATTTGCACATGCTCCATGCGGTGTCGAAGATGGGGCAATTGATTTTCATTTTCATAAGTCCGTAGTTGCGCGAAACCTTTTAGCATTTCTTGATTGGCCTTATCACCGATGGCATGCACGGTCATGCTCAATCCACCATCAGCGGCTAATCTCGCTTTTTCGAAAAACTCCTCTCCATCCAAAAAGAGCATCCCCACATTATCTTTGTTTCCTTCATACCCCTCTAGCATCGCCGCCGTTTGAGGTCCCAAAGCGCCGTCCGCGAAAACTTTGATTCCGCCAATTTGTAAGAGATCATCACCAAAGCCGGTTCTTAATCCGATCTCAATAAAACGCTCAAGTTGCTCGACTGGAAGCGTTTTTGAAACACGCAATTTTAATTCCCCTAAATTATTCATTTTTTGCAAGGTTTTGAAACAAGCTATCCGGTCAAAATCATGAATCCCAGTGAGGCCATATTGCCATAATTGCTTTTGGGCAACTTTCATAGCCTCAACATCTTCTTCAAGGCTCGGTTTAGGAACCATCCGTGAAACCAACTTTTCAGCGCTTTCGAACAGAATCCCGTCCGGGTCCCCATTATCACTTCGACCTATTCGGCCATTTTTAGGGTCGGGGGTTTCCCCTGTAATCCCCGCCATCTTTAAGGCTGCCGTGTTGCACCATGCAGAATGTAAGGAGGCTGACGTAAGCAATACAGGATGATGGGGGGCAACCTTATCCAGATCGGCAGCAGTTGGAAAACCTTCGGGCCAATTATTTTGATTGAAACCGTGGCCCAACACCCATTTTCCTGGCGGAGTATCATTAGCCCGTTCGGCAACTCGCCGCAATGTTTCAGCTCTGCTGACATCGAAAATATCTAATTTGCTGAGACTATGGGCATAATAACGAAAATGAATATGCGCGTCGGTAAGTCCAGGAAGGATCACCGCCCCCCCCATATCTTGTTTTTTTGCCCGATGACCAAAAGCGTCGATAATTTCCCTGTCCGATCCAACACCCAATATTCTTCCTGCTAGGGGAGCATGCTCATCAATTGCAACCGCGGTGCCGGCGGGTGTTTTAGGATCCTGGCTATAGATTTTTGCGTTATGGAGGATTTGCATTAATTCTCCTGTTTTTATGAAAAGGGACGACCGATGGCCGTCCTATAATGGTTCAGTATGCTAATAAACGGTGGGGTTTTCTTTACGCTAATTCTTGGCTTTTCCCAAAGGATCAGTCTTCCGAACCGATCATTTTATCGATCAAAGTGTTTAATTCTTCATCCGAATAGTAACGCACAGTGATTGTGCCGCCTTTTGCTCCGTGGGACAACCTCACTTCTGTTTGAAGTTCATCCCGCAATCGTTCTTGAATCGATAAAATCTCTGGAGCCATCGGGGGCCGGGTTTTCTTAGCTTTCACCTTTTCACCCTTATAACTGCGCGCTCTTTCCTCTGTTTGCCTTACATTCAGTCCTTCAATTAGAATCGCATCCAAGATTGCCTGTTGCGCTTGTGCGCTCAAACCATGCACCGCTCGGCCATGTCCTTCACTGATCTTGCCATCCGCGAGTGCTTGTTTGACCGCCGCAGAAAGGTCCAATAATCGCATCGTGTTCGTGATTGCCACCCGGCTCTTTCCCACTCGTCGGGCAACTTCTTCTTGTGTTAGCTGATATTCTTTTTGTAATCTTCGGTAGGCTTCTGCCGATTCTAGCGGACTGAGGTCGGCACGCTGCACATTTTCGATCAAAGCCAATTCCAACAATTCCCGGTTATTCGCATCCCGAATAATGACCGGCACTTTCTCCAACCCAGCCTTTTTGGAGGCTTGCAGCCTGCGCTCACCAGCGATTAACACATATTCATCAGAGTTCGATCCTCGTGTGACCACCAAGGGTTGAATGATGCCGTGTTCTAAGATCGAAGCAGCTAATTCAGATAATTCTTCAGGATTAAAGGTAGTGCGGGGTTGTTCGGGGTTCGGCACAATAGACTCAATCGGCACTTGGTTAACATCGCCAATTTCTAAGGCAGATTCTTCAGGGATGGAAGGAATTAGTGCGTCTAAACCTTTACCTAATCCAGTTTTTCTTGCAGACATAATGGCTCCTTTATACCGCCAGCTTTACGCCGTCTTTTTTGAGAAGTTCGCGGGTAAGTTCATCATATGCCACAGCCCCAGGGGAACTGGGATGATAGGAAAGAATGGGTAAGCCATAGGAGGGGGCCTCGGCCAACCGCACACTGCGGGGGATCACCGTCTCCATTGCCTCATTGGGGAAATGTTTACGGATCTCATCGACCACATCTTTAGATAGGTTGGTGCGGCTGTCATACATCGTCAGGATTACCCCACGGATTTTTAGTTTGGGGAAAACGGCCTGTCGCACCCGGTCGATCGTGCTCACCAACTGGCTGATTCCTTCTAATGCCAAATATTCACATTGCACCGGAATCAGCAAACCATCCTTGGCGGCCACCATCCCGTTGATCGTCAATAATCCCAATGAAGGGGGACAATCGATCAAAATATAATCGTAGCGGTCTTCCACTGCTTCGAGCGCATTTCGAAGTCGCCCCTCACGTGCAAGCACCTCGATCAACTCAACTTCCGCCCCTGCCAGATCTGGCGAGGAGGGCAGCAAAGAAAGCTTCAGCCTCGGGTTATGCATCACCGCCGAACTAACCGATTCATCATTAATGATTGTTTGGTAAGTGCCTGATTTAACTGTGTTCTTATCGATGCCCAAACACGATGTCGTGTTCGCTTGAGGATCAATGTCCACCAAGAGCACGCGTTGCCCATAATAGGCCAGATATGCCCCCAAATTGATCGTGGTGGTCGTTTTACCCACGCCACCTTTCTGATTTAAAATTGTATAAATTCGAGCCACTTTTTATTTTACCTCGATGATGAGATTGGAAATGTCTTTTTTAGATGGCGCCCCTGCCAAACCCGCTCTGGTGATCGAGTTGGCGGCAACCTGATTAGCAAATTGTACCGCTTCCAGCGCATCTTGTGTTTGGCAGAATCGAATGAAAAATGCACTCGCAAAAACGTCCCCCGCCCCAGTCGTGTCCAATGTTTTTGTCTCCGGCGCATCCACCAAGATTTCGTTCCCATCCTGGTAGAGCATCGCGCCATTCTCTCCTAAAGTGACTACCAATATCGGGGCCGCTTCAGCCAGGTCTTTGATCATTTCCTGGTTACAGCGCACATCCTCTTCGCTAATCACCGCCGCAGTCACCTGTCTGAGTACAAATCGCGCCTCGGGCCAATCGGCACAATCCACCTGCCCATCCGCACCCCACTGCCTCAGCCACCCCTGCGGAGTAAGCAATATCTGTGCATCAGGAAAATGCCGGGCGATCGCTGGATTGACCTCATGCAGCACCGGCGCAATATGAATAAATTCTGCTCCCCGCCAGAGTTGCGGGACATGATAAAAATCTAATGCAGGGGCGATATGATGCACCGTTTGCACCCTGCCCCTGCCAGTTTGTATATTCTCAAAAGTGGTCGTTTGATCGCTTGTCGTATCGTTGATCACCGTCAGATCGGGGAGATCAAGCAGTGAACTATCCACATCCTCCGCCCATGCCGTCACCACCCCCACCCGCAGACCCATCGCCTGCGCAGTTCGTGCCGCATACGCCGCCGTACCCCCTAAAACAAGACCCTGGGACGTCATATCCTTGGTGAAATGCCCGATGATGAGCATATCGATCGGCTCTAAGCCTGGAACAGTAAGCATAAGCCAATTATACCAAAGGGGAAGATCGCTATATTTAAGATATGAAAAAAGCAGAGAGGTAATTTCTCTCTGCTTTTTTCGGAAAGGAGATTCAAATCTTGTGGTTATGAGACAAATTTATTTACCGCCTCGGTAACCTTGGCCTTGGAAGCCGCCGCCATTGACAGGCACGCCATCATTCAAGCAAGTACCATCACATACGCCAGCGTTCATTCCACCACGACCCATCCCATTATTCATTCCTGTGGCCATACCATCTGCCAATAAGATGAATCCGCGGGTGCTGAGCCAGTCAAAGGTTTCTTGAGTGATCACGCCGTCTGCTAAAGCAGCAGCCAATGCATCACTGTGGGCTTGCTTCACGATTTCTCTAATCTCGGTCAGTTCATAGCCAAGTTCAAGAGCGATCGCTTCGAAATTGCCATCTTCTAAGGTGCTTGCATCGATGCCGAGGGCATCTGCCAGAGCGCTGTGAAGATATTCTTCTATTGCGCCATCCATTTGGATGTTCATTTGGATAGCCTCGCCTGCGCCGCCTCGTCGAAAACCTTGTCCCATAAATCCAGAAGCTGGTGGATCGACTTCATCGGCAAAGGCTGAACCAACTACGCCCAAGGAAAGGACTGCGATACCAAGTACTGTCAAAATCATCATGCTTTTCTTCATTTTTTTACCTCTTTTACAAATTGTTTCGGGAAAATTCCCGTTCGTTTATTGCCCTAATCATAAAGCGGGGATATAGGGAATTTGTGGACGAGATATGAAGAAATTATGGATGTTTTTAGGAAAAATTAGATTAAATTTCTTTTGAGGGATATAATGTAATAATAATTAATAAAGGGAGAAAACTGTGAAACTAGAAATTGACCACCCACTGTTCAAAAATTTAATTAATAACCCTCCGCTGTGGTGGAAAAATATTCTCAATGACAAAGATTTGTATATTGACATTAGGAAAAATAATTATATTAATGTTTATTTTAATGGAGGATCGTTATTGAAATTGGAATGGAAAGGAGAATATGTTGGGGGAATTCATTCTAAATATATCCCTTTAGAGTCTGAAAATGAATATCATCAATTAATGATTTCTCAAGAACAGATAGAAATTGGGGAAATCAATCCGACGCTACTTAATAATTTCAATTTAGAAGCATTAAAAAAAATTAAATCGAGAATAAAGAAGTATTCAAATCGACTAAGTGAAAAAGGGATTCAAGGGAACTATATTGTAAAAAATAATATAAAAAAATATAGTAATGGATTTTTCTTAGATTCAGAATTTATGTTTAAAGAGGGTCGAGTAGATTTGTTATGGGCGGATATGGATAATAAACTTCTAGCTTATGTTGAACTTAAAACAATCGGTGATTCAAGGCTTTATACGTCTTCAAAAGACGACAACTCAATATCAAGTCAGTTAGAGAGGTATTATTCTTTGATTCAAAACAAAAAAGATAATCTTCTGGGATATTATAAAAAAGTTTATCAGATCAAGAAAAATTTAGGATTGATTCCTGATCATATAGTTGATAAATCAATAGAAAATTTTTCAATTTTGGAGAAACCAATCCTGTTAATCGGTGATTGTACTCAAAATTGGATAAATAGTAATTTTGAAACCATAAATGAAAAAATTAATGATGTCGCATTCGGAAGTGTTTTCCATGGCTTCGACACTTACAATTTCCATATCCCATTTAAAAATCTTAGGAATAGTTTTAGATTGTCATAAATTAAAAGTTTTTAATGTATCTAAAATGAAAATATTCCCTACGATTTTTTTGGTTTTACTTTTACCAGTTTTTTATTTGCAGCCTTTTTTACTCTAGTTATAGCAGCTTTAATATCTTCTCCCTCAGCTACTTCCCGTTTTAATACGTCTGCAATAAGGATGTCACTTATTTCATCAGTTTCGACTCTAGTGTCAAGTGATACCCTTCTTAATTCCCGCCGAATCATATTTAAAGAATTTTCTGATTGGAGAATAGCGCTAATAACAAATTTGTTAACAACCATTAGGTGGTCGTGATAATCCTTGATAACATCTTTTGATAATCCTTCTTTGCATAATAAGAATAGAATTTCTTGATCCTCTTTTTTACGAGGGTTTAATTCAAGAAAATTATAAGAGCATAATAATTCATGACTTACAGGACGTTCAAATTTAATTCTATATATCTGCCAATCTGCGCCGTTCGTTAAAACGACCCATTGAATTCCATGTTGAGCCCCATAACCTACGGCTTGTCGAACATGTGATTCTTTTAGTTCTAAACCAATTGCTTTTGCCTCAATTAAATATTTTATATTCCCATCAATTTTGACCGCAAGATCGCAAAAGGTTCCTTTTATCGCATATTCACTAGTAATTTCAGTCCACTTGTCATAACCAAATATATTTGCAAGCATGTCTGTAATTATAAGAACGGTGTCGGATTCATTTACATCGCGTACTTTAGCGCTTTGTAAAACCTTTTGATAATTTTTTATTTCTTTTGAAAACCTTTCAATTACTCTTTTTGGGATCGAAGCCATAATTTCCTCCAATTAACTGATTTCATCTTGTTTTACTGTTAATATCAAACCCACATATTTATCTTATGATTAATAAATACTCTCACTAAACATTTGTACACTTTTTCCGAACCCTTGTGAATAGGCAAATGTACTGTCCCGAGTTTTTAATAGGTACACCCCTTTTGGGGTAGGGGGGTCGGAGTAGGGTTTACAACCAAATATCCCCCATAGGATGAAAATACAATTATTACGGATTATAATGTTTCTTAATAATTTGAGGGAAGAATGACAAAACTAAACGAATTTAGTAAACTTCTGGGCAAAAAACAAGGCGAGTTAAAAAATTCGCTATTAAAAGAGCAAGACCATCAAAAAGCGATTGATTTATTCTTGTCCCACCATGCGTCTTTACATTCTGCTGAGGTCGCAAAAAGCGAAATCGGTTCATATTTTGACGGGATCGTAGAGGATTTGACTGAAAAACAACTTAGGAAATCAATTAATAAAGATGCCCATTCAATTGTCTGGTTGATCTGGCATTTGGCCCGAATTGAAGATGTGACCATGAACTTTTTAGTAGCAGGGGAGGGCCATGTCCTAGACCAAAAGAATTGGTTCAAAAAACTTGACCTAAAATTTCGACATACAGGGAATCTCATGTCAGAAAGCGAGATCATAGAATTAAGTAATACGGTGAATGTTAAGGCATTATTTCAATATCGTAATGCTGTGGCTCGCCGAACTCGTGAAATTGCCCAAAGTTTGACAGGGGAAGATTTGAAGAAAAAAGTTGATCCAGCCAATATCCAAAAGATCAGAGAGGCTGGGGCAGTTTTACCAGAAGCAGAAGACCTCCTAAGCTATTGGGGCAGAAAAAATTTTACAGGCCTGCTATTAATGCCAGCCACACGGCATATCATTGTGCATTTAAATGAGGCGTTCCGCATCCGACAGAAATTGATTAATTAAGTATTTCTTTCTAACGCCAATTAAATATTTAAATAAATAATAGGGACACCCCTTCTTGGGGTAGGGGGGTCGGAGAGGGGTCTACAACAAAATATCCCCCATCGGGGGACCCAAAATTATAAAAAATTATAAGCTTTGAAGAACGGGTTTCGTTTAAGGCGCTAGTTCAGCAACCTCAATTTCCTCCCCCGTAATATATTTGTAAGATTCGACGATAAGTTGAAAAGTCACCTCCAATTCAGTCATCGATAGGGGGGTAAACAACATCACAAAACCTTCCCAACCTTCTCGCTCATCCGCCCAAGGATGCCGTTCCGCCCACCCTTTTTCGACGGCCTCCAAGGCCCGCGCATACGGTAACGCCAGGTGCAAACTTCCATCCGGGTGGATGTGCGCAAATTCGCGCCCAGAAACTATATTCTCCGCATGAGCAAGGGAAACTCCCTCACTTATCCACATCCCTCGTGCCCCCGGTAAAGAGATGATCGTCGGTCGGTTTTCGACGTTCGGTAAAGAAAAGGCCAGCTCAAATAGTCTATCGTTCACATCATCCACCAATGCCACCCCAATTTGTACATGCGGCACGGTGCCACTCGTTTGTGTACGCGGTCCAGATCGTTCGGGGAGCGGTTCAAAAACTATTTCAGGAGCAGGCGTCGGTTCACCCGTGGGGGTAGCCTCAGTTGGCTTTATTGCAGAGGGGAGAGTCGGTTCACTGCTTGCTTCAGCATTTGTTGGCTTTGGTTCAGGCGTAGCGGTCTCCACCGCTATACCCGTTTCCGGGTTTCCGCAAGAAACGAGCATAATTAAAAGAGGAAGAGTAAAAATTAAATGTTTCGGTTTTATCCAATTCACCATATTTATCCGACAATCCAAGGATTAAAAATATTACTTTGCTTGAATCGATATTTTGTATTTAATTAAGGGACAACCACATCGGGGTAGGGGGGGCGGAGAGGGGTCGGATTCAAAGAATCACAAATTTAAACAAAAAAAGACAGCCCATTCGGACTGTCTTCGAGTTTTATTTCTAACGCCTACGTTTTTGGGATGATCACAACTTTTCGGCGGGAGTCTTCACCCACGCTTTCTGTGTAAACTTCCTCAGAATCACGTAAAGCGATATGCACCAAGCGGCGTTCGTTGGGCGGCATCGGCTCCAAAGCCTGCTTGCGCCCCGAACTGGTCGCTTGCTTAGCCATCTGCTCCGCCAGCGTTTTCAAACTTTGCTCGCGGCGGGCGCGGTAGCCTTCGATATCAATATTCACTCTTGCACCGTGTCCAATTTCTTTGCCCACGATCAGGCGGGTGATGTACTGAAGGGCTTCCAATGTTTCTGCTCGGCGGCCGATCAATACGCTCAAGTCACTGCCCGTGATGTCCACGTTAACGCTCGGGTAATCTGGGCTGCTGTCTTCTTCATTCAATACAGCATTCACTTCCGCATAAACGCCCATCTTATCGATCAATTCGGCCACGGTGGCTTCTGCAATGGCGATCAAGTTCTCGACATTATCCCCACTAGAGGCATTGTAGCTCGGGCGGGGCGCTCGCTCTCTTTCTTGAGGAGGAGCCTTATCTTCTTCAGATTTTACGGTCAAGAGCACACGCGCATGGCGTTGGCCAATGCCCAAAATGCCCTTACTGCCCTCATCGAGGGTTTCAATAGTCACATCGTTTTTGGATAGCCCTAGCTCTGCAAGACCATCCGCAATCGCTTCTTCGATAGTGGGGGCGATCATTTCTAAAGTTGCTCTCTCTTCGGTCATAGCGTCCTCATTTTTCCAATCGAATTTAGATAAAATCTGATTAATTTATTTACTAGGCATTACGTTTTGGAAATAAATTCTCAAGTTTCAAACGTCCCATCAAACCATATTGCAAAATTCCCGCAACGTTGCTGGTCACAAAGTATATCGCGATACCAGCAGATAAACTGTAGGAGATCCATGCGATCATGATCGGCATCATCATTGTCATTGATTTGCCCATCGCTGCGCTGGGGTCATTGGGGTTTGTGCTTGGCGGAGTCATTAGTTTGGATTGCAAGAAAGATGTAATGAAAACGATCACTGCCAAAACAGGAATACCAAATTCTGGCAAGAAATCCAAGAACAATCTTTCCGGTTGGCTCAGGTCGCTCATCCATAAGAAAGCAGAATTCAGCGGAATCAAACTGGCGGCATTTGGCAAACTAATATCTTTTGTCAACTGCAATAATTCGATCGGGGTAGCAGCCATCACTCTTGAGATTGCACCATACAAACCAATAATGATCGGGAACTGGAGCAATGTAGGCAAACAAGAACCAAAGGGGTTGATCCCTTTTTCCTTATAAACCTTCATTTGTTCCTGTGCCAATTTTTCTTTGTCGTCTTTATATTTCTTCTGAACTTTTTGCCATTCTTTATCGTTATTCAGTTCCTGCATTGCCGCCGCAGATTTCATCTGAGATTGTGTAAAGGGGAAGGTAAGCAATCGGATCAAAATTGTAAAAACGATGATCGCTAAACCAAAGTTGTTGCCCAAAATATCATAGATATAGAAGAGGGCGTTTGCAAAGGGGATGATAATAAAATCCATAGTCTTTTTCCTTAAGTAAGGCGATTAATTTGCGGGGACAAATTCCCATTGGATCGTGCCGTTGGCATCAAAAGCAACCAAGATCGTGTCGATCCCTGAAACTGGGACAATAATAAGTTCGCCGGCAAAAACAGGGTCACCTAATAATAGGGAATCCTCTTTATAAAAACGGTTCCAGCGTAGTTTTCCTTCAAGATCGAGGCCATAAAAATTGCCATCAGCAGTCCCAAAGTAAACCCCATCTTCAGTAACCAACGGTGTGCCAGAAACCTGACCTTCGCCTTTGAAATTCCATATCAACCTGCCGGAATCAGCTTCAAGGGCATAGATCCAACCACTAATATCCGTGGCATAGATCACATCATCGACCAAAGCCGGTGCTCCCCAGACCCAATCATTTGCCTGGAAGGTCCACACTTTTACACCATTCGAACTTCGGATTGCAAGAACTTCACTTTCAAAAGTGCCGAGGTAAAGCAGTCCGTCTTCGCTGATCTCAGGGCTGGTTACCGTGGTGCCGCCCAAATCAACCGACCAAATTTCATTGCCGGTTCTTGGATTTAAGGCATATAAATGATGATCCATGGAAGCCAAATAAAGCTTTTCGCCATCATAAACTGGTTTCGCCCAAAGAGGCCCTTCGGTTTCAAAGGACCATTGCTCAGTACCGTTCATATCGAGGGCATGCAAAGTATGGTCTGCGTTCGGAGCATAAATAATGTCATCCAAGATCAAAACGCTGGCAATGAATCGGTTATCATTCTCAAATACCCAAGTTTCTCTGCCAGTTTCGATATTGTAATTATGCAAATTATTATTATAGCTTCCAATCAATAATTGCCCATCTTCGGTAATCTCCGGTGGGGCAAAATAGATCGGGCTTTTTGCATCAATTTCCTGGGGAATCCGAGAAATTAATGCCCCATTTGTGGGGTCAATTTGATAGATCTGTTGGTTTTGAGTTACAAAAAGGTCATCTTCAAAAATAGTAATGCCAGGCCAACTGGTGGTCTGAAAACGACTTCCTGTACAAGCGCTCAGCGTTAAACCGACAACCAAGACGAGCAGGAGTAAAAGCAATTGTTTTTTCTTCATAAATTTTGTATTTCCGTTTTTCTAAATTCGCCCTGTTTTTAGGCGTTAATATTTATCTAAATTATTTAACCGGGTCGTATCCACCGGGGTTGAAAGGATTGCAGCGCAAAATGCGATAAAAGCCCAGCCAGCCACCTTTGAGCACACCATATTTGAAAATTGATTGGTATCCATAATGGGAACAAGTGGGGTAAAAGCGACAGGTGTTTGCGGGAATTGCTTTCGAAAAAGTCTTCTGATAGAGCCGAATGAATGCCAAAACGATCCATCTGGGCAGATTCCAAAAGGTGATTGGTAAATCGCTCAGCGGGGGAGATTTATGCTCATGGATGATCTCAGGAGATCCGGTGATTTCTTCAGTTCCCATAGGTTTATAATTTCGCTCTTCTCAAACAGCTTTCAATTGTTTTCTGAACTTTATGACTTTTTTCGTCCAGGATCGGTTTTCTGGCGATCAATATAATGTCATAGCCTTTAGGCAGTTCAGGTAAAAGGGGGGCAATTGCAGCTCGTAATAGGCGTTTGGCTCGGTTTCTGTGGATCGCGTTTCCAACTGCTCTTGCTGCTGTGACCCCAATTCGGTTCTTATCTAAATTGTTCTCAAGACTTATCAAAACAACAAGCGGGTGGGCAATAGATCTTCCATGCCTGCGTACCCGCTTAAAGTCGATTGAACTTGTGAGGCGAAATCTTCGTTTCACCGTTTTTTTTCGTCTCTTTAGCTATTCGGAGGAGTTTTTGCAACTCCATTCGAAAGAAATTAGCTCTTCCAGTTTAATTTTTTAACGTGGTTGTTCATTGCCACTGTGAGGGCATGTCGTCCCTTAGTTCGACGGCTTTTAATCACGCCGCGTCCACCACGGGAGCTCATTCTTTTTCTAAACCCATGAACGCGTAATCTACGGCGAATCTTGGGCTGGTAAGTTCTTTTAGGCATTTTCTTCCTCTTCGCTTACGAATTATAATCTGCAATTTACTGACGGGCGATTATACCACTAGGCCCGTAAAATGGTCAACGAGATATTATCAAAATAAGCCATTTTTTATTGATAATTTCAACAAATAGTCGTTTGGATATTTTACTATTCGTCCTCAGGAGAACCCGCACTGCCGGGTTGTTCCACCTCGAGCACATCACCATGATAATTAATCCGAATTTTCAATCCACTCATTCCCAAATAAGCTCGGCTACCTTCAGGAATGCCTGTTTCTAAGATCTGTTCAAATTGGGCTTCAATATTTTTTAATTGATTATCGATCACAGCTTTGCTGAAAATATCATCCGCCCCCATCATTTTTGCGGCCTGCTCACTCAATAGATCTTCATGGCCTTTGATCATTTCGCCCATATGAGACAAAACTTGCCGATCAATTTGTTCCGCAGGAATATGCCGATGAAATCCCTGGTCGTTAACCACATACATCGGTTCATCTCCGACCTTTGTAGCTTCAACCGGGTTATCGTCTTCATCAAAGATCAATCCTGCAAATAATGCTTCTTTTTGTGACATAGTCTAAATAGTTTACCTGATTTTAATCGGGTAAGTTGTAAGAAATTTATTAAATGGGTGGGAGCAATAAATGATGAGTTTGGTATTAAATTTGGGAGTATTTATAATGATCTCTAAATGACTTCCACTTTGGTGCCGTACTCAGGGTTGTCGTTATAGATAAGTTGTTCCTGTGGTGTGACATATGGGGTCGTCCACCGATAGATCCATTTGGCATCATCAGGGCTGAGGTTAATACAGCCATGACTTTTGGGGTTGCCAAAGTCATTATGCCAAAATGCACCATGGAATGCGATTCCTAAATTAGTTATGTAGCTTAACCAGGGGACTCCTGGCAGGTCATAGCCGCCAAAAAGAATGTTGCTCGCTAAAAGATGTTGGGTAGGACGTTTATAAAATGTATTGAATTCGCCAATGGGGGTTGTGTAATAGATGTTCTTTTGGACATCCCCGGTGGAGACGATTGCGGTGAACACAGGTTTATCGTATTCATATGCTGTCACGGTTTGGCTGCTCAAATCAACCTTAATTCTTTTTTCTTCCAATGGCACTTTTGGTGAAAGAAGACTAAGTTCTGAGTAGGGGATCAGACGCAAATGTTGCGCGGGGACATAATAATCATTGCCAGTATCTTTATCATCTTTTATTTCATACCATGGTCTGTAATTTTGATCCAAAACCATTCTTTTTACCCAATAGGTTGAATTGTAATAACAACGATAACTTGGGACATCAAAAAAGGTTGCCCTGGGATAGGCATTTGTATAGGGCACGGTAACCTCAGCCAAAGCCCCATATTTGCTAATTTCCATGGTTGCAGAGTTGAATTTGATCGTGACAGGTTGAAGCAAGGAGCTATGGAGATAAGCATCCTTTTTGATCTCGATCCAAGGCTTTCCTGATTTTCCAAGATCAATATCCAACACAGTTTTTCGTATTGGAAGTATGCTATCTTGTTTAAAGCTATGAATTTGGGGGCTTTCAAAAGATGGTTTGCTGTGGACATGAATAAGTTTGTCCATCACCCTCCCATAATTTTGAGTATCCGACGCTTGATTAAAAATCAACTCTTTAGGGAGTGATGAATTCGTCGAAAAATTATTTTTCGCTGCGGATAGCGAAAAAGGACCGCTCGATGCAGCAATAAAACCGATCGAGCCAAGTCTTAGAAATTCTCTTCTTGAGAGGTTGTTGTTTTTTCTTTTATTCATTAATAAATAACCAAATATATATTGAATAAGGAAAACACCTTGATCGTTTGACAATAATCTATCAAGCAAGGCTAATTGTACATGGATTTCTGAGATTGAATATATAGGAATTTCTGGTATATCAGTTAATAATGCACATTTACCCAGGTGCCCACGGAGGCAAAATTATATATCCAGGCGGCATCAGATTGAGATAAATTTACACAGCCATGACTCATTGGCGTGCCAAAGTTAGAATGCCAATAGGTACCGTGGATCGCATATCCTGAATAGAAATACATCACATGGGGGACGCCGGGCAAATTATATCCAGGACCAGACATGGTTTGGGAATCATATTTGATATAGATTTGGTAGGATCCGGTGACAGTAGGATATTGCCAAGTGCCAGTCGATGCGATGAAACTATTTACGATCGTGTTTCCCTGATAGGCTGTGACTCGCTGTTGGCTCAGGTCTACATCGATCCAAGCGCCATTTTGACTGAAAGATGGCACATATGATTCGACAACTGGTACGGGCGTGGGTGGGGGATATGTCGCCGTTGGGGTAAAGGTAGCAGTTGGTAGCGGGGTAGGTGTATTCGTGGGGGTAGATGTAGGTGTTATTGTGGGCGTAAAGGTAGAAGTGGCTGTTGCGGTATGCGTTTCTTTTACGCTCACAACAGAAAAATCTTGATTACCTTGGGCGTTGAGTGGCGTCGGGATTAAATTTGGAACTGAAAAACCAATCACTGAAATTAATGCAATGATTAGAAGTGGACCTGCAACCAAACTAAGTAAATTTCTTCTGGGTTTTGAAATCGAAGGTATATCAATTTCTGTTTTTTCTGGGGCATAAGCTATTTTCGGTTCAATTTTTTCAGTTTTGGGGTTTCTGCGAACTGCCCAGAGCATTCCCTTTATTGCCATTTTACTTTCAGGGTTGATCTCTAATGCGTGTTTTAGATATTCCACACTTGCTTTGGGAGAAGCCAACGCAGCCAAAATGATCCAAGGTTCTTCTCGATTGGGGAGAACCGCGACGGCTTGCATTGCCCAATATCTTGCTTCAGCTTTATTTCCACTCAATAAGGCTTTATTGGCGATCTTTAATAATTTTATTGCGGAGGGACTAGGTTTTGTAATCATTCGGCATCTGGTAGTGAGGCATCTTCATTGCGAATATAACAAAGAATACCCTGAGTAATTCCTTCGGCAACAAGATCGGGATTTTGAGTGAGTAATTGCCGGTCTAAGTTCATAAAGCCAACCTCAATAATTGCGGCGGTCGTTTGATTATGGATCTCGTTAAATGCATGATAACTTGTCATATCTTCTGTAACCGAGCCTGCATGGAAATTCAAATTGGTAGCTTCCATATATCGGCTTGTGAGGCATGCCACCAAGCGGTTAGCATTGTCCAAATGGGATGTGGCTAATGCGGCTGCTACTTTAAAGCCGGTGGCTTCATTGTTAATAAATGCGCAGGAGTCTGCATGGATCGAAACTAAAACTAATGCGCGATATTGGGGGAGACGATCGTCTTCTTCACCAAGTAAATCCACATCAAATCCTTCGCTGATCAATTTTGCCCTAACTCGATCTGCAATACTAAAATTGATGTCCACTTCTCTCAAATTGGTGCCATCTTCACAAACTGCACCACTGTCAAATTGATAATGACCTGCAACGATCCCAATCCTAGGTCTAGGTCGGGGAGTTGGCGTCGGTAAAAATTGTCCGTCATTGCCATCAGATGGAGAAAAAACATCACTAAAGCTATCTCCTAGACCAAGTGGAAGTAATCCAAGGGGCGTCCATGTGGTGAAAAGAGTAGCTAAAATTGCACCACTAAAAAGAACAATCGATAATTGCCTGAGAAGTTTAACGCGAACAGGTTTCTCTCTCAGAGGTTTTTTTTCTTGATTTTCCATAAGGTCTATCCTAATTATTATTGATTTTAAAGCGGTTATCAGGTGAAAAAAGGGAAGTTTTCATATTAAATCATAAAAAATCGCAACTTTTACCCTTTTGAAGATTATTTTAAAATCTCTTGGCGTATAAAATTACTGAACACTTGAATTATAGTCCTAATCTTTATCAAAATAATTATGATAAAAAATTGATAATCTTTGGATAGAATAAATTATCATGAACGAACATAAGAAAGAAATATTGAATGAAAAACAAATCAGAGAAGTAATGCGCAGTTGGGCTACAGGTGTTACTGTGGTTACAGCAGGTCATGATGGACAAACGCATGGGATGACGGTGAGTTCCTTCACCTCAATTTCTCTAGAGCCACCCCTTGTATTGGTTGCCCTGGAGCGTTCTACGAGAACTAGGCAGTTCGTCAATGACTCACTAGCCTTTGGCATATCTATTCTTTCCGAAGAACAAGAGGAAATCTCAAATCAATTTGCGGGATGGATTACTGAAGAAGGCAATCGGTTTAAAGGATTAGAAACTTTCACCTTAGATTCCAATTCTCCTATGATCGAAGGTGGTTTAGGATTTATTGACTGCAAGGTTGAGTCTGTTTATGAAGTGGGGACTCATACAATATTTATAGGTGAGGCCACCTCAATTAAAATCAATGATGACAATAAAGCCCCGCTCATTTATTTCAATCAAAAATATGGTCAACTAAAAAAATAAGAAAGCCCATTATATTAATTTAAAAGAGTCGGATTTAGCTAAGTATTTCTCAGCATTTCCGACTCTTTTTTTTAAAGAGTTTAAATTAATGTGCAGGCAATAGTTTTATGGTCCCCAATGTAAATCGAATCCAACGGGTACCAGGGGAATAATTGGACTACCGCTTGTATCAACCAAAATAATTGGGCCTGTTCTGGGCCAACTTAGTGGTCCTGGGGCTGGTTGAACCAAGATGGCCATTACTCCAGAGGAATCCCAAAGTGCCTCATAGTTTTCCCATGTTTCTGGGCGAACTTGGAATAGTCCCGTGATTCCATCAGCAGCGGTGTGAACCATTGTGAGGGGGGGATCAAAATCTCCAGAATCGGGCACATTGGCATAAAAAAATACCAGGTCACCGTTGGGTAGTTCTTTGGGCCAGCCTGCAAAATTATAAGTGCCATCGATGGCTTCTGTCGGCAGCAACACAGTTTCTACACCAGTGACTGCATCATAGCGCCATAATCCAGATTCGATCAATCCTAATACTGGACTCCCCACAATTATATTATCGCCGGCTTGACTCCAATCATAATCACAGCAAGTGATTCCATAACCGATCACAAGGTTGGTGTCCGATGCTGGGGTGTAAATCGAAAGCGTGCCACCCTCTAACCATCCAACCGACACGATTAATTTTGAGCCATCGGGAGACCATGTGGATGGGTCATATAAGGCTTGCGGACCAATGGAGCCGCCGCCATAATCGACTGTCTCGTTTGGGATGAGCATGGTAGATACGCTGGTAGTAAAATTATAAAAATTTAATCCACCGCGCCCATATGCCAAAGTATTGCCATCGGGAGACCATGAAACTGTTCTGATTCTTTCTAAATAAATAAAAACGTTTGAACTTTCGTCAACTGGGCCACCATCGATCAGCATCATGCGATTGCTGCCGTCCGCATCAATAAGAAATATTTGGTTTCCGACAATATAGGCAACCCTGCCGTCAATTGTGTTCACGGTAAAGTTTCCCACACTCACAATCTCATTCGTGACTTGATAAATCGTAACGCCGTCTCTTTCTAATCGCCATACCTGAAAAATATCAGGGCTAGATTCGGCACGGTAATAAAGAGAATTTGGGAGTAGATAATCTGGTTCGATAGTGGGGTCCACCGGGGCTACCCCAGGGGTTCCATCTACAGGAGTTTCTGCTGATGCGGCTTCTGTTTCACTTTCATGAGTCGCAGCAACGCTGGTGGCAATAATCTCTTCATTGCTTAAGGATGAATTATTGTTGCCAGAAAAACTACAGGCTAAGGAAACAATCAACAATACAACAATTGCAAATAGTACTTTGTTTTTCATGAGCTTTTCCTTTTTATTTGTTGTTCCTGGAATAATTCAGGTTAAAAAAACATTTTTTTTCTTCTGAAAATATCAACAAGTTATCTAATTAAATTTAGACCTGTTCAAATCGATCGACATTAATGACAAATAATGTAGCTCTTTTTAATTCTGGGGAATCATTTTTTCTTGTATTTTTTTTGATCAGACTTACCACTTGATCAACTTTTTCATCTTCAACACCGATCATTAAGGTCGCATTTCCTCTTTTGAAAAATGCTCCCTTGGATGGCAACACTGTGATTCGATACCCCTCATCATTTAATGCTTTTGTTACCACATCTTTATCGCTGTCTTGAATGATACAAATGATCATTTTCATTATTAAAATTCCTCGTAATTTTCAATTGGAATGGCAAAAATTGATGTTCCATTCAATATAATTTCTTTTTCATTCTTTGACCCTAATAGTTTTGATATTGGAGATTCAAAGGTTGGTTCTACAATACAACAGCTAATAATTGCTTGCGAAACTTCTTCAAGTTGATCTTTTTCCACAGCCATGATCAAGGTGGTCAATTGCTGTCCATTATTTCCGGAGGTGCTATTAAGTTGAGTTGTGGGCACACCTAAAATATTTAGTGTAGTAAGCGTGTTTCCAAGATCATTTTCATTAACTGTTGCAGTCAAGAGATGCGAAATTGGGGGGGCTCCCTCCGTCCGTTGGACGAGAAAGTCACCATAACTAAATTCTCGATTAAGCATGGCATGATCAACCTCGCTCACCAATTGCGCGAACGTATCGTCTGTTAGCGCACCGTTGGCAAGCAATCGATTGTAGGTGCTTCTTTGAGCACGTAAAGCTTCTTCAAAGGCAATGCCAAATTCTGCAACTTCAACTTTTCGATTTTCGTTCAGTATATCTTTAACAGCCTTCCTTCGGTTTTCTATCACTCGTTTCATCGGATTTTGGATCATTTCCCATGCATGCTGAGAAATTAGACCCTCATTATTTAATTCTTGTAAGTGGTCAAAAGATGCCTTTGAGGCTACTGCCCTGGCTTGATTTAACTCATAGGCTTCTTGGGTAGAACTTCTTTGGATCAACTTTAATTTTTTGACCAAGGCTTGCATTGTGGTCCCCTGAACCAAGAGGGAGAATAAAACGACACCGTAAGACATGACCTGGATCAATTTTGCCATCTCTAATAAGTTCTCATCTATTCCGGGATTGTTGCTCATGATCGTAACCATTGTTTGTGGCAAACCCAAAGCTAGGGCAAGAGATATTGCCCCACGCAACCCGCCCCAATATAAAACATGTTGAACCCTGAGGGGGATCTGACGGTTGATATTTGAAAATAAATAGATCGTCACTGCCCGAGAGATCAAAACAGCGAGGATGGCGATAATGATAAACTGCCAATTATCGAACATAATCGGAAGTTCTATAATTAATCCGATCATAAGAAATACGAGACTGTTTGCAAGAAATGCGGCATATTCCCAAAAATGGTTTAGAGCGATTCTGGTTGTGGGGCTCATTCTACGCCGGCCGATATTTCCGGTGACTAATCCAGCTGCAACAACTGCTAAAACACCACTGGTGTGAAATGATTCTGCGATGAGATATGCACCATATGCAGAAACTATTGTGAGAGTAATCTCGATCAAATGATCATTAATTCGATTAATGATAGAAGCTATTACTCTACTTAGAATTACCCCAATTAATAAACCGCCGCCAGCAACTCGGATAAAATCAAAGACTGAAGAAGATAAATTGAAATCTTTTACTCCAAGGGCAATGAGGAGCATAAGATTGTAGATCACGATAGCAGTACCATCATTTAACAGACTTTCCCCTTCTAATAAGATCTGAATCTGTTTGGGGACTCCCATCGATTTAAAAAGAGCTACAACAGCAACGGGATCCGTTGCTGCTATCAATGCGCCGAAAACCAGGGCCATTTCCCAAGTTAAAGGAGCGCCAGCCCAATAAATAAACCCACCTACGAGGAACATGGTAAGAATTACACCAGGAATTGCAAAGGTGAGAATGATACGTATATAGCGACCTAATTCCGCAAATTTAATATGAGAAGCCGCGTCAAATAGTAGGGGGGGGACTAAAAGGGCCAAGATAACTTGAGGAGCTAAAAATCCACGTAATTGTTCAGCGCTAAATAACTGTTGTTGTCCTTGAGTTTCCTGAAGGAGAACCGCAGCACTTAATCCAACGATGACCAACGCAACGGTATACGGCAATTTGCGGATAGTAATTGCAACAATGCTAGCAATAAACAACAGAAAAACCACAATTTTGGCAATCTGTTCTATTTCTAAGAAATCCATAAATTATTCCTGAAATTATATTTAAATTTTCCAGATTAGTTATTTTAATGAAACTACAACCAAAATGAAGAGGGTTTTTGCCTATTTAATTCGATTATTGGAGTATAACATGACGAGAAAATTAATCTATTGGAATGATTAATAAGTATACTATA
>SWCD01024209.1_pt1 | contig 20147 bp, 18 predicted proteins | sample 4693011 | NCBI WGS metagenome assembly SWCD01 (sample SAMN10267278, study PRJNA491770) | bioreactor metagenome | isolation source: DHS bioreactor inoculated with marine | place: Japan: Omine Ridge, Nankai Trough | reverse complement strand
TATCCCACCCAAGCTCTTTGAGCATGGCCATGGTAAACTCGGGATAACCGTCCTGAATTTCAGACCCTTTGGAATATACACCTTCCGCCAACAGGTTGGTACCTTCACGTTCCACACCGAAACGGGCGCGGAATGTCAGGCCACCTTCAGACACTTTCTTGGACATGTCATAAAGGTTTGGCGTACCGGGATGTTTCATCTCGGCTGTACCCCAACATGGCCAAGGCATACCATAATACTCACCATCATTCGGGCCACCAACGGCCTGTAATGTGGTTTTATCAAATGTATGTTGATTGGCCATATGCGATTTGATCCGCTCTGGCGAACAACCCGTATAACCGATTGTCCACATCCCACTGTTGAATTCACGGGTAATGTCCTCGACGTTTGGAGCGTTTTCACCTTCCATACTGATATTGCGGAAAAACCGATCTGCCCAACCAAATTTATTGGCAAACATCGCCATGATATTTTGATCAGGTAGTGATTCAAACACAGGCTCAACAACTTTATCACGCCACTGGAACGACCGGTTTGAAGCAGTGACAGAGCCACGAGTTTCGTATTGGGTCGAAGCCGGTAGCAAATAGACGCCATCCGTACGATCATGCATAACAGCCGATACAGTTGGATATGGGTCAACTACAACAAGCATGTCGAGTTTTTCCATCGCGGTTTTCATTTCCTTACCACGTGTCTGGCTGTTTGGTGCGTGGCCCCATAAAACCATTGCCCGCACATTGTTGGGCTGATCTATGTTGTCCTTGTCTTCTAAGACACCATCAATCCAACGCGATACAGGAATGCCCTTCATGTTCATCAAAGGCTGTTCTTTACCGTCTTTGTCTTTGATACTATCAAAACGGCTTTTCATCCAGTCTAGGTCTTCACCCCAAACACGCGACCAATGCGCCCAAGCCCCTCCGGACAGACCGTAATAGCCAGGTAGAGAGTGTGAAAGAACACAAACGTCAGTGGCACCTTGCACATTGTCGTGGCCACGGAAAATGTTGGTACCGCCACCGGTTGTACCCATGTTGCCAAGGGCCAGCTGCAAAATACAATAGGCACGCGTATTGTTGTTACCTGTTGTATGTTGCGTTCCACCCATGCACCAGATTACAGTTCCCGGACGGTTGTTTGCCAATGTATGCGCAACGCGCTTTAACTGGCTGCCCGGAACGCCTGTAACACGTTCAACTTCTTCAGGGTTCCATTTTTTCACTTCGTCTTTAATCTGGTCCATACCGTATACACGCGTACGTATAAACTCGGTATCTTCCCATTTATTTTCGAAGATGTGATAGAGTAAACCCCAGATCAGGGCCACATCCGAACCGGGACGCAAGCGCACATATTCATCCGCATGCGCGGCTGTGCGTGTAAAGCGCGGATCACAAACAATAAGCGGTGCGTTGTTTTCCTCTTTGGCTTTCAGGATGTGCATCAAGGACACAGGGTGTGCCTCGGCAGGGTTCCCACCAATGACAAAAATTGAACGCGAATTGTGGATGTCGTTGTAAGAGTTGGTCATGGCGCCGTAGCCCCATGTGTTGGCAACACCGGCAACAGTTGTCGAGTGACAAATACGGGCTTGGTGATCCACGTTGTTCGTGCCCCAATAGGCAGCAAACTTGCGGAACAGATAAGCCTGTTCGTTACTGTGTTTGGCGGATCCAAGCCAGTAAACGCTGTCCGGCCCGCTTTCCTCGCGGATTTTCATCATACCGTCGCCGATCTCGTCAATCGCCTGTTCCCAGCTGATGCGTTTCCATTCCCCGCCTTCTTTTTTCATTGGATATTTCAGGCGACGTTCGCCATGCGCGGCTTCGCGTGCAGATGCACCTTTGGCGCAATGTGATCCAAGATTAAACGGACTGTCAAAACCGGGCTCTTGCCCGACCCAAACGCCATTGTCGACCTCTGCCATGACTGTACAGCCGACAGAACAGTTGGTGCATACGGATTTAACAGTTTTAACCGCGTCACTCACAGCGGATTGTGCAGATGCCTTTGTCACAGAACCTGCTGTTGCACCAATCGCAGCCAAGCCACCGATGGCTAAACCTGATCCCCGAAGGAATGAACGACGGTCAACAGATTTCTCTGCTACCTTGGACAGGAGGCTTGTCCGTTGGGGGCGTCTCGCAACCCCATTGGTCTTTTTCCTGAGCATAATATTTTCTCCATTGTTGGTATGGCAGAATTGCCAAAATCATAGTCTTTTGTCTTCACAGTGGTCTGGGCGTTTCGCAACCTCGCACCGCTTTGTGTGATCGTGTCCGCCTAGAAGCGGGCAGTTTCAAAGTAAGCCCGTGTATGGGCAGTATCTTGCAGACCTTTGTCTTCGTGTTGATCAAGCGTATCCGCAACAGCGGCCTCACCTGTCACAGCGACAGCAACAGCGGGTGCTGCAACGGATGCCATTTTTAGGAAATCACGGCGGCTGTTTGTTGCAGCCTCGTCTTTTTTAGTCATATGACTACTCCTGTGTTATGGTTGGCATACACCAACCGAATTAAAGTGACCGTTATTTAGTCACCATACGAAATGCTTCTTGTTCTATTTCAATAAACACACGGCCAATGGCACCTATGGGTGCATAAAGAACCGAGTTTTTAGCGCCTTCCAAATCTGAAAAGAAATGCCCGGCCCAAGGGCCGATGTGTCGATTGAAAAACTCTTTTTGCTGATCAAGACTGGTGGGATCGCCAAATCTACCCGTGATCATACCAGCCATCATTTCAAATAGACTGGCAATGTTATCTTCTGGCTCAAACACGTTTTGCGCACGTTTAATACGCAGACCTGTCATGTCTTTGCGTAAAACCGACAGGGGTTTTTCGTTTAAAAAACCTGTTAGATAGAAACTGGCATAGGGCAATAACTCGCCACGTCCAACTCCGATGAAAAGAGCATTAAATTCACTTTCAGCAGATTTTTCGTTTTGCGCAGAGGCCACACGTGCCAAAGCTTTGAAACCAATGCCAAGATCACTGCCGTCGCCTTGTAAAGCCGTTGTTTTTTTCAACAATGCCTTTGATGGCGGCCCAGCCAATAGAGCTGCTAAATAATCATAGAGATCAGCACGCAGTTGATCTTCTTCTGCTATATTTACTTTGGATGCAGTTGCCAGCACCTTATCCTCCCAGTTTGCCTGATTGTATAATCAGACCTTAAATTTCCGCCCCGATCACGAAGCGCATTCTCTTTTTCGAGGTAAATACAACGTCTGCATCTACCTCGAAATCTTCATCGCGCGTTACCACCACACAATCGTCAACGGCTTCAATATCCGCGTTGACGTCTTCTTCTGTAAACGCAAGTGTCTCTATAGTAGCTTGTTCTTCAATATTTTCTTCGACTTGCGGTGCTTCTTTCGCATTCTGTGCTTGAAGTTTTACTTCTTCTTGTCGCTCCATTTCCTGCACATGGGCCAACAAGCCTTTTCCAACCTGATATGTGGTTTGGATTACTTCCACTGCATCTGCATTGGTTGTAAAATCTTCTCCGTAATCCAAAAGCGCATCCAGATTTGCCAAGGCAGGGTTGCTAAGCCAGAGCTTGCGCAAGGCCCGGTTACGTAGGCGGGTTGGAACGGCTTTAGCCATAAAGGCAGAAAAATCATCACCAGCTTGCAATGTGTCTGGGTCTTGCAATCCCAAATCTTCCAGAATTTCCTCATCGGTTTGCGCTTCAATAGCTTCAATGGCCTTTTTTTCCTCGACGGCGCTTAGTTTTTCTAGATCGCTATTCGCTTCGGCATCGACAGCTTGTTTGCGGCGGCTCCAGAAGTCCTGACGGGAATTCATTGTACGAACTCCGTCTTATGGTCTGGTGCGCGGTATACATCCGTGACTTGCTTAATTCGCCTATCACCAACGCCGTCTTCAGTATTATCGTTAAATTTTTTGTCACGCTTACGTTTGATAAACACTTCATGTTGATGATGCAGGTCAACGAAATCCGCAATCCATGCGATAATAGATACCGGCATTGGAACAGGTTCAACGGTTTCTTCCCCACTATCACAATAATCCTGAGAATCGTATGGCGAAGCAGAAATCAGATGTAGTTCAATGTCACCCAACTCATCATTGGTGCCTGCATTTTGCATGACAACGTATAAGACAGGTGTTTCGCAAGACAAGCCGGTTAGATAGGCTTCTGTATCGGTACGGTATAGTTCCAGTGTCAGGGTGCCAGCATGGTATTCTACAGCATCTCCATCACGGCGCATTTCAACCCATTCGGCAGGCCCTGCCCCCGGTAAAACGCCCACAACTTTCCAATTCCATTTTGCCCACCTGGTCACGCCCGGCGTTTTGCGCACGACGACCCCGACAGGCATTGAAATTGATCTTGGATTCATTCCCAACTGTCCTCCCAAACAGTGCAGCATTGGATTTGCGTGGCTGCTGATCAAAGGTTAGAGTGCCAAAACCATATTCTCCAAGTATTAAATGATCAAAGCTATCAACAATCGACAGTAAACCAGGATGACGGACATAATGTCTATTTATCTACTGTAAAAATTCATGGCGACGGACAAAATGTCCACATCGCAAAAAGTTGATAATTGACCTTTAAAATAAAATCCAAGAATCGATATTTATACCAATTTGATAAGCCAAATTTTATTCGCAAAAATAGCACATAAAACAACATTTCACAGGGTCTCAATACTGTTTCAATTTATTTTCAAACAAGCGATTTCAGCCTTTACCAAATGTTTTTTTCGTGCCTATGCTATGCTTGCTGCAACCGGAACTCCATTTTTCCATATCAAAAAGCCAGAAAGACATGCATGACTAAGACATTGATTTTATGTGATTGTTCCAAGTCACAGACAATACAGACCACGTCATTTGATGGGCTTGAAGGCACAAAGTGTTCGCGTATTCATTCAGGGCTTTGCACCACACAAACGCAAGATGCTGCAAAATTTATTCAAGACGGAGACGCAATAATTGCATGTTTGCAGGAACGCGAATTATTTGAAGAACTAGCCGATGAATTGAATGTTGAACCACCCGAATTCGTCGATATACGAGATCGCGCAGGATGGTCAGATCAAGGCAAAGATGCAGGTCCAAAAATGGCCGCTTTGGTCAGTGATATGCAACTGGAAATACCCGCCGGAAAAGCGGTTGATGTTATATCCGAAGGTATCTGTCTAATAATCGGCGCCCCCGAAACAGCACTGATGGCGGCCGAAAAATTAAGCGAAATTCTGAGCGTGACAGTTTTACTTTCCACCCCGCAAGAAGCCCCGTTGAACCGAGGTTTTGATGTCGTTTCAGGCACGTTAAAATCGCTATCTGGCACCTTGGGGGATTTCACTCTACGCATTGACGGGTTTCAGGAAATTGATCCGTCAGGACGCGGAGACCGGACATTTACACCCCCTCAGAACGGGGCAGTTTCGCAATGCGACATCATTCTGGATCTAACAGGCGGCACCCCGTTATTTCCTGCCCCTGAAAAACGTGATGGATATTTGCGCGCTGATCCCGGTGATCCATTGGCCGTAGCGTCATGTGTCTTTGACGCGTCCCACATGGTTGGTACATTTGAAAAGCCACTTTACCTTGCCTATGATCCAAACATTTGTGCCCATTCCCGTGCAGAACAAGTAGGTTGCAGCAAATGTCTGGATATTTGTCCAACAAGCGCACTCACACCAGACGGGGACAATATTGTAATTGATGTAATGGCCTGTGCGGGTTGCGGTGCCTGTTCCGCGCTTTGTCCATCTGGCGCAATTTCTTATGATGCACCACCTGTTTCATATTTATTTCGTCGCATTCAAAATCTGGCAGCAGTTTTTACAGCAGCAGGTGGGTCATCACCTCAACTATTGGTGCATGATGCTGAATTTGGGGCAGAAATGATATCGCTTTCGGCGCGCTTTGCCCGCGGCTTGCCGGCAAATGTCATTCCTATAGAGGTTGATACAGTCACAGGGTTTGGCCATGCCGAAATGCTGGCAGCATTGGCCACCGGCTTTACGAATGTGCATATATTGCTGTCACCCAAAACTGAAAATACAGTTGTCAGTAATGAGGCGGGCTTGGCCAATGCCATTGCTGGTGTCGCACAAATATCCTTGATAGATATCAATGATCCTGATGCTTTTTGTGACATACTTTACGATACCAAGACCTTCCCCGCTGTCATAGAACCAGTTCTGCCAATTGGTGGGCGCCGAGATGTTACACGTTTAAGTGCCAAAGCTCTGCAACCTGACATGAATGCGCCTATTGCCCTGCCCGTAGGTGCGCCATACGGCACTGTAATTGTTGATACGGATGCCTGTACCCTATGCCTGTCTTGTGCTTCGCTTTGCCCATCCGGGGCTTTAGGCGATAATCCGGATATGCCACAACTGCGCTTTCAGGAAACTGCATGTTTGCAATGTGGATTATGTGAAACCGTTTGTCCTGAAAATGCAATCCAGTTGCAGCCACAGATGAATTTGGATGACAGTGCCTTTAACCAAACGGTTCTGCATGAAGAAGAGCCATTCGCCTGTATAGAATGCGGAGCATTTTTCGGTGTGAAATCCACCATTGAACGCATTGTAAAACAGCTTGAAGGTAAACACCCGATGTTTGCTGAAAGCGATTCAGGTAAACTAATCAGAATGTGTGATAAGTGTCGCATCAACGCGCAATACCAAAACACTGACAACCCATTTCAGGGGGGTGATCGTCCTAAAACACGTACTACAGATGATTATTTTTCCAAACGCAAAGACCACTAAAAGACTGTAAATAAGGATTATACAATGAGCGATGAAAATTTCAACATGACAATGCGCAAGTTCTTGAAACAAGTCGGCGTAACCTCTCAACAGGCAATCGAAGAAGCCATGCGCAAGGCTGGTTCCGATGTAACCGCTGGTAAATCCTTTAACGCAAAGGTGGTCCTGACCGTTGACGGGCTGGACATAGAGCATGTTGTGACAGGCCAGATAGCGGGCCAAGCCTGATATGCCATTAACCCGTGAAGCCGTTCTAGAAACTTTGGGTAAAATAATAGACCCGATTAGCCAAAAAGATATCGTAACAGCAGGATTGGTGCGCGCATTAACCATCAATGATGGTGCAGTACGTTTTGTATTGGAAATTGACCCCGCACGCGCCAAAAAGATGGAAGCAGTTCAAGCGCAAGCAACTTCAGATTTACAGGCCTTAAAGGGAATTTCTGATGTATCCGTTGTGATGACCGCGCATAGCTCTGCACCTCCTCCACCTGATTTGGGTGGCGGCAAAAAAGCAGAGCCAAGCGGACCACAAAAGATACCCGGAATTGATCGGATTATTGCAGTGGCCTCTGGCAAGGGCGGGGTTGGAAAATCTACCGTGTCGGCCAATCTGGCAGTGGCACTTGCAGCCGAAGGGCGCAAGGTTGGTTTGTTGGATGCAGATGTTTACGGGCCGTCACAACCGCGTATGTTAGGTATTTCCGGTCGACCTTCATCACCTGACGGCACAACAATCCTTCCGCTGCGCAACCACGGCGTAACCTTGATGTCAATCGGACTTATGACACGTGAAGATGAAGCAGTGGTTTGGCGTGGCCCGATGTTAATGGGCGCGTTGCAACAAATGATGACACAGGTGCAATGGGGAAAACTGGACGTTTTGATTGTGGATCTGCCCCCCGGCACCGGTGATGTTCAGATGACTTTAGCGCAAAAGGCCGACGTGACAGGCGCAATAATCGTTTCAACACCTCAGGATGTTGCATTAATAGATGCACGCAAAGCTTTGGATATGTTTGATAAATTAGGAACGCCTATACTTGGTATGATTGAAAACATGTCAACCCATATTTGCTCTCAATGCGGCCACGAGGAACATGTCTTTGGCCACGGTGGAGTGGCTTTAGAAGCTACCAAACTGGACACACCATTATTGGGTGAAATCCCGTTACATATCGATATACGGCTTGCCAGTGACGGCGGGGCGCCTATTGTTGTGTCAAAACCAAACGTACCGCATGCACAGGCGTTTCGCACGATTGCACGCAAGATGATTAAAGATGGACAGGCATGAATACAGAGCCAACTTTTCCACCACTTTTAACCGGATTAGCCGTCACAGGACAAATTGATCCGTTTCAAAAAGCTATTTCACTGGCAACACTTGGCTGCGATGCAGGTACAATAGTTCACAACATAAGCAATGAATATTTACGTGCTACTTTTATCTTTGCGCCAGAAGTTTCGTTAGAAAAAGCCTGCGCCATGATGATTGCATGCGGGTTGGGCTTTTCCAATGCATTGGGATCATTAGCCCCGCCCGAAGTTGCAGTTCATCTGAAATGGAATGGGGAAATATTGGTGAATGGTGCCTTATGTGGTGAATTAAAAATATCTGCATCACACGTAGATCCAGACACCATTCCTAATTGGCTGATTGTAGGGATAAAAGTTCCATTATTTCCAACAAATGATGATGGTGGTGGCCACACCCCCAATCAGACAACCTTATTTGAGGAAGGTTGCGCCGAAGTTGACCCAATAAAACTGTTGGAAAGCTGGTCGCGACACACACTGGTCTGGATCAATCGTTGGTCGGATGAAGGGTCTGCCCCCATACATGCCGAGTGGCGTAGCAAGGCACATGGTTTGGGTGAAGACATCAGCACAACTTTGCATGGTACTGATATAGATGGTTTATTTCTAGGTATTGATGAAGATTTTGGAATGTTGATACGCGTAGGTGACGATACTAAAGTCAAACCTTTAAGCTCATTACTACAAAATGGAGTCTCTGCATGAAATTAGCACGCGCAATCCATTTTGACGAAAGCGACCGCAATGTATTTCATAATGCAGCACGGACAGGCGAATGGGCTATTAGTGGCGGGTTTGAGTTTTCAGACTGGGCCGAGGCCGATCTGAAAGGCAAAAACCGTCAGGCTTTCAGCAATGGTTGGCTGGGGTTGGAAACTTTTGGCCGCGTAACATTCGTGGCTGTAACTCAAATAGAACCGAGTGAGTTGGAAGCGTTAACCGACCGCTTGGCACAACATTTCGTGGACATATACGGCGCACCTACATTGGAAGCCGCACGCCCTGTTGCCATTCAAGAATTGGAACATGCGCAGGATTTGTGCGAAGACCATGAACCAAACACATTGATTGCAGTCAGTCGTGAATTAACCGAAGCTGGTGTGAATGAACAGTTTAGTACCATTAAAACAGATGATGCAGACATAAGCCAATTTGCGATACATGGCTCACTTGACGATTAAGCTCTTCACTTTGCCAGCGTTAATCATTTAACGGCAACCAGATCGAAAACTTAGTGCCAACTCCTTCTGTGCTTTCAACCGAGATTGTCCCGCCATAACGTGTGATAATTTTCTGGCTGATCGATAAACCAAGCCCTGTGCCTTCAAGCTGCTTGGTGGTAAAGAATGGATCAAATATCTTTTCCAAAACATCATTTGACATTCCTTTCCCGGTATCTTCGACGCAAATGGAAATACCTTGAACGTCGTCATTATCCTTGTTCCCGGTGCGTAGGTACAAAACACCACCATCAGGCATTGCATGGATAGCATTTACAATGAGATTAATCATAACCTGTTGTAATTCAGTACGATTCATCGACACCGTGCCACTGGCATTTTGGCTGCGCTTTACATCAATTCTAACCTTGTTCATCAGGTGTTGAACCAGAACGAGGCAATCGGTCAGAACCTCATCAGGTATCTGCAATTCAATTACATCAGAAAACTCTTCAGGGCGGGCAAATTGCAGTAACTTACTGACCAAAATATTCACGCTGTGAACCTGTTCATCAATCAAGCGAAACTCTGTTTCAACATCCTTAACACTGTCACCCAGCTCTTGACGTACAACATCAACATTGCCCTGAATAACAGCCATCGGGTTATTTATTTCATGGGCAATTCCTGCTGTTATTTCACCAATGGCTGCAAGTTTTTCCGATACAACCAATTGTTTTGTTGTAGCTTCCAAACGCTTATTTGCATCACTTAATTCTTGTGTGCGTTCTTTAACGCGGTCATTCAGTTCGGCTGCAAGTCCGCGCAAACGTCTGTCACGATCTTGTATTTGGCCTAATAAACTATCCAGATGCGATGCAACCTGCCCTATTTCATCATCGGTGTGTGTCCAACCAGTACGTGCACCCAATTCACCGCCCTCGACTTTATCAATAGTTTTAAGCATGCGTTCCAATGGTCGGAATATTCCACGCGCCCAACGTAAAAAAATTGGTACAGAAAGTATAACAGCCGCCAACAACGCCCCGATAGTTGTCCATAATGTCACTGATTTTGCCGTTCTAAACGGCGTATCCAAAAAACCCACGTAAAGCATACCAATGCGTGCGCCGTGGCTGTCAACGATTGGTTCATATGCGGAAATATACCAGTCATTTACAACAAATGCCCGATCAAGCCAGACCATCCCTTGATCCAGCACTGTCGAGCGCACAATTGCAGATACCCGCGTACCAAGAGCGCGGACATTTTCAAACAGGCGCACATTTGTACTAATCCGTACATCTTCCAGAAACAGTGTTGCAGTACCAGTGCTTCCGTCCGTCAGACTTGCAGCGGGATAGACAAGATCGTTAATTGTATCAATAAATTTCAGATTACGGTTCAAGAGTATCCCCCCGACCAAAGCCCCACGTCGCCCATTCAATTCAAATGGCGCGGCTGTATGGACCACCATGCCCCGACTTTCAACAGTACGCTCTGTTGGAACCGCGGCTTTAGTTGGCACCAGATCGATGCGTGCAAGTTTTGCTAAATCATCCGAGAATACGGTTAAATCTACATTTGAAAACAAATCCATTTCTGTACGCGCATCACCATTCAATGCCGATTTCACAACAGGCCAATTAGCAAAATGAACAAAATACCGATTATCCTGCTTTGATGACATCGTACCGGTTGCATCAGCAAGATAAAGAAAATCTAACCCAAGGTCACGACGCTGCATTTCCAAAAAAGAATTTATCGCGCCGTGGTTTTGTCGGGCAATTATGTTTGAAAAAACAGCCGATGCACCCAAAGCCTTGACCCTGTTCTCACTGGTTTCCAATATGCTTTCCACATATTGATGCGCAATTGTTAATTCACCATTAACTTTTGCAATCAGCAGATCGTCAAATTTTGTAGACCATTGCGAAAAAGTACCAGCGAGCAATAATGGCATAACAACCAGCATTGGCAAAATAGCAATAACCAAAAGTCTAAACCGAACAGACCTTAACCACATAAATTTGGTCTGGGGCACATCCGTTGGTTTGCGATCAGTCATTCCACATTGCACATTTACGATCGATGGTTTTTCGCGACACACCTAGTCTACGTGCGGCTTCAGCGCGATTGCCGCCGCATTCTTCCAGTACTCGTAAAATGTGTTGACGCTCAACAGATTGCAAAGTGTCATCGATTACAAAAGAGCTGTCTTCATCAACCCCTTCAAACTCGGGTGGAAACTCACCCAAAATCAATGATCGTTCTATTAAATTGCGTAGCTCGCGCACATTACCAGGCCAGTCGTAGCGTAAAAACCCACGCCTGATTGCACTGGATATTTTCAAGGGTGTAGCCCCTAGTTCAAAGGAGATTTCCTGCATAAATATATCAGCCAATTCCTGAACATCTTCTATGTGATCACGCAAAGGTGGCATTTCGATTTGCAATGTATTGATCCTATAAAACAGATCAGCACGGAATCGACCAGCTTCAACCGCGGCTAATAAATCAGTGTTAGCAGCAAAAATAAAACGAACATCTATCGGAACTTCGCGTTTTGAACCGACAGGCCGTATTTTATTATCTTCAATTACACGTAAAAGCGCACCCTGAACATCAAAAGGTAAATCCGCAACCTCATCCAGAAAGAGCGTTCCGCCGCTGGCATGTAAAAACAGGCCGTCACTACGTTGATCATCATCATCATCTTCTTCTTCATGTGCCCCTTTAATGTGACCGAAAAGCTCATTTTCCAAAATATCTGCGGGGATCGTCACGCAATTAACTGAGACGAATGCTTTATCTGCACGATCAGACGATGAGTGTAGTGTACGTGCTGCAACTTCTTTGCCAGTACCAGATTCGCCGGTAATAAGAACCGTACTTGGCAATGGCGCAATCCGATGTAGGGTTTCACGTATGGTTTTGATACTTTTCGAATTCCCTAACAAACGGTCGCGGCGCCCGTTTTCCTTGGAATTACTTTCCAATTCGTGCCGTAAAAGAAAGTTATCGCGCCGTAATCGCATGCGGTCAATACACCGCGCAACGGCATTAAGTATTTGATTCGAGCGAAACGGCTTTAAGACAAAATCCACCGCCCCCGCTTGAAGTGCGCGAATGGCAGTTTCCAGATCGGCAAATGCCGTGATAAGTATTGCATCCGCAAAAAAGCCTACTTTACGTTGCTCACGCAACCAATCTACACCATTTTTACCAGGCATAATGTTATCTAGAATAACAACATCAAAGTGTCCTGCATCCAGAATCTTTGAGGCCTCTTCTGTATTTGAGGCTTCCACAACATTCCGACAGCGTGGCTTTAATATTTTAACAAGAAAATTCCGCATTCCCGGCTCATCATCAATTACCAGAATTGAAGCCTGAGACAACCAAGGTCCAAAGGCAGGCTCTTTTGTAAGATCAAGTTTTGCGAGTGCGGTCTTGTTCATTGTTTCGCCCAAGTATTATGCAGATAAAGTAATAATATATAAGCATAATTGAACAAAGCTTCCAAATACAATTATTGAATCGACTAATAAAACTACTGTTAATACATTCTTGGAAAACTTTAATACAGTAGCAGCACTTCATGTATTGATTATATAAGAGATGGGTTTAGGTGGTAGGCCCGGTAGGACTCGAACCTACGACCAAAGCGTTATGAGCGCTCTGCTCTAACCAACTGAGCTACAGGCCCGCCATAAAAGCACGCAATACTGTGCAGTTTCGACGCGGTCAAGACGCTTCGCTGTTTTCATTTCAGAAAGCTTGGGTTAAATGGGGTCAAATGTACTTTGTGGCCTGATTTGGGGACAATTATGAGCGACCTTAAAAACTCACTTACTTATGCCGATGCGGGTGTTGATATTGATGCGGGCAATGCGCTTGTGGAACGGATCAAACCTGCCGCTAAATCCACCAAACGCCCAGGCGTCATGGATGGGCTCGGAGGTTTTGGGGCAATGTTTGACCTAAAAGCCGCAGGCTTTAACGATCCTGTTCTTGTTTCGGCAACTGATGGTGTCGGCACTAAGTTACGGATTGCGATTGATACAGGCAAACTGGATACAGTCGGGATTGATCTGGTCGCGATGTGCGTCAACGATTTGATATGTCAGGGTGCGGTACCATTATTTTTCCTTGACTATTTCGCCACTGGTAAGCTTGAAATCGACAAAGCCGCAGACGTTATCAACGGTATTGCCGAAGGATGCCGGCAGGCCAACACAGCCCTGGTAGGCGGCGAAACAGCTGAAATGCCGGGTATGTATGATGGCGAAGATTTTGATCTGGCGGGTTTTGCAGTTGGCGCGATGGAACGCGGCGGCATGCTGCCAAGGGATGTGTCTGCAGGTGATATTCTACTTGGACTACCTTCCAGCGGCATTCATTCAAATGGCTATTCATTGGTACGCAAAATTGTTGAAATGGCTGGGCTTGACTGGAAAGATCCGTCACCGTTTGGCACAGGCCTTGCCTGTGACGCGTTGTTGGAGCCGACAAAGATTTATGTGCGGCCCGCAGTGGCCGCACTTGAAACGGGTCATTTAAAGGCCTTAGCACATATTACTGGCGGCGGTTTAACAGAAAACCTGCCACGCGCCCTACCCGATGGTTTGGGTGCGACCATTGACCTGAACAGTTGGGAACGCCTACCGATTTTCAACTGGCTTATTACGCAAGCTGGTTTGGCACAAGCAGAAGCTTTGAAAACGTTTAACTGCGGTATCGGTATGATCGCAATTTGTGATCCAGATAACGTGGCAGAAATAGAAGCTGCTTTCAGCAGTGAAGGTGTCGATCCTATTCGCATAGGCACAATTGTTTCGGGCGATGGTGTCGCTTATACGGGCAACCTATGAAAAAACGCGTTGCCATTTTAATCTCTGGCGGCGGCTCCAATATGGTATCGCTGGTTGATGCGATGCAGAGTGGCAAAATAGATGCCAAACCTGTATTGGTTCTATCGAATAACGCAGATGCAGGCGGAATTGCCAAAGCCCGTGACAAAGGGGTTGCAACAGAAGTTGTGGACCACCGTCCCTATAATGGTGATCGCGTGGCCTTTGAAATAGCCTTGCATAACACAATTACGAAATATAACCCCGACATACTATGCCTTGCAGGTTTCATGCGTGTCCTGACCGCCGGTTTTATAAAAAAGTGGGAAGGGAAAATGTTGAATATACACCCATCTTTACTGCCTAAATATACAGGGTTACACACCCACCAACGCGCTATTGATGCAAGCGACAGCAAAGCGGGTTGCTCCGTTCATATAGTAACGGCAAAACTGGATGATGGTCCTTTGTTGGGCCAAGCCGAGGTGCCAATTTTAACCGGTGATACGGCTGAAACACTGGCCGCACGTGTATTAATAGAAGAACACAAACTTTATCCGGCAGCATTAGAAGCTTTCGTCGATAAATACTGATCTTATGTCATCCCAAATAGAACAAGGGCGCTACAAGAAATGTAGCGCCCTCTTTTCTTAATCGTTTTAAGTATCATCACGCGAAGCGTAAAATACTTATCCAACCAGCTCTAGACCAGAGAAGAAAAATGCGATTTCTTCGGCTGCGGTTTCAGGCGCGTCTGAGCCGTGAACCGAGTTTTCACCCAGTGACAAAGCAAACTCTTTGCGAATTGTACCTGCGTCTGCGTCTGCAGGATTAGTTGCACCCATAATTTCGCGGTTGCGCAGAATGGCGTTTTCGCCTTCCAGAACTTGCACAACAATCGGTTCGGAAATCATGAATTCGCACAATTCGCCAAAGAACGGACGTTCAGCATGCACACCATAAAATGTTTGAGCTTGTGACAGTGTCAACTGGATGCGTTTTTGAGCGATAACGCGCAAACCGCCCTCTTCCAATTTGGCTACGATCGCACCGACTAGGTTGCGTTTGGTTGCGTCTGGTTTCACGATTGAAAATGTACGTTCTAGGGCCATGTCTGATTTCCTTTAAGGGATTGAATTTCTGGGTCGCACTAACACATGCTTTCCAGCTTGAAAAGCCTCTGTTGACAGTTCCCCTTCTCTATAGCAAAGCACCCCCATGATACGTATTGATGACATCTCTTATTCCATTCAGGGCCGCCAACTACTGGCTGGCGCATCCGCCACCATTCCCACCGGTCACAAGGTTGGTATTGTCGGACGTAATGGCACTGGCAAAACCACGCTGTTTCATCTGATTACCGGAAAATTATTACTTGACGGTGGTGCAATCTCTACAAGTAAAGGTCTGCGTGTAGGTGGTGTAAGCCAAGAAGTACCATCAAATGAAGTCAGCCTGCTGGACACAGTTCTGGCGGCAGATGTGGAACGCGCGTCCCTTATGAAAGAGGCAGAATCGGCAACTGATCCGCACCGTATTGGTGAAATTTATGAACGTTTAACCGCTATTGACGCTTATTCCGGCGAAGCACGTGCCGCAAGTATCCTCAACGGGCTTGGATTTGACCGCGAAGCACAATTGCGCGCCTGTTCCGAGTTTTCAGGCGGCTGGCGTATGCGGGTGGCATTGGCAGGGGTTTTGTTTTCGCAACCTGAGATCCTGATGTTGGATGAGCCGACAAACTATCTTGATTTGGAAGGTACGATTTGGCTTGAAAATTATCTGGCAAAATATCCACATACGATATTGATTATTTCACATGACCGTACGTTGCTGAATAAATCCGTAAACTCAATTTTGCACCTATATGATCAGAAACTGACCTTTTATCAGGGTAATTACGATACATTTGACAATGTGCGCCGCTCAAAATTGGCCGAGCAGGCCTCAATGGCAAAAAAACAAGATGCTGCTCGTGATCATTTACAGGCTTTTGTTGATCGGTTTCGGGCAAAAGCATCAAAGGCAAAGCAGGCGCAATCACGTCTTAAAATGCTGGAACGGATGCAACCGATTGCGTCTTCGGTGGAAAATGCCGTGGCGGCGTTCAATTTTCCCGAACCGACAGAGTTATCTCCACCTATCTTACGCCTTGACGGTGTGGATGTGGGCTATGATGGTACCGCGATTTTACGTGATCTGAACCTGCGCATTGACCAAAGTGACCGCATTGCATTACTTGGGGCTAATGGTCAGGGTAAATCTACCCTTTCCAAACTGTTAGCCGACAAACTTCATCCAATGGACGGCAACCTTATCCGTTCTTCCAAACTGAAAATAGGCTATTTTGCCCAACATCAGGTGGATGAACTCTATCTGGATGAAACCCCGTTGCAGCATATTCAACGTGAACGTCCACAAGAAGGTCAGGCGCGATTGCGCGGACGCCTTGCGGCAGGCGGTGTCGGAAAAGAGCAGGTTGATACCCTGGTTGGCAAGTTGTCGGGTGGGCAAAAAGCGCGATTATCGTTGTTATTGGCGACACTGGACGCACCGCATTTGGTAATCTTGGATGAGCCTACAAACCACTTGGATATTGAAAGCCGTGAAGCGCTGGCTTTGGCTTTAGGTGAATATCAGGGCGCCGTCATTTTGGTCAGTCACGACCCGCATTTGATAAACGCAATTGCTGATCAGCTTTGGCTGGTTAAAGATGGTACTGTGAAACCTTATAATGATGATCTGGAAGCCTATAAAACCATGCTTTTATCAGAGCGCGGTGGTGGCGGTGCAGCCAGTGAGGCCAAGAAAAAGGCCAAAGGGCCAAAGCAAAAACGTCTATCCAACTCAGAACGGCGCAAACTGACGCAACCATTACAAGAAGATGTTACCAAATGCGAAGAGCGCGTTGAAAAGCTGGAAGCGATGAAGAAAAAACTCGCGGAACGCATGGCAGATCCCGCATTTTACTCAACAGAAAACACAGCTAAAATCGAAGAATTGACAAAAAAACACGGTGAAATCTTGCAAGCGATGGATAAAGCTGAAACTCTTTGGGAACAAGCAAGTTTGGCTTTGGATGCGGCAAAACGACGATGATGGAATTTTATATAACTGCCTTTGTAACGATATTTCTGGTGATTGATCCAGCTGGTCTGTTACCTATGTTCATTTCTTTGACACACACGCGAGGATCTGCCCGCTTCAGCATTGCCTTGCGCGCCTGTTTGATAGGTATCTGCATACTGGCAATTTTTGGGCTTACCGGGGCAAGATTGCTTGACTTTATCGGCATCGGAATGCCTGCATTTCGCATATCTGGCGGATTATTGTTGTTTTTAATCGCAGTAGAGATGTTATTCAACAAGCGTGGACAACGGCGTGAGCAGCAAAACGAAGATAAAAGCATGGATGACCCATCGGTGTTTCCGCTTGCAACGCCTCTTATTGCGGGTCCTGGGGCAATGACATCGATGATCCTTCTGACCAGCAGTATGGATGGTGATACAAGTACGACCCTAATCGTGATGGCAGCCATGATCAGTGTGGTCTGCGTAGTATTTCTGGTTTTTCTTGCGGGCGGAGCGGTTGAACGTCTTATAGGCAAGGTCGGTATTAATGTAGTCACACGTTTGATGGGGATGCTATTGGCTGCCCTATCCGTACAATTTGTAGTCGACGGATTAAAAGGTTTGGGTGTTATTGCATGAGTGGCGACGACAAAGTCTATCTTTTTTACATGATCATACTGTTGGCTTTTATAGCTGGCAGTTTTCTGTATTCTCAGCGCGGTAAGTTTAGCCAAACATTACAACAAGCCATGATTTGGGGACTGATTTTTGTGGGAACAATCACTGCATATGGTTTTAGTGATGTCTTTCAAAAACAGATTTTTCCTTCCACAGCTGTGCAAAACGGTGCTGGTTCTGTGACTTTATCGCGCGCTAATGACGGTCATTTCTACGCCAACCTGAAAATTAACGACCGTTTTGTGGAATTTGTCATCGACACAGGCGCGTCAGCAATTGTCCTGACAAAAGATGATGCACAACGTGTTGGTATAGATACAGATAGTTTGAATTATCTAGGGCAAGCCGAGACTGCAAACGGAACAGTCAGCACTGCATATACCCGTCTTGGTTCGGTCGCGTTAGGCGATATTATTGATTATAATCTGCCGGCATCGGTAAATGGTGGCGAATTGTTTGGGTCATTATTGGGAATGGATTACTTGAATTTATTTTCCGAGTTTAGGATTAATGGCGATACGCTAACCCTGACACGCTAATTCTTCTCCGCTTTCATTTCCCAACGCCCCGATGCCTGGCTCCAGTATTTGGCGCGTATGCCCGCATCCGTCAATTTTTTCCAATCTGTGCGAGCATCATCCACAGCCATCTGATCATTCCCATTAAAAATCAGACTGACACGTTCATACCCGGCAACTTCTTCTGCTGTTGTCTTAGAGCCATGCACCAATATCAGGGCTTTTGCATCGTTCAGGTTATCCCTGCCCATAGTTAACAAGATAGGCTGGTCTACATCATGCGTACCGCCATTGATACCATGCGGTAAAAACAGTGTGTTGTTACCGCCCCATAATTGAGCATCAAGCCGATCTAACTGATCTTGATCGACAGAACGTAGCAAAACACGCCAATTATTTTGTAATGTACGATCCAATATCTGGGGCAGCATTTGCCCCAGTGATGAGTTTGTTAAATGGTAAAAGTAAACCTCAGACATTATTCCGGTTCATAGTTGTCAGCAATTAACCGGTCCAAAGCACGCACCCCCCAACCGGTGGCGCCTTTTGGAGCAAGTACCGTTTCAGATTGAAGCAAAGCAACACCGGCAATATCCAAATGTATCCATGGCATGTCTTCTTTTATAAACCGTTTAAGGAATTGTGCGGCCGTTATGGAACCCGCAGGTCGACCACCAGTATTCTTCATGTCAGCAACACGACTATCGATCAGTTTGTCATAAGCTTTGCCAAGTGGCATGCGCCAAGCACCTTCACGTTCATTTGTGGCCGCCTTTATAAATTTACGCGCTAATTCTTCATTGTTTGAAAATACACCTGCATTTTCATGCCCCAAACCGATAATAATAGCACCGGTTAAGGTCGCAAGGTTAATCACGCCTGTGGGTTTATAGGTCTCTTGTGCGTACCAAAGTACATCAGCCAGAACCAAGCGGCCCTCTGCATCTGTGTTTATCACTTCAATTGTGTCACCTTTCATGGATTTCACAACGTCGCCCGGTCTTTGGGCCGCTCCATCGGGCATATTTTCCACAAGACCTACAAGCCCAACGACATTGGCATTGGCTTTACGTAATGCCAGTGTTTTCATGACACCGGCCACAACACCTGCCCCGCCCATATCCATCGTCATCTCTTCCATGCCACCCGCAGGTTTGATGGAAATACCACCGGTATCAAAAACAACACCTTTACCTACAAGCGCAAAAGGTTGCTCATCACCACCGCCGTTCCACTCCATGATCACAACTTTTGTCGGGGTTCTTGAACCTAGTCCGACCCCCAACAAAGCGTGCATGCCAAGTTTTTCCAAATCCTTTTCCTCAAGAACTTTAACCTTCAGGCCCGTTTCCTTTAAAGCTTCAAGACGGTTGGCAAACTCTGTAGTTGTTAAAATATTTGCCGGTTCATTCACCAGATCTCGTGTGAAAAACACGCCTTCGGTTATTGCCGCTTTTGACGTGTAATCCTGTGCTACCTCATCGGCCTGGTTTACCATTACAGTAAGTGTACCGAGCATAGGTGCATCCGATGTTTTATGGTCGTGGAAACTGTATTGACGTAAAGCGCAACCAAAGGCTATTTCAGACGCCCGTTTTCCGGCACCAGCCAAGATCAATATATTCGAACCAGCTGCTACTTTACCCAAATTGGCACCCGCAAGTCGGGCATCATCCACAGTGACACGTTTTGGCATTTTCACGACCATAACATCGGTTGCAACCATACCTGCAGGCACTGACATCACATGACATGTGGCATTTGGCATATCTGCAAAC
>SWCD01023707.1_pt1 | contig 20188 bp, 18 predicted proteins | sample 4693011 | NCBI WGS metagenome assembly SWCD01 (sample SAMN10267278, study PRJNA491770) | bioreactor metagenome | isolation source: DHS bioreactor inoculated with marine | place: Japan: Omine Ridge, Nankai Trough | reverse complement strand
CTGACCACCAATCACCTTCAGCGATCAAAAATCCCGGAAAACTGGGCTGATCAGGCCGAATTGTTGGATAGCCTTCAGCCTTAATGCATATTTGACAAGTCACCCAATACCCAAACTGCTAGCGCCGAAACAGCAAACCGAGACTGGCGGCCCATTTGCCGAGATTTTTGCCTGCATCAATGGTCTCGGCAGAGAAGGTAGGCCGCTAAACGCCCGATATGTCGGGAGAAATACGTACCAGTTTCGTCAGGGTGGGTTTGGGGCAGGTGGCTGGCTGGGGAACCTGGATTCGAACCAGGACTAACGGAGTCAGAGTCCGTGGGTCTACCGTTAACCTATTCCCCAATACTCATGCCGGATGAGTGCTGTGTCAGGTGGCTTAGCCAATTCGGCTTGCCGGTGTCAAGCCCGGCGATGCACCGTGGGGGTGAAAAGCCTGGGTTTTGCTAACTACGCAGCTTTTGCAGCAAGGCACCAAGCCCGGTATCTTTGCTCAACGCCGCCGCCGCTGTGATTGCGGCCGGTGGTGGTGCGCGGCGAGCTTGCATATCGTTTGCATCGGGTTGCGCGGGCGCGGAGGCTTGTGCTGGCGCGGAAGGTTGTGCAGGCGCGGATTGCCCGATTGCCATTCCAGATATGTCGAGCGGTTTTTTCAGGAGTGATGACCCTGAACCGGCTAGTGAGGGTGCCCGGACAGATGCGGTAGTTGCAGGCACTGCGGGTGCCGTGGCCGGTGAGGGAGACATGGCCGGTGGCGGAGACGTGACCGGTGAGGGGGACATGACCGGTGTCGGGGCTCTGACCGGCGCGGGCGCTGCGACCGGTTGCGGGGCTTGCGCTATGGGTTGCGCTGCAGCGGGTGCCCCGGGTGCGACCTCGGGCGGCGTTTCAGCGGCGCGTTCGGCGACCTCGCCGGTTTCGGGATTGAAGTCTGCGGCTTCCGGCGCTGAATCCACATAGCCTATATCGTAGGACTGCATGCGCCAGCGCGCCACGATGGCGTCCAGGAAACCTTCATCGGGAACATCAATGCTCCAGTTGCGGGTGAACGAGGCCGTTGAACTCTTCGGCAGTGCGTGCCGGGGCAGCAGATCAAACTTGATGCGGGTGGGCAACGAAACACCTTCCCCAAAGGTGACGGCTTCGCCTGTTCCCATTGTCGGCATGAATTCCAGCAGCGATGCCGCTGCATCGGAAATCCCGGCTTTCAGGATTTCCTGGTCGCGTTCATTGGTCAGGCGCATGGAGAATACGGTGTTGCACTGCGACAGGATGGTTGGATCCAGTTCGGCAGGCCGCTGAGTTATGATGGCCAGTGAAACGCCATATTTGCGGCCCTCCTTGGCAATCCGCGAAATGGCGCGCTTGGTCGGCTCAAAACCGCTCGACTTGTCTGCCGGCACATACCGGTGGGCTTCTTCGCACACAAATGTAATCGGGACGCGGCCCTGGCTCCACAGGGCGAAGTCAAACGCCATGCGCGCCAGCACGGACACGCACACATTGATCACTTCCGACGGCAGGCCACCAAGCTCTATAACCGTGATTGGTTTGTCATTGACCGGGATACGGAAGATACGGCCAACAACTTCTGCCATATTGTCGGATATGGTCATGTGCCCGAACATGAACGCATAGCGCGGGTCACGCGTCATGGTCTCAAGGCGCGCCTTGAGCCGCTTGTAGGGCGCCAGTTCGCCTTTCAGTTCCAGTTTCCCGAGATGCTCATCAATCAGGCCCATCAGATCGGACGCGCGATATGGCACCGGTGTATCAACACCCAGATTGATGGCATCCGAGCCGTCTCTGGAGCGCAGGGTCGGCACCTTGTCGCGGCGTGTGTTGGCGGCATAGCGGGTTTTCGCCAGCGGAACCAGTTCACGCAGAATTTCGACATCCTGTTCACGGTTCGGCTGGTTGCCGATCAGGATTTCAACGAATTCCTCGAAGTTCAGCATCCAGAACGGCAGCGACATGTTCTGTGGCTGAATGACTTCCGCGTATTCCTTGAACGAGGACGCGTACTCGCGGTGAACGTCGAGCAGCAGAATGTGCGCCTTCGGATTTTTCTCCAGTATGCGGCGCAGTATCAGGGCAACTGCGCATGACTTCCCGGTGCCGGTTGTGCCCAGTACGGCAAAGTGCTTGCCGAGCAGTTCATCGATCTTGACCATGGCGGGAATGGAGACATCCTGCTGAATGTGGCCAATGCGGATCGAGGTGTCTTCGTCACTGGCATATGCCATGGCCAGTTCAGCCTGGGAAGCGCGCGAAACAATGTTGCCGAGACCGGGATAGGACGACACGCCACGCCGGAAGCTCTTCGGGTTGCCGTGATCGTCCTTTGGTAGTTCACCGATGAATTCCACTTCAACGATGCGCATTTCCTGCGCCTGATTGTCGAGTGACGGTGTAGGTGAACTCAGTGCCGACACCAGCGCCAACGTGATAGTTGCTGCAGTGTCCACTTTCAACAGTGTGCCAATTTCCGGGCAGCTTTCTTCGGCGACTGAAAATGCATCATCGGCATCGAGCAGAATGATCGCATGCGCACCGGTCACGGCGACAAGACGACCGATGCGTTCACTTGCCATGTTCATTGGCCCTCGCGTTGAGGGTGCAGCGATGTTTTGAGTTGTCATAAGGTCTGCCTTCTAATAAGCCGGCTGCGTCGGCAGGTTGGTTTCCGCCTGTGGCGTGATGTCGTGCGCTGCACCAATCTCTGCATCGTCTTGAGCGGTATCTGCGGCGTCTGTCGGAATGGTGAAGCGGATACACGTGCCCATGCTTTGCTGGCTTTCCAGGGAAAATTTGCCGTTGTGCGCTTTGATCAGCGCAACCGAAATGGGCAGGCCCAGCCCGGTTCCCTCAATGTCATCACCATTTCCGCTGCGCACCTGGCCAAACGGCTGCGTCGCCAGTTGCACTTCTTCCCGGCTCATGCCACGGCCCGTGTCCGTCACGGAGAAGGCCACGTAGCCGGTTTTATCGTTCGTCACTTCAACAGTCACGCCGCCGTCTTCTTCGGTGAATTTTACGGCGTTGCTCAACAGGTTCAACAAGACCTGTTTCAACCGCAAAGGATCGGCCCTGACCGGCGAAATGTCTTCGGCAATGTTGCTCGTTACGGTGATACCCTTGGCAGCAGCGCGCATTTCGATGAAGTGGACGCAGCTTTCCAGTATTGGCTTGACGTCAATCTTTTGCAGATCGACTGTCAGTGCGCCGGCCTGAATCTTGGAGACGTCGAGAACTTCGTTGATCAGTTGCAGCAGATGTTGGGCCGCTTCGTGGATATAGCCGGCATACTGGTCGGTTTGCGCGATCGGCAGGTCCTTGTGCGACTGCAGCATGTCTGAAAACCCGATGATCGCATTCAACGGGGTGCGCAATTCATGGCTCATGGACGCGATGAATTCCGACTTCGCCTTGGAGGCAAGTTCGGCCTCCACGCGCGCGGTGTTGACCGCCAGTGTCGAGCGTTGCTGGCCATTGGACATGCGCATTTGTTCGGAGAATTCTCCGATCAGCGACCCGGCTGTGAACCAGCTTTTTCCATAGCCATTCATATAACTATCCCTTGCGTCGGTAACCATACCGATCAAGGGCTAATCACCCGTTAATGCAATTCGGTTCAATCGAGTGAACAAACATCAGCTCGCTTTACCTTGTCGGTAAAGCTGTTACAGTGAATCCAACGAAACGTATCGAGGCAGGTTGCCTTTGTGTTTGCCCCCCGGAATGGCTGAGTATGCCGGGGCCGGGTGCTGGCGACGGGTAATCTGACAGGGTGTTGATTTGGGCGCTGAGGGCAAGACCGGCGCGAAACCGGCCAAACCACGCCGGCGCCACGGGTGGCATCTACGCCGCCCTCCGCGCCGTAGTGATGAGGCGGTTGAGCCCGAAAGCCAGTTAAAATCCGGGGCGGTGACGCCGGGGAAGCCAACGTCCAGATTCCGCAAGGTTCCGGGCGAGACGATCTATGGTGCGCTTGACCTGGGTACCAACAATTGCCGTCTGCTTCTGGCGCGCCCGGCAGAAACCGGGTTTGAGGTGGTTGACGCGTTTTCCCGCATTGTGCGGCTGGGCGAGGGCGTGTCGCAGACCGGCGAGTTATCCCAGGACGCGATACAGCGCACAATCAAGGCGCTTCGGGTGTGTTCGAACAAGCTGAAATGGTGGGATGTTCAGCGTTTTCGTCTCATCGCCACGGAAGCCTGTCGCATGGCGGATAATGGAGCAAGCTTTATCGAACAGGCGCGCTGCGAAATCGGATTGGGTCTCGAGGTGATCGACCGTGAGACCGAGGCAGGTCTTGCCGCAGCCGGTGCTTCGCCACTTATTTGCGGCAAGGCCCGAACCGTCATGGTCTTCGACATCGGCGGTGGGTCCACGGAGATCCTGTGGCTCAATATGGCCGGCGGGCGCTACCAGATCGCCGACTGGACGTCCATCCCGGCCGGCGTGGTTACGGTTGCCGAGAAATTTGGCGGCAAGCATGTCAGTGCCGAAAGTTTTGCGGCAATGCGCGCTCATGTGGCAGAACTTGCCAGGCCCTTTGCAAGCCGTTTGCGCAACGGGTCCGATCAAAACCCGGTGCCCGATCACCTGTTGGGCACATCGGGAACCGTCACGACCGTGTGCGGCATTCACATGAACCTGCGCCGTTATGATCGCGCGCGCGTTGACGGGGCATGGATTTTGGGCGCAGAAGTAGGCGCGGTTACCAATGATCTGCTGGCCATGACCTACGAGCAGCGTGCGTCATCGCCGTGTATTGGTCCGGAACGGGCAGACCTTGTTTTGGCGGGGTGCGCCATACTGGAAGAAATTCGCAGCCTCTGGCCGGCCGATCGGATCCGCGTTGCGGACCGCGGGCTGCGCGAGGGTATCTTGACTTCATTGATGAACGAGGACGGAAACTATGCCAGGCCCACGTAGACCTAGTGGCAAGAAGCCCCGTACCGGCGGGACATCGGGCCGCAATCCAACCAAGACAGCGCAGCGCGTCAAGACGGCACGCGGGCGCAGACTGTCTTCGACACGCTGGCTCGAGCGCCAGTTGAACGACCCTTACGTGTCGCGCGCCAAGCTGGAAGGCTATCGTTCACGTTCAGCTTTCAAACTGGCCGAGATCGATGATGAATTCAGGTTTCTGAAACCCGGCGGTCGCATTGTGGATCTCGGCGCAGCGCCTGGCGGATGGTCGCAAATCGCGGCACGCCGCACCAATGCCGAGTCAGGCGAGGGCAAGGTGGTTGCCATTGACATGCATGGTGTGGAAGCGATTGCCGGTGTTACCATATTCAAGCAGGATTTTCTGGAGGACGGCGCGGCTGAAGCCCTGATCGAGGCGCTCGGCGGCGACAAGGCAGACGCGGTTGTCTCCGACATGGCGGCACACGCAACCGGCCACCGGCAGACCGACCATTTCAAGATCATGGCACTGGCAGACGCAGGCCTCGTATTCGCCCGCCAGGTTCTGAAACCCGGTGGCACCTATGTATGCAAGGTCCTGCGCGGCGGCGCCGAGAGCGAACTACTGGTCATATTGAAGCGCGAGTTCAGCAGCGTCCGCCACTTTAAACCCCAGTCCAGCCGGGAGGACTCGGCGGAACTGTTTCTCGTGGCCATGGGATATCGCGGGACAACCGAATAACGGCATGTCTTGCTGAAACCCTTCTGGACGGTCGTCAGACACCCTGGAACCCGACAATGGCCAACATGCCACACCCGGTGTGGAAAACTGCCGCTTGCCGCGCCCTTCAACTGGGTGTTACAGACAGTCGTCAATCTGGTTGCGAGTCGTGCAGGGATTTATGCCATGCGCCGCGTGACCCTTCCTATCTGCGAAAGGATTGGCAATGGCCGCCAAACTGCGTTCCGACTCGATCCCCGAATACCTGACTTTTGACGATGTGCTGCTGAAACCGGCAGCCTCTGCCGTGTTGCCATCCGATGTGCAGATACGGAGCAAGCTCACCCGCAATATTGAATTGTCGTTACCGATACTGTCGGCGGCAATGGACACGGTGACCGAAGGCCGTCTGGCAATTGCCATGGCCCAGGCAGGTGGTCTGGGTGTTGTGCATCGCAATATGGATCCTGAGCTTCAGGCCAATGAGGTTCGTCAGGTCAAGAAATTTGAAAGCGGCATGGTGGTCAACCCGATAACCATTCATCCCGGTGCCACGTTGGGAGATCTGCGCGAAATCAAGGCGCATCACAGTATTTCCGGTATTCCTGTTGTGGACGAAAATGGCAAACTGGTTGGCATCGTCACCAATCGCGACGTTCGCTTCGAAGATGATCTCAACCGCAAGGTCGGTGACCTTATGACCCGAGAACTGGTCACCGTGAAGGAAGGAGTGGGCAAGGATGAGGCCCGCAAGTTGCTGCACAAGCACCGCATTGAAAAACTGATCGTCGTTGACGACAGTTTTCACTGTACCGGCCTGATTACCGTTACCGATATGGACAAGGCCGCCCTTAACCCCGATGCGGTCAAGGACGAACAGGGACGCCTGCGGGTTGCCGCAGCCACCGGAACCGGTGACGGCAATTACGCGCGGGCTGAAATGCTGATCGATGCCGGGGTTGATCTCATCGTGGTCGACACCGCTCACGGCCATTCCCAGTACGTGATCGAGCAGGTCCGCCGCATCAAGAAAATGTCCAACAAGGTGGAGGTCATTGCCGGCAACGTCGCCACGGCCGATGCAACCCGTGCGTTGATTGATGCAGGCGCCGACGCTGTCAAGGTTGGCATTGGTCCGGGCTCCATCTGCACCACCCGTATCGTCGCCGGCGTCGGAGTGCCTCAGCTCACCGCCATCATGGACTGCGCAGAAGCGGCAAGCCAGTCAGGCGTTCCTGTCATCGCCGACGGCGGCATCAAGTTTTCAGGCGACCTTGCCAAGGCGCTTGCAGCCGGTGCGTCATGCGCAATGATCGGCAACCTGCTCGCCGGCACAGATGAAAGTCCCGGCGAAGTATATCTGTACCAGGGCCGGTCCTATAAATCCTATCGTGGCATGGGCTCGGTCGGGGCCATGGCGCGCGGCTCCGCCGACCGGTATTTCCAGCAGGAAGTCAAGGATCAGCTCAAGCTGGTGCCGGAAGGCATTGAAGGCCAGGTACCCTACAAGGGCCCGGTGGGCGCAGTGCTGCACCAGCTTGCCGGCGGGCTTCGTGCCGCCATGGGGTATACCGGGTCAGCGACCATCGCCGACCTGCAAAGCAAGGCCGAGTTCCTGCGGATTTCAGGTGCCGGTCTTCGCGAAAGCCATGTTCATGATGTGCAGATCACCCGGGAATCGCCCAACTATCAGAACCAGGGCTGAACCCGGAAAGCCGCGACCATGACCAATCCGCAATTGCTGGTACTGGCAGCGTCTTCACAAGTCTTGCTGACGATAACCGTATTGTTGCTGCTTGGTGCCAGGCGGGGTAGTGCGGTCAATGCCGGCAAACAGGGCAGCGACGCGCTGCTGAACGACCGGGCATGGCCTGCTGATGTGCTGCAGGTCAGCAATAACTACAAGAGCCAGTTCGAAATGCCGGTTCTGTTCTTCGCCGCCATCGCCACTGCCCTTGCCATCCATGCTGCAACTGTGGTGTTAGTCTGGCTGGCATGGGGGTTTGTCGCTGCCCGCCTGGTCCATTCGGTCTGTCATTGCGGGTCAAACAGACTACCGGTTCGATTTGCGAGCTTTTTTGCCAGCGTCGTTGCTGTCACCATTATGTGGGCCATGTTGGCCGCGCATGTTTTTTCAACGGGAACTACCTGATGCACCTTTCCGGAAGGCTTGCTGCCGCCATTGAAGTCATTGCCGACGTGACCAGCCGTCATCGTCCGGTGAACGGCGCGCTGTCCGAATGGGGCAAGGCGCACCGTTTCGCAGGGTCCAGTGACCGCGCTGCCATCGGCAATATTGTCTACGACATCATGCGCCAGCGCTCCGTTCTGTCGTCGATCATGGGCTCGGATACACCGCGGGCACTGGTGCTGGCGTGTGCCGTGCGGTTGATGAACATCACCGTGGACGAACTGGCTGAGCTGTGTGCGTCTAAACATGGTCCCGGCGAGTTGACGGACATTGAAAAGACAGCCCTTGGGAATGAGCTTGCCGCAGATGCTGCGCTGCATGTACAGGCCAATCTTCCGGAATGGCTGATGCCGTCTTTTGTGACTGCATTCGGTGACGATGCTGTTCGCCAGGGCCAGGCGCTGGGGGTTCGCGCACCGGTGGATATTCGAGCCAATCTGCTCAAGACAAACCGCGATAAACTGCTCGGTCAGCTGTCCAAGTTTGCCGCCATGGCAGCTCCGCTTGCACCTGATGGCATCCGCATAGAAGTGCCCGAAGGGCTGAAGCGCACGCCGAACCTGGAAGCCGAACCGTCCTTCCAGCGCGGCGCCTTCGAGATTCAGGATGCGGCATCGCAGATCGCTGCTCGCATGTGTGCCGTAGAGGCCGGTCATCAGGTTGCCGACATCTGTGCAGGGGCAGGCGGCAAGACACTGGCACTGGCGTCCGCCATGGGCAACAAGGGCCAGATTCATGCCTGGGATGCCGACAAGAACCGCCTGAAGCCGATCATTGCGCGGTTGAACCGGGCAGGGGTTCACAATATCCAGGTGATTCCGGCCGACGAACCCGAAAAACTGGACGAGCTTGCCGGGCGTATGGACCGTGTGCTGGTCGATGCGCCATGTTCGGGATCCGGCTCGTGGCGGCGCAAGCCGGATGCCAAGTGGCGGTTAACGCCAGAAAGCCTCTCCAATCGCGGTGAAGATCAGCGTGCCGTACTGGCGCGTGCTGCACCGCTGGTGAAACCGGGCGGTCGGCTGATCTATGTCACGTGTTCCTTGCTGCCGGAAGAAAACATTGATCAGATAAAGGCGTTCCTGGCATCCAGTCCGGACTTCCACATAGTCCCTTACGCCGACGTGTGGCGGCAATGCCTGCCCGGTGACGCTCCGGTGTCATCCGACGGCAGCACCGACACGCTGCTGTTGTCACCGGCAGACCATAACGTGGATGGTTTCTTTATCGCGGTAATGCAGCGACAGGAGTTGCCGGCCTGATGCACAGGGATTGCATTAAAGCTACAGCGCTCAACTCACATGTGATCCGCGCAACTGCTTGATCGCCTTGCGAACCTGCTGCCACGCCTCGGCATGCAGGTGTTCACCTGACTGGCGCAGCTCGTTGGCTTTTTGAGCGGCATGCGCTTCTGCCTTGTCGCCATAGGCATCCAGCAGCGCACGGGCATGTTCGGCGGTTTGTACTGTGTTCATAAGCAAACGTCTCCTCTTGACCGAGTAAACGCCCACCAGCCTCATATTGGGGCATCATACCACAAAAACCGGTAGAATTGTGAATGGCACGGGCCGAAACTGTCTGTTTGTCTTGCGGACTCGACGGCTTTTCTGTATCCGCTCGCTATGACAGAGCGCCTCCTCATTATCGACTTCGGTTCGCAGGTAACCCAACTCATCGCGCGGCGATTGCGTGAGTTGAACGTATATTGCGAAATCCACCCGTTCCACAAAGTGACAGATGCCTTCCTGAAGGAGTTTGCGCCCAGGGCGGTGATCTTCTCCGGCGGGCCCGCATCGGTGTTTGACGAAGGTGCGCCAATGCCGCCATCGTCGGTGTTCGACCTCGGTGTTCCCATTCTTGGCATCTGCTATGGCCAGCAGGTGATGATGCACTGCCTTGGCGGACAGGTCGAGCGCGGCGCCGGCACTGCCGAGTTTGGCCGCGCCTACGTGACACCGGCAGACGAAAGCCTGCCGCTGCTGGATGGCTGGTTCGATGACGGCGCAGAGCAGGTCTGGATGAGCCACGGCGATCATGTATCCAGGCTGGCACCCGGGTTCAGGGTATATGGCGTTTCGCCCAACGCACCGTTTGCCATCACCGCAGACACAGAACGCAATTTCTTTGCCGTGCAGTTTCACCCTGAAGTCCACCACACGCCACGTGGCGCCAGGCTGTATGAGAATTTTGTCGCGCTGGCCGGGTTTACCGGCGACTGGACAATGGAGGCCTACAAGGATCAGGCCATCGCAGCCATCCGCGATCAGGTGGGGTCGGGCCGGGTGATTTGCGGCCTGTCCGGCGGGGTGGACTCATCTGTTGCCGCCGTGCTGATCCATGAGGCTGTTGGCGATCAGTTGACCTGTATTCTGGTGGATCACGGCCTGATGCGTAAGGACGAAGCGCAACAGGTCGTTACCATGTTCCGCGAGCACTACCATATTCCGCTGGTGCTGGTGGATGCGGCAGACATATTTCTCGACGCGCTGGAGGGCGAAGCCGACCCGGAGACAAAGCGCAAGACAATCGGACGGCTGTTCATCGAACTGTTTGAACGCGAGGCCAAGAAGCTCGGTGGCGCTGATTTCCTCGCCCAGGGCACACTGTACCCTGACGTGATCGAGAGCGTGTCGTTTTCCGGAGGCCCGTCCGCCACCATCAAGTCGCACCACAATGTCGGCGGTCTGCCGGATCGCATGAACATGCAGCTTGTCGAACCGCTGCGCGAACTGTTCAAGGACGAGGTGAGGGCGCTTGGCCACGAACTGGGTTTGCCCGACAGCTTCATTGGCCGGCACCCGTTTCCCGGCCCCGGCCTTGCCATTCGCTGCCCCGGCGGCGTAACCCGCGACAAGGTCAAGATTCTCCAGGAAGCAGATGCAGTCTACCTGGATGAAATCCGCAAGGCCGGCCTGTATGACGACATCTGGCAGGCGTTTGCCGTCCTGTTGCCGGTTCAGACCGTTGGTGTCATGGGCGACGGGCGCACCTACGAGTTTGTCTGCGCACTGCGCGCGGTCACCTCCGTTGACGGTATGACGGCGGATTTCTTTCCCTACGACATGGAATTTCTGGGCCGCGTCGCAACCCGCATCATCAACGAGGTCCGCGGCATCAACCGGGTGGTCTATGACGTCACCTCAAAACCACCCGGCACGATTGAGTGGGAGTGAGAGGAAATCATCTAGCATATTTTTTTATAGCGAACTGCAAGTCGCGAAGTTGTTAGGGTCAGGACCCATTAATCTTATGCAATTCTGTTTGAAAGAAAACATTCGAATGATGATGAAAAAGCGCAAGATAAGGCTTTGTGCCTTTTCGAGCATTTTTCGCCTTCAGGCGAGCGTTTCCTTTCAAACCCGAAGGGCGGGGTCTATTTTACCCATGACAGTGTTGAAAGGTCTTGAAAACCGGACGGTTTCCTGCGCCCTTTCGCCTTGTCACCGGCAAAATATCCTCCCGCAGAAAGGATAAGACTAATGGGTCCTGACCCTAGAAAATGAGGAAGTCAGTAGTTTCTACTACTGACTTTTTTTGTTTATGGTTGGAAGTGGATACAGAAGGTGATGCAGGCGTGATGCTAAAAAAATAGGGGGGGAATATGCAGGATGAAAATAATACAGATTATTCTGGAATTACAGAATTAATAAACGCCGAAATTATGATTAATTACAATAACTTTATTGTAGAAAACGCAGTCAACAACATCGGAAAAGTGAGTAATATCATCGATTTTGGTGCTGGAATGGGAACTTTGTCAGTCATTTTTAGAGATAAATTTCAGATAAATCCGATTTGCGTTGAAATAGATGATGCGAACATTTCTTGTCTTGTAGATAGAAAATTAGATTATTTTAAAAAGTTGGAGTTTGCACCAAAAAAGTCTGACGCTATTTTCTCATCGAATGTTTTGGAGCATATAGAAGATGACATTGGCGTGCTGGACTCGATGAAAAATAATCTAAAGGAGGGCGGGCGGATATATCTTTATTTACCAGCGAAAATGATGCTGTGGAGTCAGCTTGATGAAGCAGTAGGGCACTATAGAAGATATGAGGTGCGAGAGTTGAAAGAGAAATGCGAACGAGCAGGAATGAAGGTTATCAAAATTCATTATTCGGATAGCGTTGGGTTTTTTGCTTCGCTGTTTATGAAGGTGGTGGGGTATAATTCTGCTGGAGGCATAGGTTCGCCAAAGTCATTACAGTTTTATGATAGATGCTTATTTCCAATATCTAAAATATTGGACAGATGCGGCATGAAATATTTATTTGGAAAGAACATAATATTGATTGCAGAGAAATAAGTACTCTTGTGTTTGTGGATTTAAATAAATAATTTGAAATGACTTCTAAGTTGAAGTCAGGAGAAATCAACTTGCTGGAGGGAAGGTCGGGCAACATGAACGTACATGGAACTGAAGCCGTTGTTTGAAGGGAAATGATCAACCCGGTGAGCGATCGCCTGATAGAGATGTGCGCAAGGTCCGGGACGCCACCTGTCCCATGAGTTTGGTTGGGAACAGAAATCAGGACGATAGGCAGATTAGAGCGAATGGCTGAAAGACTTTCAAATTCACCTTGGTTCCGCTGGAATTCGAGCGGATTGAGGAATGAAAAGGCAATTCTGTCGGATAATTTATTTTGGGTTATTCTTTGCGTCTGCGCAATTCTCAAATTGTGGCTTATTATCAATTCACCACTAATCGTGCTTGGTGTTGCTGCGCATGATGACGCCCTGTTTATGAAGCATGCCGAAAATTTGTTAAATGGCAAATGGTTAGGTGGTTATGATCAGCTTACATTGGCAAAAGGGCCAGGCTATGGCTGGTTTCTGGCGTCGGTAAATTTGTCCGGATTGCCTTTGTCGTTGGCGCATGGATTGTTGCTTGTTTTTTCAATAGCACTGGTCGCTTGGGCACTTTTTCATCTGACCAGATCACGCTGGCTGGCCCTTTTGGTGTTTGTTGTTCTTGTTCTGCACCCCGTCACTCTATTACCCGGGAACTTGAGGGTAATACGCGATCAAATTTACACACCCCAGACCCTGATTATTTTCGCAGTATTTGCCATGGCGTTTCTGGCGAACATGGAATTCAAGCGGCGAATTTGGTTGTCGGCATTTGGTGGTGCAGTATTGGGGTGGGCATGGCTCACCCGCGAAGAGGGAATCTGGTTCTTACCTGGCCTTGTCGTTTTGGCGGTGGGTTCGCTAATCCTGACCAGGCTCCATAGTAAATCCTATGTCCCGCTTATCTTGGTATGTGCCATCGCATCCATATCTTTTTTGTCTGTCAATGGCATCTATAGGACTGGCAATTATATGGCCTATGGCGCTTTTACTGGCGTTGATTTCAAGGAAACCAATTTTACACGTGTGGTAAATGTCTTGCAGAATATAAACAGCGGCCCGCGTATTGACTACGTTCCTGTATCAAAGTCGGTTTTGAAGCAGGCGGCAAACGTCAGCAAGAGCTTTCAGTCCGTTTCGAAGTTTTTGGACCCCGACTCACCAAGCTTCAAAGCCTCATCACGCATAGGATGTAGGCTGTATAAACATACTTGCGGGGAAATCGCTGGCGGCTGGTTTGTCTGGGCATTGCGAACTGCCGCTCAAAAGGCGGGTTTTTACAAAGCACCCGCAGTGGCAAAAAAGCGATTTGGTCTGATCGCGGACGAACTGGAAACTGCCTGCAGAAATGGCCTGCTGAATTGTAAGTACGCCAAAATTGATTTCGTGCCGCAGATGTCAATCAATCAGATATATTCCATTCCGGCTTCTGCTATTAAGGTCCTCACGAAGGTCACGTATCACTCCGGTGAATTCACTACAGCGGGGCGTAAATCAGAATTTGCCGATGGTGGTCAAAAACTTCAGCTCATCGCGCTTTTGAACCACCCTAAAATTCGTCAGGACAAAACACTGCGGTCAGTGTATTTATCGGGCTGGTACTATGACAAGGATAGCTCCAAAAAGCCCCAGTTCAAGGTAAAAGGGAGAGATGGTAATATTTTTGACCCTGTGTTATCGCGTCGTCCAAGTCCCGACATAGCTGCACGTTTCAACGATGTATCTGCCACTCGGAACAGATTAACGCTTCAGTTTCCATGCGATACCGGCTGTCAACTAATAGTGGCGGGGGCATCGGGGTCTATGTTGTATGATCCTATTTCTCCGGCCAAACGATCGGGTGTTTCCACCGGATCCATGAAGTTTCATGTCGACAAAAATGATGTAGTCGGTAGCTATGTTGACAAAACAAAATCTGTGCGGCTGAAAATATTACAATCACTTGATTGTGTATACAAATTGGTCAATTCGCTTGTCGTTTATATTGGTATTGCTGCATATTTGATTGCCACTACTATATTTATGCGGGGGCGTTATATTTCACCACTCCTGGTTTTTTGCTCCGCGATGTGGACTTTGGTAGCAGTCAGAGTTGCTTTGTTATCGCTCATCGATGCCACCTCATTTCCGGCAGCAAGTTACCTATATGCGACTCCAGTAGTATTTATCGGAGTTGTTGCTGGAATTTCTTCAACATATTTGTTGTATACCTGTTGCTGCCAAATTGTCCAAACGGGTCCTAATCGTGATCCTTCACCGTCGTGATCATGTGCAGTTGACGGTCAAATAAATAATTAAATGGCGGTCGGTAGATGTTTAGATTTTCGTTCCAGGAAATAATTGCTAGATCAAGGCGATTAAACAAATCACACCATTGCGTTTTCGAAAGAAAATTATAAGGAAGCCTGACATCATGCCCTTTGTTGCCAATCCAATCCATGAATTGGAGCGTTGGGCCGCCTAGGAAACCTTGACGTGTGTGATCTTTGATAACAACACCATTGCGCGCTACGCGGGCACACTCCTTCAGCACAATTGAAGGGTCATCGGTGTGATGTAAAACGTCTACAATGGTTATCCAGTCAAATGAGTTGTCCTCAAATGGAATTACATACCCGTCATATAGCTCAGCAGAAATAGCAATCTCAGGTCGCAAAGCTACATCAATACCATGGAATTCGAGTGCAGGATTCAATGATGATATTGATTTGGCGAGGGATCCGTCACCGCAGCCTACGTCCAAGACGGATTTTCCCGTATTTAGTTCTTTTGCTAAAAGCCTCGATAAAATCTGAATTCTTCTTTTAAATATTGCAATATTATGAATATCATTAAGCAGATTTTTTGAGAAATCATTACTAATTTTTGTTTCCGGGTTCATGTTGTGTTTGAGAGGGTTTAAATGCCCAATACCTAAGTATTATGAAATTTACAATGGAAATTAAGACGGCAACCGCAAAAAAAGACAATATTGGCGGTATATTGTGTTTGTTTTGCAATCCATAAGGAATAATTCCGGAAATAGACAGACCGAACATCTGTGTCGCCAAATATTTAGGGAATGTAGAAGCGTGGGAAAGTTGAGACCTGAATGTCAGCGAACGCTGTGCTGAATACACCAATGGTACGCAGGCAGAGTAGCACAAAATGCTGGCAATCCAAGGTGTCGCACCTAAATTGGTCAATATGGTGGAGGCTATGATGTAGGAGATTCCACCAATTGCACCGATGCAAACAAACATTGCGGCTTGACGTATTCCATCCCTAAAAATTGTCATTTAACAGGTATTTCAATAATGGCGGATAGAAAGGCGATCATCATGCCTTGCATGCTGACTGCGATGGCTGTTACTGAGAGAATAAGAATGCGTAGTATCGATGAGTATTCAAGCGGGCCGAAGCCTGTGACTGCCCACTGGGAAAGGCACCAGATAAAGGCCCCCAATCCAGCAATGAAAATCATAGCTGATAAAACTAATATTCTTTCCAGCGTGAGTGTATCCATCAGTGCAGAATAGCGTTTCGACGGTGGAGTAAGTTGATGTTGCGATGAAAAACGCCGGGCAACAACACCCAAACTCAGCGCCTGGGTACCAATCAAGAGTGTGAAACAAGCGACGATAAATGAATGGATATCAAATCCGATTCCGTCAACCATTACCTGGCCTGGAAGCAGTATGAGTGCCACCACAAGGCCTAAAACGGTCAATACAAGCCCAGGGTAAAAAAACAGCCATCGGGGGCTATACATAAGCAGAAAGCTAAGATGACGCCACCCGTCACGCCAGGTTCGAAGATGAGGCGGTCTGGACCGCCCGTCGGGTCGTAAAGTCGTCGGCACCTCTTCAATCCGTTGTTCAGAAAGTGCCGATTTGACTACCATTTCAGAAGCAAATTCCATGCCGGTTGTACGCAAATTCAATTTCTCAATTGCGCTGGTGTTAAAACCACGCAGTCCGCAATGAAAATCGCCAACTTTGATTTTGAAAAAGAGCTTACCAATTGCACTAAGAACGGGATTGCCCAAAAATCGATGCAAAAAGGGCATGGCACCTGGCGAAATGCCCCCCTGAAAGCGATTTCCCATAACAAGGTCGGCGCCATTTCTTAACCGTTCCACAAACGGCATCAGGTTTGAAAAATCGTATGAATCGTCTGCATCGCCCATAATTGTGTATTTTCCAGCGGCGGCGTTGATGCCAGCAACTAGGGCTGCTCCATAACCACGGTCAACAACTGCAACAACCCGGGCGCCTTCTTCCTTGGCAATCGCTTGCGAGCCATCTGTCGAGCCATTATCGGCGATTAGGACCTCGCCTGTTATTTTGGATTGATTGAGAAAAGAATTGGCTTTACGAATGCAAATTGCGAGGGTCTCAGCCTCGTTCAAGCAAGGCATTAGAATTGTCAATTCAATTGTTTTTGCCAGCAAGCTCCACTTGATTGCAAGGATTTTGTATTATTGATTATCTTCACAATTAAGTAAATGGCATAATTAGTTGCTGTAATATTTTTGAATTACTTGTGTCTTATGCTCTTGTGCGCCGAACCACCGGCTTGGGCAAGGAAAAATGTGCGAGATTTTTCCTTTCGTGTATTTGTTTAGCGCAGAAGTTTGTATCGTGCATCGTGAGGTCCGCTACAATCATCACCGGAGCTCCAATTCCTTACCGGCCCGCAGTCGGTCGATTTAAGTCTGGCAAGCAAAGCTGCTGTCGCGATTTCTGTCTGTGGTTTCGACGAGGACGCCAGCGCAGGCGAGTATTTCGGTAGCGCGTGTCGCCGTTGGTTTGCTGGTCTCGATGAGCCTCATCGTCGCCGCAACGCCGTTCAGGAAGCAGTCGATCCCGTTCTCCCAATCGCCCTCTATGCGCACTTCGGCGAGCCACTGGAAGGACTCCTGACGATGGCGCTTGAATGAGCGACTAATATAGGGCCCCGCATCATCAACGAGGTCCGCGGCATCAATCGGGTGGTCTATGACGTCACCTCAAAACCGCCCGGCACTATTGAGTGGGAATAGGGCGGGCCCGGACGGCGAGCTAGTCCTTGCCGTCACCAACCGGATCAACCGGCACATCGGGTTCTGCCGGTGAATATTCCGGCTTTTCATCTTCCGGCGTCGGCGGGCCGGACTTGCCGCTGGCAAGTTGTGCCTGCGCGCACTCCGCCCATTCGATTGCGTTTGTCAGACCCGACAGCGAAAACCGAATATCGCGCGGCTCTTTGCCTTTTGCGGCGTAACTCCAGCTTATGATGTCGCCGGGCTTTGCCAGCGCCAGTACCGTGCTGCTTAGCATCTCGTCAACCGCATACTCATTCACGGCAACCGGCGCCGTGATTGCCTGGCTTGAAACCTTCAGGGCAGGGTTTTTGTCTACTGTCAGGCTAAATCCTGCCCTGGTGTCGGCTTGCTCAAGAACACCGACCAGTAGTATCTGCCACTTGGCCTTCGCATTGGCACGTTGAAACGCCAGGGTATGGCTGAAGCCCAGCGGAGCGCGTTTGTCCAGCCTGTGGGTTACAGCCCGGCATCGCGAACCCGGTTTGCAGGAGACAATAAAACTGCGCGAGTAGATGCGGGTTTCATCAAACTTCTGATGAATCTCCTGGTTGCACAACTGTTCAGCCTGGGCGCTTGTTCCAGCAAGCAAAAGGCTTGCCGCAGCAAGCCGGACCGATAATCGCCGTATCATGAGTTTCCGCCACCAGCACATTCAACACACACCGCAGCTGCCGGGTCGACTTCCAGGCGCGCTGCTGCAATTTGGTCTCCGCAGGTGGCGCACCACCCGTATTCACCGTCCTCGAGCCGCCGCATTGCCTGCTCCAGCCGGGCGAGTTCCACTGCGCGCGCGCGCTCCTGCGCCTGGGCCATTGCCTGGCGCTGCATGGCATCCATTCGCGACAGCCTGCCCACCGATTGCTGGTCAAGTTCAACGGCATTGCGGTCTTCAGCCGAGATGGACGACAGCTTGTTGAGTTCGTCCCGGCGTGCCGTCAGCCGGGCCCGGGCTGCTTCGCGGTCAGGTATCATCTGGCTTGTGCGCAATCCACCCATTTGATGGCTGCGCTCAGGTCTTCAAGCGCAATATCATGGACAATTCTCTTGCCGCCAACCAGTTGCACGGTTGCGTTCATGGTTGTTGATTCCAGCATGGTCGACAAAACAATGTCCGAGATGTCGTCATCAACGCGCACGCTTTTCATGTCTTCAGCCGCGATCAGAAATTCCGGGGCAATCCGGGTTTCGTCCTCGCCGTCGAAAACCAGATCGAACCCGGCGCCGGAATCGATCGAAAAAGTACTGGTAACAAGCGCAAGCCATGGTCCCGAAATGGCTGCTCGTTCCAGTGCGATGGCGACATGGTCGATGCTGGAAATGGCGATGGAGCATTTGCCCTGCGCGACGCATTTTGCTGAATACGCGCCGGTTTGTGCCATGATGGCGCCATTGCCTTGCATTGTTTCCATGCCGCAGATTTCAGCGCTCAGCGCCGGTGTGCTCAACCCGATGATGAAGGATAGTGTCAGCGCAGTGCTCAGACGTCTGTTCACGTGTTGTCTCCTGTGCACCGTAACTGTCGGTTGCCGGATTCATGGGGTCGCTGCCGGCCAAGGTTCGCGGGCAAGCTTTCGAGAGGAGCCTATTGATGCCACTTCCACGTTGTCATGGTCAATCACTGTGGCAACAGTTAGAGTGGCATAGAGAATCTTTTTTGTCGCATCAGGATCGCGAACCACGAACAAACCACAACGGGTGAAGCTACAATGACGAAATTAATCTGGGGCATGGTGCTGTTTTACGGGGTTCACCTGATGTCGCTTAGCCCGTTGCGGGCAACAATCAAATCAAGGATGAGTGAAAATGCCTACAAGGGCATATACGCCCTGATCTCGCTTGCCGGCCTCGGCCTGATGATCTGGGGGTTCATTCTTGCCCGCGGCGGGCCTGACGCTGCCCGCATTGTCTATGACCCGATTGTCGGCGCCAATCATGGCACCATGGTGCTGGTGCTTGTCGGCCTCATCCTGCTGGCCGCAGCGCACACCAAGGGCTATATAAGACTGTTCGTCAAACACCCGATGTCACTGGGAATCGGCCTGTGGGCGACAGGTCATTTGCTGGCAAACGGTAATCTTTCGGAAGTGCTGCTGTTTGGCGGTTTCCTCGCTCTCAGTGTTCTCGATATCATCGTCAACACGGTGAGAGGCAAGCTGCCATCCTATGAACCGAAGCTGAAACATGACATTATCGCTGTTGTCGCCGGCGTGGTGATTTACGGGGTGATCATAAGCCTGCACCAGACATTGTTCTCGGTTTCGCCGATTTACTGAGCAATCGCAGTGATGGCCAACAGCGCTTTGTTCATTGACAGCAGTGCACGCCGCCCACAGATCGCTCGCCGACTAGCCTGAACCCAGCCTGAACCGGTATCCAGTGTGACCACCCGTCCATTGGCGCGGCGTCTGGCTTGCTGTATCAATCCGCCAAGTTGATAATGTTCAAACCGGAATGATTCACCTGCCATGTTGCTGTTTTTCGCCGTTACCCTGTTTGCCGTCATCCACCTGGTGCCCGCGTTCCCGTCTATCAAGGCGCGGCTGAAGCACAGGCTCGGCAAGAAATACGGCATGTTGTTTGCCGTGGGCTCGATTGTGTCGCTGGTGCTTGTCGTGGTTGGCTGGCAGATGGCGGACCGGGCGGCTATCTATGATCCGCCGGTCTGGGGCTTCCGGGCCAACCTTGGCTTGAGTTTCCTGGCATTCCTGCTGCTGGGCGTGTTCCTGTTTCGCGGCAAGGCCCGCCAGTTGCTGCGTTTGCCGCTGGCCATGGGCGTGGTGCTGTGGGCAACGGGCCACTTGCTGGCCAATGGCGATCAGGCAAGTGTCATCCTGTTTGGCGGATTGCTGATCTATGGCGCAGCCCATCTTGCTGCCGGCTTCGCGCAAGGCTTCAGGCCATCTCCCGAGGTTCGTCAGGGGCATGATGTAATGTCTGTGTTCGT
>SWCD01000632.1_pt1 | contig 20205 bp, 23 predicted proteins | sample 4693011 | NCBI WGS metagenome assembly SWCD01 (sample SAMN10267278, study PRJNA491770) | bioreactor metagenome | isolation source: DHS bioreactor inoculated with marine | place: Japan: Omine Ridge, Nankai Trough | reverse complement strand
CCCCCCGATCCGGAGGCGATCAGTGCCGCCGTGGCCGAACAGCTTGCCGGGTTCAAACAGCCCCGCAAGATGATTGTGGTAGAGGCGCTGCCGCGCAACACGATGGGCAAGGTGCAGAAAAACGTTCTGCGCGATGAGTATGGGGACATCTTCACGCCGGTCGGCACGAGCTGAGGCGGCACGAGCTGAGGCAATAAGGCCTGAACGGCGCGTCAGGGGACCAGCAGGATGATGCCGTAAAGGATGAAGCCCGCGATAAAGACGGTTTCGGCCACGATCAGCACCGTGGCCTGACCGCCCACATCAAAGATCGTCCGGAGCGAGGTTTTCATCCCCACCGCCGCGATCGACACCAGCAGCGCCCAGCGGCTGAGCCCGCTCAGCGCTTCCTGCGCCACGAGGGGGATCAGCCCGGCCGAATTGATCGCCGCCAACACAAGAAACATCACCACGAAAAACGGGATCAGGGGCGGGCGCTTGCCCAACGCCTCGCCCTCGGCCCCCTCGCCCCCCTCGGACTGACCGAAGGCGCGGATCGCCAGCGAGAAGACCAGCACCACGGGGGCCAGCATGGTGACCCGGATCAGCTTGACCAATGTCGCCGTCTCGCCGGTTTCCTGACTGACCGAGAAACCCGCGCCGACGACCTGCGCCACGTCGTGGATGGTGCCGCCCAGAAAGACGCCGGTTGCCAGTTCGTTCAGCTCCAGCGTCCGGGTGATGACCGGATAGGCGATCATGGCCAACGTGCTTAGGACAGTGACGCCCAGAACGGTGAAGATCAGGTTACGCTCGGAATGTTCGTTCCGGGGCAGCACGGCGGCAATCGCCATCGCCGCCGAGGCGCCACAGATCGCCACGGCGCCGCCGGTCAGCAGGCCGAACCGCCAGCCGCGCCCAAGCAGACGCGCGCCCAATAGCCCGGCCAGAATGGTCAGAACCACTCCCGCCACCACCAGCGCGATCAGTTGGGGGCCCAGCCCGATCAACATCTCGACGCTGATCCGAGCGCCCAGCAGCGCCACACCGATCCGCAGAACCGTGCGCGAGGTTAGGGCGATGCCCGGCACGCAGCGGCCCTCTTCCGACAGGAAGTGGAAGGCGATGCCCAGCAGCAGCGCCATCAGCATCGCCGGTGCGCCGTAATGTTCGGACAGAAACTGAGCCGCGACCGCCACCACCAGTGCGACCAGAAATCCGGGGCCGTTCAGTCTGGTGAAGGCCACCAGACGGGCAGGGGACCATGGGCTGTCGGTGGGGTGGGTCTGGTTCATCCAAGGCTCCCTGAGGATTGCTCGCGGCGCCACGCCGGGGCGAATTTTGGCGCACCCTAGGGTGGGGGCCCGGTGGGGGCCAGTCCCCGCGCAGGGCGAATGCGGGGTTGCACGACCCTTGGCCGCGCCGCGTTGGATCAGCCAAACAGGGGCGCTAACACGGGCCCACCGTCGGTTTCGATTTGAAACGCCGCGCTCATCGGCGATAAGCGTCCCATGCCCGCGCCGAAAATCCCGCATGACGTCTTTTTTCTGGACCGCGCCTGTCCGCGCAGCCTTCAGGCCCAGCTGCGAGAGGCCGTCGTCTCGGCGATCCTGTCGGGGCAGGCGGCTGCCGGGTCGCGCATGCCCTCCAGCCGGAAACTGGCGAGCCATCTGAACGTCGCGCGGATGACCGTGACGCTGGCCTATCAGGAGCTTGTCGCCCAAGGCTACCTAGAGGCGCAGGCCCGCAGCAGCTATCTGGTGGCGCAGGTGGATGGCCCGATAACCCGCGATCCGGCCCCTCGCGACGGGACCGAAACGCCCGACGGCAAGGACAGGGGCGCGGCCCGCCACGACGCCTCGGATGGCGCTTCCCAAACGGGGCGGGCCGACTGGCAGCGCATCCTGTCCAGCCAGCTCAGCACCCGCCGCAAGGTGCGCAAGCCCGCCGGCTGGCGCAATCTGCCCTATCCGTTCGTCTACGGTCAGATGGACGAGCGATTGTTCGATCATGCGGCGTGGCGCGACTGTTCCCGTCAGGCGCTGGGTCAGCGGGATTTCAGCGACATGGCGGGCGATTTCGCCGCCGCCGACGATCCGCTTCTGGTGGATTATATCCGCGCTCGCTCCTTGCCGCGCCGGGGCATCACCGCCCGCGCCGACGAGATCCTTGTCACCGTCGGCGCCCAGAACGGCCTGTGGCTGACGACAGAGCTTCTGACCCGCCGTCCCCTGCGCGCGATCTGCGAAAATCCGGGCTATCCCGATACGCTGCAGGCGCTGCGGTGGTGCGGGGCCGACGCCTCGACCGTAGATATCGACGACGACGGGCTGCCGCCCTCGGGCATTCCCGACGGCACGCAGGCGGTCTTTGTGACGCCCAGCCACCACGCGCCCACGGGCGTCACCATGTCCGGGGCCCGCCGCGCCCAGCTTCTGGCCCGCGCCGCCGAGCAGGATTTCATCATTGTCGAGGATGACTACGAGTTCGAGATGAGTTTCCTCGAACCGCCAAGCCCCGCGCTCAAATCTCTGGATCGGACAGATCGGGTGATCTACGTCGGCAGCTTCTCCAAGGCGATGTTTCCCGGCCTGCGGCTGGGCTATCTGGTCGGCCCGCCCGAGTTCATCGCCGAGGCCCGAGAACTTCGCGCCATGATCCTGCGCCACCCCCCCGGCCACCAACAGCGCACCGCCGCCTATTTTCTGGCGCAGGGGCATTACGACCGGATGATCCACACCATGCGGCTGGAATACGCCCGCCGACGGCAGGTGCTGCAATCGGCGCTGGACCGGGCAGGGCTGCAGGTGGCGGGGGCCGCGCATTTCGGCGGCTCGTCCCTGTGGGTTCAGGCCCCCGCCGACGTCGATGCCGCCGGGCTAGAGGCCGATTTGCTGGCGCATGGCGTGCTGATCGAACCGGGCGCGCCGTTTTTTGACGCGCCCGACGGGCCGCGCAACTATTTCCGGCTGGGCTATTCGTCGATCACGGCGGATCGGATCGAGGCGGGGGTGCAGATCATCGCAGAACGGGTGGCGGCCCTGTCGGCCAAACGCTGATTGGCGCACAACCTTCCCGTGCAACCTTCCAGTGCGGGGCATTGCAACCCGCCGCCTAGATCCCATTATCCATTAAGGGCCGAACCCAACGCCCACTCATCAAGGAGGAATTCCCATGTCCCTGAGGATCAACGACACCGCCCCCGATTTCACCGCCGACACCACCGAGGGCGAGATCCGGTTTCACGACTGGATCGGCGACGGCTACGCGGTCATGTTCTCGCACCCCAAGGATTTCACGCCGGTCTGCACCACGGAACTGGGGGTGATGGCCGGGATGGTCGATGAATTCGCCAAGCGCGACGCCAAGATCATCGGCATCTCGGTCGATCCGGTCGAGAACCACCACAAGTGGAAATCCGATATCGAGACGGTCTCGGGCAACTCCGTCAGCTACCCGATGATCGGCGACACCGACCTTCAGGTTGCCAAGCTCTACGGCATGTTGCCCGCCGACACCGGCGAGACCTCCGAGGGGCGCACCGCCGCCGATAACGCCACCGTGCGCTCGGTCTTCATCATCGGGCCGGACAAGAAGATCAAACTGTCGCTGACCTACCCCATGACCACCGGGCGCAACTTTGACGAGATCCTGCGCGCGCTGGATTCGATCCGCCTGACCGCCGAGCACAAGGTCGCGACCCCGGCTAACTGGAAATCCGGCGAGGATGTGATCATCACTCCCGCCGTCTCGAACGAAGAGGCCAAAGAGCGCTTCGGCTCGTATGACGAGGTGCTGCCGTACCTGCGCAAGACCAAGGCGCCGAAGTAAGACCGGCCCCTGTCCGCGTCGCCCCCTGCCGGGTCCAAGCGGCAGGGGCGGCTGCGTCACCGGAGCGTGTCGTGGCCAGTGTCGGCCCCCTCGACCTTTCCCGCGACCTGCTGCATCAGATCGGCCTGTGACAGGGCGATCTTTTCACGGGGCACGACGCTCATGGTGCCGTCGGTCTCAAGGATCACCCAGTTCACATCCGAGATCGAGGTATGACCGCTGTGCCGCAGCGCCGAGTCGACCTCGGCGCGGCTGATACGTTCGCGGGCCATTTCCCTGTGCAGATACGCGCCCTTGTGCACCAATAGCCGGGGGGCCGGTTTGACCAACTTCTCGAACCGCTGGCTGTGGACCGACAGTTTGGTCATCACCCACTGGCAGGCAGCCAGCAGCACGATCGCCAGTGTCGCATCCGCGATCGACACGCTTTTCTGCAGGATGCCGCTGGCCAGCAGGCTGCCGACGGCGACGGTGATGATCCAGTCAAAGCTGTTCATCTGGGCGGTGACGCGTTTGCCCACCACTCGGACCAGCGTCACGATCAGGACGTAGAACACCAGCGACGAAACCGCGATGCTTTCCAAGCGGTCCCAGGATGAGAACCAGATCGAAATTTCGAACATTTTTGACGCTTCCGCAGTTTGCTACAGGGCAAAGCTAGCGTGGCGGGGGCGCGGGACCATTCCATCCGGTCAAGGCCGCGCCCCGCAGTCACGCCGATTGCGCGTGGCCCATCGGCGCGGTATACCGACGTCATCAGGTAATTTTTCCCGTGATTTCATGGGGCTGACCGGAAATCGGAGAGACGGATGGACAAGCGGATTGCGATCATCGGCGCCGGCGCGATGGGTGGATATTTTGGCGGCCAGATGGCGCAGGCGGGACTGGACGTCGTTCTGTTCGATGCATGGCCCGAGCATGTCGAGACCGTCCGCCGCGACGGTCTGAGCCTTGAAGAACTGGACAGCGATGCCCGCACCATCATCCGTCCCGACATCCGCCATATCACCCAGACGCAGGAACTGATTCGCGAGCGCCCCGTCGACATCGCCTTCATCGCCGTCAAATCCTATGACACCCGCTGGGCGACCGAACTGATCCTGCCCTACCTCAGCGACACTGGCGTGGTGGTCAGCCTGCAGAACTCGTTCAACGAGCCGCAGATCCAGTCCATCGCCGGCCCCGACCGCACCTTCGGTTGCGCCATCGCGGCGCTGGCTTGCGACATGATCGCGCCGGGGCGGGTAAAGCGCATGTCGCCGCGCGGGCAGGTCAACGTGGGCGCCATGAACCCCGCCCTGATCGACCGCTGCGACGACATCGCCCGCGCCCTGACCCACGCCGAGGACGTCACCGTGATGCAGGATCTGCCCGGCATCAAATGGTCCAAGCTGGTGGTGAACTCGATGCGGAACGGGTTGTCGGGCATGACCGGCATGACCGGGCTGGAGCGCGACACCACCCCCACCACGATCGAGCTTGGCATGCGGCTGGGCGCGCAGACGGTCCGGGTGGGGCGGGCGCTGGGCTACGGTCTGGTCGACACGGCCTATTCCTTTGACGCGCTGGTCGCCGCCGAGGCAGGCGACACCGACGCCGCCGACCAGATCCGACAATCAATGGCCCGGATCGCAGGCGGTCGCAGCGCCGATCAGCGCCCCTCGATGGCGCAGGACATCCGCAAGGGCCGCAGGACCGAGACCGACGCGATCAACGGTCTGGTGGCACTTCGGGGGCGCGAGCTTGGGCTGGACTGCACCCCGCACGAGCGGGTGCACCAGATCATCCGCCGCATCGAACGCGGCGAGCTGAGCCCGTCGCCCAAGCTGGCCGAGGGGATCGTGTAGCTCTGCGATCGTTTAACGCGGGCGTCGGTTCCGCGTATGCCAGCCTGGGGGGAGTGCGTCTATCCGCGGAGGAGGTGGTACTGTGGTGATACGGGCGGGGCGGCAGCTTCGAAAACGCCTTCAGAAGACCGTCGTAGTTAGTCAAGGTTTACTCAGCGGCTACCGAAATGGTGCTGCTTGTATTCTCAAGACACTCGAGCACAGCACCGGCGACATGCCAGCCAAGCACCGGTGGTACGGCATTTCCGATCATGCGCTCTGTTTCGCGCAGCCGGGCGTGAAAGATGAATTCGTCAGGGAAACTCTGAAACCGGGCAGCTTCGCGCATCGATATACGCCGCGGCAATTTGTAGTGGAATTGGTTGTTGCCGTGGCATTCGGCGCGAATTGTGTGGGCTGGAGCATCCGGGTTAAGCACGCGGCTACCTTGGTCGCTTGATGCCCGAGCGAGGCTCCAGACGTGGCTGAAGTCTGGGTTTTGATCGAGGCCCTCGAGGTCCTCGATGGCAGTCCGGGAGGAGATCCAGTCTGGCTTTTTGAGAAGCGGGGCTGGATGTCGAAACGGGGCTGATCCGTTCAGTACGCCGACAATCATGACGCGCTCGCGTTTTTGAGGAACTCCGTAAGCAGCGGCGTGGTATAGCTGAATGCTGACGTCATAGCCGATCGCCGTGAAATCACTCAGCACTTTTGCCAAAGAGTCCTTGTTGTATGCATACAGTAGGCCCCTAACATTTTCAGCAACGAAGACCCGGGGTCGCATCTGTTGGACTGCATCCACCATGGCTTTATAGAGCCCTGATCGGGCACCGGCCACGCCGGCACGCTTGCCATTGATGCTAATGTCCTGACAGGGAAAGCCGCCAATCACAACGTCGCAGCTTTCGGGCATGCTTTTCATGTGATCCCAGATGCTGCCAACGTGGATCTGATGACCCAGATTGGCTTCGTACGTGCGGCATGCTGCTGCGTTCAGATCGTTTGCCCAGACGATTTCGAAGGGTTTTTCGTCGTACCGCCTCCCACCAGCATGGAAACCGCCCATGAAGCCGAGGTCCATGCCGCCGCATCCACTGAACATCGATACGACAGTGTGTTTCTTCATTCTTTTTAACCCCAGATGTTCTGCTACTGTTCTAAGCCCTGCTCAGTTAAAAACAAGTTTCTCGATGGTGTAAAGTCTTGAGCGTAGCCGTCGGCGCGCCTCAGCCACTCTAGAATCCGCCGCTCCGACGGGACGTTGTGTCCCCAATACTCAACAAAAAGCGCAGGTTCTAAGTAGAGCGCTGCGGCCCTCATCTCATTTTGGATCGCCATTATTGATCGCTCGACATAGTTCCCGCCCCTTGCGGGCCCCGCGACGCTGCCAGCGGAAAATAAGTCACGTGCTTGAGGGCACAAGACGCCACGATATGACATCATATATGAGACGGGGTCGGTATATTTGCGGCGTTGCCGGCCGCCGCCGCAGATCTGAGGGCATAGCAGGACTGCTTCGGCGCGAATTGCTCGCTTTTCGCCTAGAGGCAGATCCATATAAAGCCGGATTTCGATCGGGAGGCTGTGTGTTTGCTCGTCCTCTGGCTTGTCCTCAAGCCACCACAAACGTTCGCCCTCGCTCAATCTGGCTCTTGCGTACTCACGTATGTGAGCCATCTTCTCGTGCATATCGAGCTTGCGGAATTTTTCGTAAGTTGTGCCAATCTGTTCGAACAGCGAACGTTCAGACCCAATCTCGATTTCGAACCTAGGGACGTGTGACGTCCGGACGTGGATGATACTATCGCCGTAGTCGGCGAAGCGCACCTGGGGCGTTCCACCCATCTTCCCATACATTATATATATGTTGTCGACGGCTGCGCTGCGCTTGCCTTCCGAGACGCTATTTGCAATGCATCGCCAGCTGTCGCCTTTGGTTGCTTTTACCTCGACGCCGAAGTTCTCGATTACAATGTCGGGGAACGCCTGGACCTGCTCATCCAACGCCGGCTTGTGTCCTAACTCGACCAGTCGCTCTGAGATGCGCTGCCGAACTCGCGCCTCAAAAATGGCAGGAGGGTGTATCGACTTATCCGCCGCTACATCGCGGTTTAATCGCTCGGTTACCGTTTCCAATATGGCTTCGAACTCTGCAGCGGTCATGACGATCCCTAAATCAAAAAAAGCCACCGCCGGCATGGACGGCAGGGGAGGGCACAGCGTCAATTTTGTCGCAAGTTAGCATCCCTCCAGCAAGTGCCTTTTACAACAGGGGTTCTATCTAGAGAGAAAGATGGTGCTGTGAGAGAGGATTGAACTCTCGACCTCACCCTTACCAAGGGTGTGCTCTACCACTGAGCTACCACAGCATTTCTCGCGAGGGGCCGACGGGGGATGACGGGTTGGCCCGGCATCGACGCGGCGTTGCGATGTGGCGGCTGATTAGACAATTCCCGAAAACGGTGCAAGGGCATTCTGGCATGTTTTCGACATCTGGCCGCAAGTGACCCGCCGAACCCCTTGTGAGGGCCGGGCGTCGCATGCGGATCGTGCCCGATCCGCCACGGTTGCCGCAAGCCGGACATCCCTCGGGAACCCGACCCGGGAGGCGGCGCATTTACCCCCCGTAACCCGGCCGTTTGCGCGGCCCGATAACCCCGGCCGCTTGCGGCCATCGTCTGGACGCATGCCGGAGGCTGCTATAGACAATGCCGATGGAGCGGAAAACGGACACGCGCGGCCCCAAGGGTGCCACCCTCACACGCGATCAGCGTCTGAAGGCGGCCCTGAAAGCCAATCTGAAACGTCGCAAGGCACAGGCCAAGGCGCGTCATTCCGCCGAGGGCAGTGACGCCGAGCGCGACAGCGACAACAAGCAGGACTGAATACCTCATGGACGCAATTCTCATCAAAGGCGGAGCAGAGCTTCGCGGACGCATCCCCATTGCCGGCGCCAAGAACGCCTGTCTGACGCTGATGCCCGCGACGTTGCTGTCGGAAGAGCCTTTGACCCTGACCAACGCCCCGCGTCTGAGCGATATCAAGACCATGACCGAACTGCTGCAATCGCTGGGCGCCGAGGTGTCCTCGTTGCAGGGCGGCAAGGTGCTGGCGCTGTCGTCCCATGATCTGAACAACCACACGGCGGATTATGACATTGTGCGCAAGATGCGGGCCTCGATCCTTGTGCTGGGGCCGATGCTGGCCCGCGACGGCCATGCGGTTGTCTCGCTGCCCGGCGGCTGCGCCATCGGTGCCCGCCCCGTTGACCTGCACCTGAAAGGCCTTGAAGCACTGGGCGCCGAGCTGGATCTGCGCGACGGCTATGTCTACGCCAAGGCTCCCGGCGGGCTGAAGGGCGGCACGGTCGATTTCCCGCTGGTCTCGGTCGGGGCCACGGAAAACGTGCTGATGGCGGCGACGCTGGCCAAGGGCACTACCGTGATCAACAACGCCGCGCGCGAACCCGAGATCGTCGATCTGGCCGACTGTCTGCGCCGCATGGGCGCGCAGATCGAAGGCGACGGCACCTCGACCATCACCGTGCAGGGCGTGGATCGCCTTTCGGGCGCCACCCATCCCGTCGTCACCGACCGGATCGAGCTTGGGACCTATATGCTGGCACCCGCCTTCACCGGCGGCGAGGTCGAGTTGCTGGGCGGTCGCATCGATCTGGTCAAGGCCTTCGTGGAAAAGCTGGACGCCGCCGGCATCGATGTCACCGAAACCGACGACGGTCTCAAGGTCCGCCGTCGCGGTGACCGGGTGCAGGCCGTCGATGTGACGACCGAGCCGTTCCCCGGCTTTCCCACCGACCTTCAGGCCCAGATGATGGCGCTGCTGTGCACCGCCGAGGGCACCAGCACGCTGGAAGAGAAGATCTTCGAGAACCGCTTCATGCACGCCCCCGAATTGCAGCGCATGGGCGCGCAGATCGACGTGCACGGCGGCACCGCCAAGGTGCACGGGGTCGAACGGCTGCGCGGCGCGCCGGTGATGGCGACGGACCTGCGGGCCAGTGTCTCGTTGATCCTTGCGGGGCTTGCCGCCGAAGGCGAGACTATCGTGCGCCGGGTCTATCACCTTGACCGCGGCTATGAGAAACTGGAGCAGAAGCTTGCCGATTGCGGCGCGCAGGTCGAGCGGATCAGGGAATCATGAGCAACGACGCACGTTTCGAAGATGGCGGGGATACACCCCTGCGGCTGAACGCCGAGGATGCCGAGGACCTGAAGGTCATCTCGACCCTCGTGCAGGACGCGGTGTTCCCGGCCTCGGAAATCACATGGCGGGCAGCGCGGCGAGAGTTCGCGCTGCTGGTCAACCGTTTCCGCTGGGAGGTCACCGCCAGCGGCGGCGCGTTGAACCGTCAGGCCGAGCGTGTGCAAAGCGTGCTGCTGTTTCAGGACGTGCAGAAAGTCGCAAGCCAGGGCGTCGATCCGCGCGACCGCGACGTGATCCTGTCGCTGCTGGCGGTGGACTTCGAACCCACCGAGGATGGTGCCGGGCGGATCACGCTGACGCTGGCGGGCGACGGCGCGCTGGCGCTGGACGTGGAATGCCTGTCGGTGATCCTGAAGGATGTGACACGCCCCTATGCGGCCCCGTCGGGCCGGTCTCCAACCCACCCGGAATAACGCGCAATGCCCCAATTCCTCGACGCTTCCGACCCCGGATTCGAGTCGCAGTTTCAGACACTTCTGGGCGCCAAACGCGAAGACGCGCCTGACGTCGACGACACCGTCGCCGCCATCATCGCCGATGTGCGCGACCGGGGCGACGCGGCGGTGATCGAACTGACCGAGCGGTTCGACCGTCAGCGTCTGACCCCCGACACGCTGGCCTTCACGCAAGCCGAAATCGACGCCCACTGCGACGCGGTGCCCGCCGCCGAACGCGCGGCGCTGGAACTGGCCGCCGAGCGTATCCGCGCCTATCACGCCCGCCAGATCCCCCATGACGACAGCTGGACCGATGCGGCCGGCGCCACCCTTGGCTGGCGCTGGTCGGCGGTCTCGGCGGCGGGGCTTTACGTGCCGGGGGGGCTCGCGTCCTACCCCTCGTCGGTGCTTATGAATGCCGTTCCGGCGCAGGTGGCCGGCGTCGGGCGTCTGGTGGTGGCGGTGCCCACCCCCGACGGCAAGGTCAATCCGCTGGTGCTGCTGGCCGCCCGGCTGGCGGGCGTGCACGAGGTGCTGCGCATCGGCGGTGCACAGGCGATTGCGGCACTGGCCTACGGCACCCAGACGATTCGCCCCGTCGACAAGATCACCGGCCCCGGCAACGCCTTTGTCGCCGCCGCCAAGCGCCGGGTCTTCGGCAAGGTCGGCATCGACATGATCGCCGGTCCCTCCGAGATCTTGGTGATCGCCGACCGCCACAACGACCCGGACTGGATCGCGACGGACCTGCTTAGCCAAGCCGAACACGACGCCTCGGCCCAGTCGATCCTGATCACCGACGACGCCGACTTCGGGCAGGCCGTGGCCCGCGCGGTCGAAGCCCGTCTGGAAACGCTGGAGCGTCGCGCCATCGCCGGGCCCAGTTGGCGCGACTATGGCGCGGTCATCACCGTGCGCGATCTGGCGCAGGCCGCCGAACTTTCGGACCGCATCGCACCCGAGCATCTGGAGCTGTGCGTCGAAGACCCGCAGGCGCTGTCGGCCCGCATCACCCACGCCGGCGCCATCTTCATGGGCGCGTGGACGCCCGAGGCCATCGGCGACTATATCGGCGGGCCCAACCATGTGCTGCCCACGGCCCGCTCGGCCCGGTTCTCATCCGGGCTGTCGGTGCTGGACTTCATGAAGCGGACGACGATTGCGCAGATGAGCCCGCAGGCCCTGCGCGCCATCGGTCCCGCCGCCGAAACACTTGCCCGGTCCGAAAGCCTCGAAGCGCACGGCCTGTCGGTGCGCGTCCGGCTGGACCGGCTGAACGAGGGCGGGACATGACCAATCGCCTGATCGGGGTCGAGGTCGACGACCGCAATCTACCGGCCCCCACCCCCGAGATCGAGCAAGAGCGGCGGGTGGCGATCTTCGATCTGCTGGAGGCCAACCATTTCAGCCTGCCGGGCCGCGAAGGCCGCGCCGCACCCGCCGGCCCCTACACGCTGCACCTTGCCATCCGCGACCGGCGTCTGGTCTTCGACATCCAGACGGAAGCCGCTGAAAAGGCCGCCGAATTCCATCTGTCGCTGGGGCCCTTCCGGCAGGTGGTCAAAGACTACTTCCAGATCTGCCAAAGCTATTTCGACGCGGTCAAGAAGCTGCCCACCAGCCAGATCGAAACCATCGACATGGCCCGGCGCGGCATCCACAACGAGGGCGCGCGCATCCTTCAGGAACGGCTGGAGGGCAAGGCCGAGGTTGACACCGACACCTCGCGCCGCCTGTTCACCCTGATCTGCGTTCTGCATTTCGGGGGCTGACATGGCGCAGCTTCCCTCCTCGGTCTTGTTTTGTTGCGACCAGAATGCCGTGCGCTCGCCGATGGCCGAGGGCATGATGAAGGAGTTCTACGGCCAGCGGTCCTATATCCAGTCTGCAGGCGTGCACAGCGACATGGAGATCGACGGATTTTCGGTCACCGTCTGCCGCGAAATCGGGGTCGAGCTTGAACGCCACCGCTCGCGCAGTTTCGACGAGATGCAGCAATGGGGCGACGATCTGTCGGGCTTCGATCTGATCGTGGCCCTGTCGCCCGCCAGCCAGCGACAGGCGCTGGAGATGACGCGCTATTGCCATCTGGAGGTGGAGTACTGGCCGATCCTCGACCCCACTGGGCTGGGCACCAAACGTGACGAGAAGCTGGACGCCTACCGCCAGACCCGCGACCAGATCCGCGACCGTATCGTCACCCGCTTCGGCCCGCCGCGGGCGAAAGCGGCCAAGGCATAGGGCAAGCTCGACGGGGCAGGGCGCCCCGCTGGGTCCGCGCCCCCACGCCGGACCCCTTACGCGCCTCCCCCCGCGCCGCCCCCACGCCGCATTGCGGCATCGCGTCGGCGCAGAGCAGCCCATGCCGGGTAAACAAATTCGCCAAACGCACGATCCAGCCTTGAAATAGGCGGCCATTGAGCGCATTTAGTGCACGTCCCGACATTGGGATGCAAAACAGGAGTGACCATGGCCAAGGAAGAGCTGCTCGAATTTCCCGGCGTCGTGAAGGAACTCCTGCCGAACGCGACATTCCGGGTCGAGCTTGAGAACGGCCATGAGATCATCGCGCATACGGCAGGAAAGATGCGGAAGAACCGGATCCGGGTTCTGGCCGGCGACAAGGTGCAGGTGGAAATGACCCCCTATGACCTGACCAAGGGTCGCATCAACTACCGCTTCAAGTAGTCGCCGTGAAACTGGTCCTCGGCTCGGGAAGTCCGCGCCGGCTGGAGCTGTTGGCCCAGATCGGCATCACACCGGATGCCGTGCGCCCGCCGGAAATCGACGAAACCCCACAGGCCGCCGAACTGCCGCGCCCCTACTGCCAGCGCATGGCAGCCGAGAAGGCTGCCGCCAGCACGGTCGCGCCCGGCACGCTGGTTCTGTGCGCCGACACCACCGTCGCCCTTGGCCGCCGCATCCTTGGCAAGCCCCGCGACGCGGGCGAGGCGGCGCAGTTTCTGCTGGCCCTGTCCGGTCGCCGCCACCGTGTCATCACCGCCATCGCCCTGCGCAGCCCCGACCGTCTGTGGCAGGCCGATGTCGTCACCACCGTCCGCATGAAACGCCTGTCGGATGTCGAGCTGAATGGCTATCTTCAGACCGGCGATTGGCATGGCAAGGCCGGCGGATACGGCATTCAGGGGCCTGCGGGCGCCTTCATCCCGTGGATCAGCGGATCTTTCACTGGCGTCGTGGGCCTGCCGCTTGCCGAAACCGCCGGGCTGCTGCGCGCCGCCGGCTACCCGATGGAGCCTTCATGAAGGGACGTATCGTCATCCTCGACCGGATCGGGGACCGCGCCGCCGCTGCTTTAATGGTCGATGGCCGGTTGGAGGACTTTCTGATCGACCCGCCCAGCGACGGTGCACCGGCCCCCGGCGCGGTGTTTCGGGGCGTGCTGGACCGGCCCCTGAAGGGGCAGGGCAGCATGATCGTGCAGATCCCCGGCGGCACCGCCTTTCTGCGTCAAACCAAGGGCTTGCGCCCCGGTGATGCGCTTTTGGTGCAGGTCACGGGATATGCCGAGCCCGGCAAGGCCGTGCCCGTCGCCCCGCTGCCGATCTTCAAAAGCCGCAATGTCATCGTGACGCCGGGCAAGCCCGGCATCAACGTCGCCCGCTCGGTCCGAGACGAGGATGACCGCGACCGTCTGCTGCTGATCGCTCATGAGGTCATCGCCGCCGTCGACGAGGATCTTGCCCCCTCGGGCCCAGACGCTTCGGGCGAAGTCCCCTCGGGCCCAGACGCTTCGGACCAAGATGAGGCGCCGACCGCCGGTCTGGGCCTGATCCTGCGCAGCGCCGCCGCCACCGCCACCGACGAGGATATCGCCGTCGACATCGACGAGACGGTGCGTCTGGCGCTGGCCGTCTCGGGCGATCAGGGCGGCACCGGCCCCGAGCTTCTGCTGGACGCCCCCGACAGCCACCATCTGGCATGGCGCGACTGGGCTGATCCGACCCCGGATCAGGTCATCGACGCCCCCGGCGCGTTCGAGGATCACGGCGTTCTTGACGCGCTGGCCGTGGACGGGGCCGACCATCTGCGCCTGTCGGGCGGGGCCTCGATCTTTGTCGAGCCGACCCGCGCCTTGATCGCGGTCGATGTGAACACCGGCGGCGACACGTCGCCTGCGGCGGCGCTAAAGGCCAATATGGCGGCGGCGCGGGCCTTGCCCCGGGCCTTGCGCCTGCGCGGTCTGTCGGGCCAGATCACGGTCGACTTCGCGCCCTCGCCGAAGAAAGACCGCCGGCAGATCGAACATTGCCTGCGGGCCGCGTTCCGCGCGGACCCGGTCGAGACGGCCCTTGTCGGCTGGACCCCGCTGGGGCACTTTGAGTTGCAGCGCAAACGCGAGCGTTGCCCCGTTCCGATGGAGATCGCCGGATGAGCTGTCCGATCTGTCACGCCCAGACCGATCCGAAATACCGGCCCTTCTGTTCGCGCCGCTGCGCCGATCTGGATCTTGCCCGCTGGTTCAACGGATCCTACGCCGTCCCCTCGCAGCGCGAGGAAGACGCCGAGATACCCGACGCCGACGAAGGCACATTCGGCGGCACATCCGGCGACGGCCGCTTGCATTAGGCGCCACGGCGGGCGGGTCCTGACGGGCGGTCCCCTACCATTTCGGGCATCTGCGCCACTGGCAATTCGCCCGGCCAGACGCTATTCGAAAAGGGCACGCAAACGCCAAGGAGAGGTCGTGGACATCTTGTCGATCCGCCCATTGGGCGACACCGCCTTCACCATGGCGCTGGCGCAGGACCCCGGCCCCGAGGCCACCGGGCGGGTGGGGTTGGCCTGTGCGATCCTCGAGGCCGCGCAGACCCGAGGAGAGTTGCCGGGCCTTGTGGAACTGGCGGGCGCGTTTCGCAGTGTTACCTTTCATTATCAACCGCTTGTCACCAGTCAGGACCAACTGGTCGCGGCGATCCGCCCGTTGCTGTCCCAAGCCCCCGAACCTGACGGCAACGCCGCCCGCGTCTGGGAGTTGCCATGCCTTTTCGACGACGCCGTGGCCCCGGATCTAAAGGCGTTGGAGGACACGCTGAACCTCGACCGCGCGCAAATCATCCAGACCATGACCGACACCCAGCTTCAGGTCCACGCGCTGGGCTTTCTGCCGGGCCTGCCCTTCATGGGCGATCTGCCCGAGACCCTTGGACTGCCGCGCCGGCCCGAGCCCCGCGCCCGCGTGCCCGCCGGTTCCGTTGCCATCGCCAACCGGCAATGCGTGATCTACCCGTGGGAAAGCCCCGGCGGCTGGCACATCCTTGGCCGCTGCCCCGTGCCCCTGTTCGACATCAATCAGCCCCGGCCCGCGCTGCTGGCCAGCGGCGACCGGGTGCACCTGCGGGCGGTCGAGGAGGAGGAATTCGACAGCTTGCAGACAGACGCCCGGGCGGGGCGACTGGACTCGGCCCGGTTCCGCTTGGACGAAGGCGAAGACGGCGACAAAAACGGGGGCGCGGATGCCGAAGCTTGAGGTTCTCTCATCCGGGCCGCGCACTACGGTGCAGGATTTGGGCTTTCGCGGCGGGCGGGCCCAAGGCGTGCCGCAGGGGGGCGTGCTGGATCGCGACTCGTTGTTCCTGCTGAACGCGCTTCTAAGCAATCCCGAAGGCACGGCGGCTTTGGAGATGGCGCTGTTGCCGCCCCGTCTGCGGGCTGTGGACGGCCCCGTCCGGGTGGCGACGGGCGGTAACTTGAGCGGACGCGTCCAACCCCCGGGCGACGCCGAGGCCAGACCCCTTGGCCCCTGGACCGCGACCACGCTGGCCCCGGGCGACACCCTGCTGCTGGACCCGCCGCAGGGCGGGGGCACCGCGCTGCTGGGCGTGGCAGGCGGGGTCGCGCTGCCGACGATCCTTGGCAGCCACTCGACCTTCCTGCGTGCGGGATTCGGCGGGTTTGAAGGGCGCGTCCTGCGGAAGGGCGACATGCTGCCCATCCCCGAGGCGGCGGGCGACGCAGAAGACGATATCACCTTCGACGCCCCGCCCGCGACGGGTGCTGCCGACGATCCCATCCGCGTCGTGCCCGGCCCGCAGGACGACCAGTTCACGGCGCAGAGCATGGCCTGCTTTCTGGACGCCAGCTTCACCGTCACCCCGCTGAGCGACCGCATGGGCATGCGGCTGGAGGGGCCGGCGTTGGAACATCTTCCCGATCTGGGCGCCGACATCGTCTCGGACGGGGTGGCGCCGGGGGCGATTCAGGTGCCGGGCAACGGCCAGCCCATCGTGCTTTTGGCCGACGCGCAGACCACCGGCGGCTATGCCAAGATCGCGACCGTGATCAGCGCCGATCTGTCCCGGCTGGCGCGGCTGGTGCCGGGCAACTCCCTGCGCTTTGCCGCCGTGACCCTGCCCGAGGCCGAGGCGCTTGCCCGCGAACACCGCAAACGGCTGGACGCCATCGCCGCGCAGTGCGGGCCTGTGCCCTCGGGCAGTCCGGGGCGCCCCGATCTGCGTGCGCTCTACGAGGCCAATCTGATCAGCGGCACGGTCGATACCCGCCGGGCGGACCATTTCCCCGGCCATCTCGAGGCACGGGGCCAAGCGACAGGGGAGAACGGATGCAGTTGAACATCAACGCGGACATGGGCGAAAGCTTTGGCCCTTGGGTCATGGGCAACGACTCGGCGCTGCTGGACGTGATCGCCAGCGCCAATCTGGCTTGCGGTCTGCATGCGGGCGATCCGCTGGTTATGCAGGGCGCGGTCCGTGCGGCGCGGGGCGCGGGCGTCAGCATCGGGGCGCATCCCGGGTTTGCCGATCTGAACGGCTTTGGACGCCGGCCAATGTCCCTGTCGGATGACGAGCTTTGCGCGCTGATGCACTATCAAATCGGGGCGCTGCAGGCGATTGGCCGGGCCGAGGGCCTGCCCGTCACCCACGTCAAACCCCACGGTGCATTGAACAACATGGCCTGCGCCGACCGGGCGCTGGCGGATGTGCTGGCTGGGGCAATCGCTGCGCTGGACCCGGCGCTGATCCTGCTGGCCCCCGCCGAAAGCGCGCTTGCGAAGGCGGGGCAGGCGGCGGGACTGCCCGTGGCGCTGGAGGTCTTCGCCGACCGCACCTATGAAGCCGACGGCCAGCTTAGCCCGCGCCGCATCGAAGGCTCGGTCCTGCACGACCCGGAAGCCGCCCGCGACCACGTATCGGCGATGGTCGAGGCCGGCGGCATTGTCACCCGGCACAACGAGGTCATCGAAAGCCCCTTCCACAGCATCTGCGTGCACGGCGACGGCGCAAGCGCGGTGCGCACCGCCATGATGGTTCGGCAGGCATTGGAGAAAGCGGGGCATCAGATCGTCGGTTTGGACAAGATGCGCCTGTGATGCGACGCTCTCAAGCGTGCCTGTGCTGATGCGCACAGCCTTTGGTTGTATAATTCCGCCAATCGCCGTAGCTTTGACCTATAGGTCAACCTCTTTCGGATCATGGTAGCGTGAATGTCATCCATACAGCCCCAGAGCCTTCGCAGCCCGCAATTCGATCGCAACAGTTGTTCCAACTGTCCGATCCGGCATCGCGCCGTCTGTTCGCGCTGCGACGGGGACGAGTTGCAGCACCTTGAAGACATGAAGTTCTATCGCAGCTACGAGGCGGGTCAGACCATCATCTGGCGCGGTGACTATCTGGAAAACGTGGCCTCGCTTGTGACCGGGATCGCGACGATCAGCCAAACGATGGAGGATGGCCGCACCCAGATGCTGGGCCTGCTGTTGCCGTCGGATTTCATCGGTCGTCCGGGCAGCGAACACGCGGCCTATGACGTGGTGGCGGTGCGCGACGTGACGCTGTGCTGCTTCCGGCGCAAACCGTTCGAAGAGTTGATCCGCAACACCCCCCACGTGGGCGAACGCCTGATGGAGATGGCGCTGGACGAGTTGGATGCCGCCCGAGAGTGGATGCTGCTTCTGGGGCGCAAGACCGCCCGCGAGAAGATCGCCAGCCTGCTGTGCCTTGTGGCGCGGCGCACCGATGCGGCGACGCAGGCAGGGATTCACGCCCAAGGTCAGGGATCGGCGCAAGGGGCGGCGCAGGGCGAGGGGATCTATTTCGACCTGCCGATCACCCGCGAGATGATGGCGAATTATCTGGGGCTGACGCTGGAAACGGTCAGCCGGCAGTTGTCGCAACTCAAGGCCGCCGGGATCATCCAGTTGACCAGTCAGCGCAAGGTGGTGGTGCCCGATCTGCGCCTGCTGGCGGCGGAAACCGGCGACGTCGTCCACTGAACCCCAGTCCTTGTAAAAAGGGACCGGACGGCGGCACGGCATCCCGCAACCGCCGCCCGGACAAGGCGCCCGGGTTACACCCGGTGACGCCCCGCTGACCGTCTATCGCGCCATCAGAACCGGCACCTTGGCATCGCGCAGCATGTTGCGCGTTGCGCCGCCAAGGATCGCTTCGCGCAGGCGGGAATGCCCGTAGGCGCCCATGATGATCAGGTCGACCCCCTTCTGCATCGCCCGTTTGCTGAGGATATCGGCAATGCCCGGTTCCGAGCGGGCCAGCACGGCCACCTCGGCCTGACCGCCGTGCCGCGCGATGAACCGCGCAAGGCGTCCGCCGGGGTCCGAACGATCGCCTCCGTGGCGCGGCGGGTCGATGATGGTGATTTCGACCACGTCCGCCTCGGTGATTATCGGAAGGGCGGCGCGGGCGGCGGCCAGCGCCTCGTCCCCCTCGTCCCAGCCCAGCATGACTTGCGCGAAGCGATGCGGCATCTCGGCACCCTCGGGCACCACCAACACGGGAATGTCGGCGCCGAACAGGGCGGCCTCGACGGCTGTGGCATCCTCGCCCAGACTTTCCTCGGAGTAGGGGGCGGGCAGGACGACCAGATCGGAAAACCGCATCTGGTTGGCAAGGGTGGTGAACAGGCCGTTTTCGTGGACGGTGACGGCTTTGGCCTCCCACGGGATGGATTCGTGGTTCAGCCGCTCGGTGACACGGCTTTCCAGAAGCGCGGCGGTGGCCTGCGCCTCGTGCAGAATGGCGTGCAGCGCCACGGCCTGCGCACCGGCATAGTAAATGCCGGGATCGGTGCGATCCATGCCAAGACAGACAACATTCAGATGCGCCCCCTGCGCCGCCGACAGCGCAATCGCCGCCTCCAGCGCCGAGGTGCCGGCTTCGGGGTCGTGAATCAAGGTGGTGATCGTGCGATAGGCCATTGGGGTCCTCCATCGGTCGGGTGTTCGGTCGATGAGGACAGTGTGTAACCTATCCGGGAGGCATGCCTTGATCTGCCGCAAGCCCGGTCGCAGCCAAATTTGATCCAGATCAAGAATGGCGAGGGGTGTGGCCCGACATCAGCCCAATATCAGCCCGTGTCGGACCAGTCTCAGACCAGTCTCAGCCCGGGCGCACCGAGGGGCTGGTCGTGGCTTCGCGGGTCGAGAACCCGGCGTTGTCCAGCGCGATATTCGCGCCGTAGGCGATGACGCCGATGGCGATCAGGGACAGGAGAAAGGATTTCATTGCAGTTCCTTCGTGCTTTGGCCGACAGCTTGGCTATCGGCCTTCATGTGATCTTTCGGCGCAGGGCCGGGCGCGGCATTGGCACCGTCGGTGGCCTTGCGCAAAAAGGCGATCAGGTCGTCGCGATCCTGCGCGCGGGTGATCCGCTGCATCGGCATCTTGCTGCCGGGTATGTAATGGTCCGGGCCCAGATCGAACAGCAGATTAATGCTTTGATCGGACCAGACGATGTCGGAATTTCGCAGTGTGGCCGAGTAGCTGTAATCGGTCACGGCCCCGGCGGGACGCCCGAAGAGACCCGCAAGCGTGGGCCCGGCGCGACGGGCGCTGCCGGGGGTCAGGCTGTGGCAGATCGAGCATTTGCGTTGAAACTGACGCTCGCCATTCGACATCTCGTCGGGGGGG
>SWCD01004078.1_pt1 | contig 20210 bp, 18 predicted proteins | sample 4693011 | NCBI WGS metagenome assembly SWCD01 (sample SAMN10267278, study PRJNA491770) | bioreactor metagenome | isolation source: DHS bioreactor inoculated with marine | place: Japan: Omine Ridge, Nankai Trough | reverse complement strand
GGCAGCTGCTGGTTGTCCTTGCCATCGGCATGGTAGGCCTTGATATCCGTGATCACATGGTTGGCCGTATCAACCGTAAGCTGGGAAAGGTAATTGAGCTTCCTGGCCTTGCCCGGTTTTACGCTGATCCTCGCATCGGGATCGGTGGGACTGTAGTGCGTCTTGTTCGAAGTGTATTTGCTCCCCTTGTTCCCCGCCCCTGGACGCTGATCCTAATCCTTGGCCCATTTCCTGTTGCGGGAGGTGATTGCGTCCAGCTCCTTTTGGGAGGCCGTGATGCTCTGTTGTTCCTTGTCCGCCCTGTTTCCCTTAGATTTTCTAAACGGGACTTCCTTGTCCATAGAACTCATATGCCGCACCCTTTTCAGGTGCTCCCCCAGTTCCTCCTCCGGGACCTTCAGTTCCAGACTGTCCATGCTTGCGTTGGCCTTCACAGGAGCCGAATCTATAGCTTGGGTATGCCCGCTCACCATCCCCTTTTCGACGCACATGCCGAAAACTTTGATGAATACGGATTCGAACACATCTTCCGGGAACAATTGGCGCGTTCGGCTAATCGTACTGTGCCAGGGAAGTTCCTCGTCTATGTCATAGCCCAGGAAATAAAGGATGTCCAGGCGCAAGGAACAATGATCGATAAGTTTACGGTCACTGATGATGTTCTCCAGGTAGCCCACAGGGCATAGCTTGAAGAAAACTGCGGAATCTATGCTCTTATGGCCGCTCTCCCCATAATAGCCCATGGTCAACGGGTACAGATAGTCCAGGTCCAATACGCCTTTTAGCCGCCAGTAAAATTGTTCTTCGGAATTCGTTCGCTAAGCTGAAAATGGGCGAACAGTTTTTCTTGGTAGTCCTTTTTTCCCTGCATACCCAAAGTTACGATCCTTCCCCCGATCGGCAATGATCCGAACCGACTTTTTCATTAACTTGTGCAACAGGCACAATGGCTATAAGTAATTGCTTGTTCTCGCCTGCTTCTAAAAATCCTCGCGGATTTTCTATTCGGTTTTTATTTGCTAAATTTTGTGCTTAACCACGCCACTAATCATACACAAACACGTTAGCCACAAGCCCATATACACGTGTTAAATTATTAATTATTACACGTGTTTGAATTAATTATTATTATCTTTGATTTAAGTCGAATCCTAGAATAAATGTTATGAATACAAAACTCACCTTAACGATCGAACGAGAGATAATTGAACGTGCGAAAGAATATGCAAAAGAAAAAAATCGCAGCTTGTCGGATATTATCGAAAACTATTTGAAAATTATTACCAAAGAAGATCATGAAAATATAGGCAAACCGCTTAATCCTGTTGTAAAATCATTAAAGGGCTCTTTTAAAACAAATAAGAAAATGGACTACAAGAAAGAGCTTAGAAATCGATTGGAAAAAAAATATTTATAAATGGACAATGTTCTAATCGACACGGATGTAATATTGGACTTCTTTTTTGACCGAGAACCATTCGCGGAATATGCCACTGAACTCCTTAATCTCTGCGAAGAGAAAAAGCTAAACGGATTTACAACCCCGGTAATAATTTCTAACGTTTATTATTTACTTAATAAAGTGGCCAAGCACGAAGTAATAATTGAAAAAATAAAGCAACTTCTAACAATAATTGATATTGTCAAAATGGATAAGAACGTTGTTTTAAACTCACTTAACTCCGATTTTAAAGATTTTGAGGATGCTTTACAAAATTTCTCGGCCGTGGAGAACGGAAAAATAAAGATTATCCTTACAAGAAACATAAAGGATTTTAAAAAAAGCAAACTAGCTGTACTTACTCCCGAAACATATTTGAAAGGGAAGGCCAGTGGCTAACAATGGCTCATAGCAAATAGGGCATAATCTCCCTAGTCTAAAGGCTTGGGCGTGTTTTTGAAGTCCACCAAATCTTTTGATTTGGTAATTGAAAAAGAAAGATAAGAACCCGCCCGAACGTTCCTTTTCGGTACGGGCGGGCAAAATGCAAAAGCTTTGGCTAAGGGCCTAGCGGAATGGCCTGTGATTCCCGACCGCCCTACTTGCCATAGCCAAAGCCGTTGGCGGTAATTATGAATCTTATATAGGTTAATATGAAAATATTGAGGAAAGTTGGAAAGTGGCTACTTATTATCATAGGAAGCATTATTAGCTTGATTTTAATCATTCTTCTTATTATCAGAATTAACAGTACAGGTATAGAGGAACCTTTTCTCGATAAACATGGGAACATACTTCCAAATAGCATTGCCATGCATGAGGACATGGTCATAAACGGTGCTCCTCAAAGAATAACGCTTAGAGGGAAAGATATAAATAACCCTGTGTTATTACAGGTACATGGAGGTCCTGGAAGCCCTATTACTCCGGCAGTTGCGAAAATTGTTGGATTTGATTTAGAAGACCTATTCACGGTGTGCTATTGGGAACAAAGAGGTTCTGGACTTGCTTATAATGATAGCTTACCTGATTCGACCATTACCTTAAATCAAATCATTGATGATGGTTTGGTCGTTACAGACTATCTTAAAAAGACATTCAAAAAAGATAAAATATATATTGAAGGAACATCTTGGGGTACAACCGTAAGTGCTTTTATGGTCCAGAAAAACCCCGAATCATTTCAAGCTTATATTGGTATTGGACAAATGGCCAACCAACCACTATCAGAACAACTTTCTTACGATTTTGCAATGACAGAAGCCCAAAAACAAAATGATACTGTTTCTTTAAATCAATTAAAAGGTATTGGAAGACCGCCATATCCTAACAAATCGAATATAGAAATGACAAATGCTTGTGATATTGAACGTATGATTGTAATAAAATATGCACCACCTCGCGTAAACATTGGTTTCAATTTTATAAAACAAATGTTCCTAGATAACGGTCTCACATTTAGTGAAAAATTTACACCAATGATTAATAACCCAGAAGTAATTTATCCTGCATATAAACTATTATGGCCTACATGCTTTAATAGTAATCTTATTCGTAATGTCCCAGAGTGGAAAGTACCCGTTTATATATTACAAGGAGATAATGACCATTTTACGGAAACTTCATTAGCAAAGGCCTATTTTGATTCAATAATTGCTCCTTCAAAAAAATGGTATTTATTTGAAAATGCTACGCATGCTGTACAATTTGAATATCCTAGAGAATACCGTTCAATTTATATTAATGAAATATTGGAAAAATAAAAACTACCGCCAATACGGGTAACCGTTGCACAACCCAATAATTTATAAAACATCGATGCTTTAGGCGGCCTTTTAGGGCCGTTTTGTTTTTTAAACGAACGTGTTGCTACTCATTTTTATAGTGCCAAAAAGGAAGCAAATAGACTTGTGGAGTACATTTTCCATACAATTGTGCAGAACAATGCTTCCCGCTCCACTTTTTGTGCGTTTTCCTAGGGGAGTTATTGTGAGGGTTGAAATTGGAAAACTGTAAAATATTGGACTGATAGCGAAATATATGGGATTAATCCTTTTCATTCTCCCATCTGCCATACTGCTTTCTTTTCTCGATTTGGTGTAATGCCAAATCTTTTATTTTTTCATCCTCGGATCTGGCCAACTCTTCCAATGCCTCAAAATTGCATGGTTCCGGTTGTGCCCCAATCGCATAGATTAACTGTCGAATGTACGGATACTTAAAGTTGTCTTGCCTTAAATACTCTGGAATATTTTTGATTGCTTTTAGGAGATAATCAATGTTGACTTTATTGTTGTTAAATCTTTTTTGAAAAAGTTGAGCTATATCTTCATGTGTGCTGTGCCAATTTTGCAATAACAAATTCCTTTCAATTTCAATTAATGAATTCAGATTCTGTTTGGGTAGCATAGCCAAATAAATTATACTGTCAGCATTTTTTTCTTGAATAGCTTCTCTATATCTAGCAATAATTTTTTTGTCACCTGAATACTGTGGCAATGAAATCGATAATTCTGAAATCGATATTTCATCCATTGCATATTTAAGAATTATATCCTTTTCTTTTTGGTTCATTATTTGGGGTTTATTTGAATTAGTTCGAACTCTATTAAGTTATCATTAAAAATTTTTAATGCCGTTCCTCTTCCTAGCGCAATGTTTACTTGATCATTTTCCAATTTAAACCTTGCAAATTTCTTATTCCATGGAGAAATATCAGGTTTAAGTTCAGGAAATTGACTTAGAACCTCTTCATTGTTTCGGGCTGCGATACCAATATTCCTTAATTCATCTATTGTTCCACGCTTAACCTTAAATTGAACCAATACTCCCCGCTAGCGCGAGCATCACGCTCGTACGCACATGGTTTTTATGTTCAATAGTGGTTATCATAGCTACATCACTTCGACTCCGCTCAGTGCTGGCATGCCCTAATGTAATCCTTCGTTGTCCATTTTTAAAACGGCTTCTCGATCAGCATAATTTCTGGCATCATTGCAATTCTGCCCATGCTATAATATTTTTTGGTTATTTGTACTTGTTGATCAGGCTCTTTTTACTAATGAAAGCACGAACGTGAAGCGGGCGCTAGCGGCGGGTTTTAGGGGTTTTAAGCTAAATGGATTTATAAACAATTTTAAAGAATTTCAGTTAGTTACAATTTTAGTATGAAAACTCTTATTAACTTTATCCCAATAGCACAATTGATATATACTTCCCCCCATCCTTAGGACAATAAACCTTTAAAAATAAGTTTAATGATGGTGTTGAAAGAGGGGGGTCCGGGGGGAGACTCATAACTCCCTGTTTTTGTTAAAAACCCTATTTTTCCCTTTCGTTCCATCATGCCGCTTGCTTTTTGTTCTGTTGATAAATTGTTGATGGGGTCTCGTCCCCTAGGCTTTGGTGCCTCCGCTCGTTGTTGTAATATTCGAAATAATCCCTGAGTCCCCTATAGCATTCCCGCCCGTCGTCGGCCGGGAACAGGTAAACGTGCTCGTACTTGACGCTTCGCCATAGCCTCTCGACGAATATGTTGTCCAGTGCCCTGCCCCGTCCGTCCATGCTGAGCCGGATCCCTTGGTCGGGATGCACGGCCCAATCGGCAAATTCCCTTGCGGTGAACTGGCTCCCCTGGTCCGTGTTCAGTATCTCCGGTATGCCGTGCTCCCCTATGGCGGCGGCCAAGGTCCTTTTGCACCAGTCCGATGTCATGGTGTTCGATAGCGACCAGCCGACCACGTAACGGCTGAACAGGTCGATCACCGCGCACAGGTACAGGTAACCTCCCCTCACCGGGATATAGGTGATGTCCATCGCCCAGACCTGGTTGCATCGTTCTACCTTAAGGCCCCTCAAAAGATATTTATAGATCCTGTGCAGTTCGCCCTTGCCCCTCTTGGAGGTGTTCGGCTTCGGCCCCGTGGCGGACAGGCACATAAGGCGGAACAGCCGCTCGATGCGCTTTTTGTTGACCTTGTACCCCAAGTCCTTTTGGAGCCACGTAACGATGCGCGGAACGCCCAGCCAAGGGTGCAGCAGGTTCTTTTCGTCCATTAGCCGCATGAGCTCCAGGTTCAGTGCCGTCTCCCCTACGGGCTCGTAATAGACGCCGCTTCGGTGGATGTCCAACAGTTCGCACTGGCGCACCACGCTCAGCTTTCCCGCCTTGTCAACATGCGACCTCCTTTGCTTCGCATCTTCCTTCATGACAAGGCTTTCTTTAAAAAATCGATCTCCATCTTCTGTTGCCCGATGGTCTTGAGAAAACGTTCCTCTTTCTCCTGGGCCTCCGTCTTGGCATCCTTGGCCCTTTTCTCGAAGACCGCCTCCCCGTTCTTGAGGAACTGCGCCTTCCAATTGGTGATCTGGGCAGGGTGGATCTCGTGCCTCCTTCCCAGCTCCTGGATCGTAAAACGTTCGGATAGTGCCTCCAGCACCACCTTGAACTTGAACTCCGGTGTGAACTTTCTGCGTGTCATAATACAGTAAATTTAAGGTTAAAAATTAAACTTAACTTACTGTCCTATTTTTGGGGGTAATTATAATAAACGGCTATATTTGTTTTGATATAACACGTTGTACGCAATCCCCCTACAAGAAATCCTCGTTGAGTTTTTAAGCTAACGACAAATTATGAGGGTGATTTTAGAGAAGATTTTTAAATTTAAAATAAATATAACTAATTGAAAAACAGCAAATTAAATTTGACGTTAGTTGGAAGCTGAGAAACGAACTCTGAAATTTGAAAATTGATAAAATAATGAATAAAAAAGAAATAGCAAGGCAATATATAACTCACCTTGAAAATGGAAATGTTGGACAAGTAGTTGCTTTATTCAATCAAAATGGAATGGTTGATTCACCACTATACGGAATAAAAAAAGCAGATGAATTTTATCGTGAATTAAATAACGATACTTCAAATTCTGAACTTCATTTAAAAGGAATTTTTGAAGATAATGAATCAAATAATTTAGCTCTTTACTTCACCTATAAATGGACTTTAAAGAATAATCAAAAAGTGGAATTTGATGTAGTAGACATTATTGAATTCGATAATCAAAACAAGATTAGTAAACTAAAAATTATATATGATACGGTTACTGCTAGGAAACTAGTCGAGCAATTATAAAAAAAGCCTGCGTACAACACAGTATAAAAATAATTGCGGTTTTGGGCTAAAACAAAGGTAGTTGCGGGTTTGCTACATCTGATTTTCCTGCGGAAAATCCTCGCTCGCAAACCCGCAACTATTCTTATACAAACACGTTGTGGTGCATTAAAACTCACTCTGCCGAAAACTGAATTTCCTAGTAAATAATCCAAAAATTATCCTTAATATTGTATCCAAGTAGATACAATGTTTATGTTCTTTATTGAGAAAACAACTGAATTTGACAAATGGCTGAAAAAGTTAAAAGACTTTAAAGCAAAAGCAAAGATTTTGTTCAGAATTCAAAAATTAGAAACTGACGAACATTTTGGAGATTGTAAAACTGTTGGCGACGGAATTCGGGAAATGCGAATAAATTTTGCGAAAGGCTACAGGGTTTACTTCAAAGAAAAGGACGGGAAAGTAATCGTTCTTCTCATTGGTGGAGATAAATCGACACAACAAAAGGACATTGCGAAGGCGAAAGAAATTTGGAAAAAATTAAATAAATAGGAAATGGGAACTTCAAGATTTGAAATAGCTGATTATTTGGAAAGCAAAGAAATGATTGCGGAATATCTTAACACAGTTTTAGAAGAAGGCAATAATGCAGATATAATTAATGCAATCGGACACATCGCTAAAGCCATCGGAATGACAAAAATTGCGGAAGAAACTGGGTTAAGCAGACCGAGTTTGTACAAAGCATTATCCGATGGAGCGAAACCTCAATTTGCTACGATTATGAAAGTTTTAAAAGCAATCGGAGGACAAATTCAAGTAAACCCAATGTCCGCCTGAATATATAACGCACCACAACAATTGCTATATCAAATAGGGCGTCAAGTATTGATTCCATTGGCTTGGATGTGTTTGGCAAGTCCGCCAAATCTTCCTTAGGTTTACATATAATAAAAATGAATAAAGGAGTTGAACGGCGACCCAGCCAAATCTTTAGTTCGTAACTATAAATCTTATTGGATCCGTTCAACTTTCTAAGCACAGAGAACCTGTATAAGATATTAGACTGACCTCTGCCAAGGTTGTTAGGTATGTGCTTAATCCTTTATTCCCTCTAAATCCAAATGTATGAATTATTCCCATTTTATCGGGCTTGAGGTAAGCAAGTCCAAAATTGACGTTGCCGTCTTCGACAAGGGGGAAATTACGATCGGCCTAGTATTCAAGAACAATCCCAAAGACCTTAAAAGGGCTATCGAAAATTTGGTCGAAAGTGAAAGGCTTGATCTGAAAAGAACGGTCTTTTGTGCAGAGTACACCGGAATGTACACTTACTCCTTGATCCAGGTCTGCGACGAGATCGGTATAGATCTTTGGCTGGAAAACCCCGCACAGATAAAACTGTGTACCGGTGTCCATAGGGGCAAGAGCGATAAGATCGATGCGCGTAGGATCGCCCTCTATGCCTTTAGGTTCAAGGATAAGATAAACCTGTACGAGCAAAAAACGGAACGTATCCAGGAACTAGAATTCCTGACATCGGAAAGGGAACTTCTCGTTACGGACAAACAGAAGTATTCCGTTCAGGTGAAGGACCAAAAAGGGCACATCAACGATACTTTCTATAAAAACAAGGCATCTAGGCTAAAAAAGCTGATAAGGACCCTGGACAAGCTTATCAAAGAGGTGGAAACGAAAATGGAGCAGGTCATCAGGTCCGACATGAAATTGTCCCATCAGTACAAACTGATCACTTCGGTGGCCGGTGCGGGAAAACAAGTGGCCATCAACACAATTGTCGCCACCAAGGGTTTTACCAAGTTCAACGATCCCAGGAAATTCGCCTGCCATGCCGGTGTGGCCCCTTTTAGCTACTCCTCGGGAACGAGTCTGCGATCCAAACGCAGGGTATCGCAAAGGGCCAACAAAAAACTGAAGAAACTGTTCCATATGGCCCCTGTCCGTAATCCAGGTGCCCGGTGAACTAAGGGATTATTATCTGAGAAAAGTTGAGAGTGGAAAAAGCAGGATGTGCGTTATTAACGCCGTAAGGGCCAAGATCATTCATCGGATATTTGCGGTTGTCCGAAACAACGAGACGTATGAAAAAAATTATTTAAATTCGTTTGCTTTATCCATAAGATAAGATTTGGCTATTAGATAAACTAAGATAAAAACAAAATTCAAAAGCTTTGGCTATAGAGTCGCCCGAAAGGGCACGGCCTATCACCTGCCCTACTTGCCATAGCCAAAACCGTTAGCATTAATGGGGAATAAGAACCTCACGCCAAATTTCAAAAACGTTAGATGGACCTTTAATGAAATCGGATTTGACCGTGAAACCTAACCAAAAAAGAAATTTGAAACGGAATTGAATTTTGAATGGGATTCTTACGCTCGGGGTTTATAAATAAACCAACACTCACATTAGGACAAAACAACTATCCAATTTAAAAATTCTTTGGTATCATTTTTACCCTGGAATACTCTTGACGCTATTTTTTATAATTCTCACCCCTTTGTTCCAAACCAAAGGAATCCCACCTCAATTGATAATTTTAATTGGTATACCCATCATTATACTTCCGACAATATATTTTCATCTGGCAAACGCCAAAATAATTGAAAAAAGAGATTCGATTTCGGATTTGATAATATATAAAGAAAAATTATCCAAAATTAAACTTTGGGGCTATACCTTTGGTCTTATCGTATTTGCTTTTTTAGTCTACGGAATAACTCAGCCAATCAATACAATAATTACTGAACAATTATTTTTTTGGCTACCTGATTGGTACAAAATTCAGGACTTCCAAGGGTACTCTAAAAATATAATTATAATAACTTTGGTCTTAAATCTAATTTTGAATGGATTCATAGCTCCACTTGCAGAAGAGGTATATTTTAGAGGTTATTTATTGCCTAGAATGGAAAAGCTGGGAAAATTCGCTCCATTTTTCAGCGCAATATTATTTTCACTCTACCACTTTTGGCAACCTCAAATTTATATAACCCTAATCCTTGCCTTGCTGCCGATGACATACTTAACTTGGAAAACAAAAAGTTTGAAATTGGCCGTTTATACCCATTGTGGATTAAATTTGGTAGGATCACTACTATCTTTTGCAGTGATTAACCAATGAAATCGAAAAGAATACGACATCAAATTTCAAAAATATAAAAGTGGAGTTTCTTACAAACCAAATATTGTCTGAGAAAAACAATTACCCAAGTTGAAAGTAAGTTAATGGCAAATATATTCTCGTTCAAGCGGAATTTGATAGTTAAAACTCAAGGGAATCAACTCCTTGGACGGAAACCTCTAATGCTAACAATTGCTGTAAAAAATAGGGCGTTAGGTCTTGAATTCATTGGTTTGGGCGTGTTTTTTGAGCCTGCCAGATCATTTGATTTGGCTTGTGGACTATCCAAAAGATAATCGCTTATTTACAGTCCTACTTCTTTTATTCTAAACATCCCCTGCAAGCAAAACAAATTGTGTGAGATAAGAATAATGTTCAATTTTAATGGAAATAATACTTTGGTGTAAGTTTCATTGAAAATGGTTTTGAGAGATACTGAAGCAATTAAACTTACCAGTTAAGAAACTGAGTGTTATGAAAAAAGAATTTAAAGAAGAACAAAAATTTACCCAATGGTGGTTGTGGATACCTTTGATTGGTATTGGATTAATACCAATTTATGGGATTTATAAAACAATTATTCCTTAAAGAACAATTTGGAACAAAACCTTTGTCTGATTTAGGGCTTATTTTATTTCTAATATTTGTTTTCTCTCTTATTTTCATGTTCATGTTTATTCGTCTTAAAACAGTAATTGATAATGAAAAGATTCAGATATCTTTCTTTCCATTTACTAGAAAAAATGTAAAGTGGGATGATATTGAAAGTGTTAAGATTGTGGATTATGGTTTTGTTGGAGGCTGGGGAATAAGACTTGGAACTAAATACGGTACAGTGTATAATATTAAGGGAAGCAAAGGACTTGCCATAGAATTGAAAAATGGAAAAAAGTTTTTAATTGGCACGCAAAAAGAGAAAGAACTAAACAATATAATTTATGAAATGATGCCAGCATCTAATAAAGCCCCCTATGAAAAGCCTTAGTCTAGTTCCCCGCTAGCGCGAGCGTCACGCTCGTGCCCACACAGCTTTTAGGTTCAATAGAAGGTTATCATAGCTCCATCATTTCGACTTCGCTCAGTACAGGCCCTTAGACACGCTCAGTACAGCCATTCCCAAATATATTCCTTCGTTGTCCATTTTTAAAACGGCTTCGCGATCAGCATAATTTCTGGCATCATTGCATTTCTGCCCTTGCTATAATATTTTTTTTATTTGTACTTGTTAATCAGGCTCTTCTTACTCATGACAGCACGAACGTGAAGCAGGCGCTAGGGGGGTATTGTGCGGGTTGAAATTGGAAAACTGTAACATATTGGACTGATAGCGAAATATATGGGATTAATCCTTTTCATTCTCCCATCTGCCATACTGCTTTCTTTTCTCGATTTGGTGTAATGCCAAATCTTTTATTTTTTCATCCTCGGATCTGGCCAGCTCTTCCAATGCTTCTAAATTAAAAGGTTCCGGTTGTGCTCCAATCGCATAGATCAACTTTCTGATATATGGATATTTAAAGTCATCTTCTTGAAGATAAAAGGGCACATGAAGAATTGCTTGAATAATTATAGGAATATTTGTTTTATCATTATTAAAAAGGTTTTGAAAAAGAGAAGCGATATCTTCATGACACTTATGCCATTGTGATAGCAATAATTTAGAAAAGTATCTTTTATGTTTTATATTGAATTTATGAGTCAAAAACCCTATATAAATAATGTCTCCCATAAGTTCGCCGTCCTTTAAATTTAGGCCTTCAGACAACAACTTGTCGAATTCGGATTTATCAATAATATTGTTCAGAACTGTCTTTAATTCGTCTATGTCACTTATTTCTTGTGAAACATAATATTGATGCATAATTTTTTTTGTATGAGCAAGAATGTTTTTCATTTCGCTATTTCTTTAATTTTAACAAATTCCAAAAGATTAGAATTAAATATTTCTAAGGCACTCCCATTTCCAAGAGCTATATTGACTTGTCCTTTCTCTAATTTAAATCTCGCAAACTTATTGTTCCATGGAGAAATATCGGATTTGAGACCAGGAAATTGTCTTAAAACTATTTTATTATCCTCAGCTGCGATACCAATATTCCTTAATTCATCTATTGTTCCACGCTTAACCTTAAATTGAACCAATACTCCCCTATAATCCTCTGAAAAAGCCTGATTTGGAGAAGTGGTGCATTCGCCTGTGCCCAGTAGCAATTTGTTCTCAACTAAGTTATCAAAATGATCTTTACTAATTGTTCTATAAAACACCTCTCCTTTTTCATACACTTCATAATCACCAATTTTCTTGACAAATTCTCCAAGGTCGAGGTCGTCTACCAGTTTGGCCAATGGCATATTGGCATCATCCAACAACTTCCCAACCCCATCTTTATTGACATATTTCTCTAAATCCTCTTCCCCAATTTTTTTGGCAATATCCGGATCATTCGTAAGTATTGTGGATACCTGCAGTTCGTCTGCTTTGATATCCGATACTTTCTTGACGTCAAATTCGATTTCGCGGTCCACTTTTTTAGCGGCGATAGCATAGGCCTCATCTGTATAGCCCGCACCGTTCTTAATACCTTTTAAATAGCCAGAGCCGGCAAAAGGAATGGCCAAAGAACCAGAGTAGATCAATGTGTTTTCCAGATCACCCCTAATACCGGCATACACTACACCTCCCAAATCGGTGAACGTGTCCAAACCGGGAACAAGACCAATAAAATCTAGGGTTCCATAGGTGGTTTGGTCTACGACAGACCATATGTCAAAGTCGTATAAATGTTCAGGCTCCAAATTGGATCTTGCGAAGAGTATTTTCCAACTTTCGAGATACGTGCCATTTATGTTGGTGCCGACATATGTATTGGTCAACGGGACATCCTTAATAAAGAATTCCCTAAACTGTCCTATTTTTATATTCTTCTTGTTGCCCCAATAGATAATATTGTTGTCATTGAATGCGGCAATTTCATTTTTTTCGGCCTTTTTAAAAAGAGTGTTTAATTCATCGATCCATACCTTTCTTAGTTTTTGAATTGACGATCCACCCATTTCATATAGATCCGGCGAGGTGTTTTTGATAAGTCTCTGATAACTATCTATTTCCTTTAGTTCTGGACTTTCATAAAACTCCACTTCGTTTATAAAAGGATAGCCTCTTAACCGATTTTCATTTTTAGTTTCAATTTCTTGATTCACGAGGGAACCATTGGCCTTTAAGAAATATCTGCGGATAAAAAGAGGCTTTTCCAAGCCTGCAAAGGCTCCCAAAACGTATTCAAAAAGATTATCGGCTTGGCGGAAGTCTCGACGGTCAGAAAGCAGTATGCTAGCGGCACTTTGGGCAAAGCCGGGCTGTACGCAATTGATTACCGAAACTACCCCATTGTAAGTGGTCATATAGGGCAGGGTGATAACCACATTGTCTTCAGTATAGGGCAGATCGCTACGCTTTAATACCTCAATGGCCAAGTCATCCCTCGCCTTTGGCGAAAGCCTTGCCGCAATTGGCTGAAAAATCACATAGAAATTGATTCCCGTGGTCTGTTTCAAGAGAAAGAGCTTGTCCTCTAAAACCCCCGCCCTGCCATTAAAATCGGCCTGGCCTAGATTTACTAAATGATAGAAATCCTCCTTATTTCTAAAATGTTCTTTTGAAAGACTTTTTCTTGTTTGATAAGCTAAGTTCAGTTTTTCTACAGCCGCTTCGATAGTGGATTCCGAAAGGTTATCGGTTTGCTTAAAATAAGAGCAAATGGAGGCATTAAAGGGATTTGAGGTTGTAGTGGTATTGCACTCATCTTCATATCGTTTTACGGGAGCGCTCGGTTGGACGGTTTTATAAGCAGCTAGGCTTTTGTTTTCTGGATTGTATTCAAATTCATACCTTCGGTTATCCCCGCAGCCCCGATATTCGAATAGAAATACGTTATCCCCGATTTTGAGCTTAGGGTATTCCGGCGAATATTTATTCTGATCAGCATCAAAATATCCATCGAAGGAACCATTCGTGAATTTGGCCTTAAACTCGTGTCCATCCATGGTTTTGAATCCGGGAATGGCCCCGTTAAAATTATCCCCCAAATCAAATGCGATGATTGTTCGCGAAATATCACTGTCAACCTTAAATGGTTTCCACGCAGGGTCGAGCCATGTCTTCCCAGCGATCTCCCCCTCCTCCTCATCCTGAAACACATAAAACTTCAAATCAGGGTTGTGCAACTGTGCCCAGTCCATATGGCTTAAAAGCGAACCATTGGCATAGTCCATTAACCAATCCGTTTTTCCCTCGATATCTTTTTCGTATTGATCAAAGGGATGGCGCAATGCAAACACGCCATGCCCGATCTCGTGGGCTATGGTCCTGGCCAGGTCTCCCTTGCCCTCTTCATTGGCTGTGACGCCGCCGTTGAATATGAAGCCAAACTGCCGTTGTAATGGCATAAACCCGCCAATGCTTTTTGAAGGTTTTACATCGCTTCCAAAAACCAGAAGATAGTAGGTGTTTTGATCGTAATTAATTTTTGGTTTGAGATAGGATATAACCGCCTTCTGCTCTTCATTGAAATTGGTCAGCCATGGACTTTCCCCAATATCAAGTAGTCTATTGTCCCCTAACAAAGGCGCAAAGTTGAGCTTGCCACCTAAAATTTTTTTAGTGATATTGATGGTCACAACCCCTTTTTTAAATATTTGCCGTATGTCCGTTTCGATATCATTTGGAATTGTGGCTCCGTTCACACTGACCAGAACTACATTGACCGCCCTGTCCGTCATGTGCCATAGCGAAAAGGCCCCAGCGGTGAGTTGCTTTCTGGAACTGTCCCTCGAATGTACAACTGCATATATAGTCTCGTTCTCAAAGGTGTAACTGCCCTTTAGGGTTAGGCGAACGGTATCGTCGTCAATAAGGTCAACGGGGATTTTTTCGCCTTGTTTAGACTTAAATACAATACTGTCCAACGGATATGGATCATTGCCGGATTGTTCGATGATAGCATCGATATAGCTAACTTGGCCGTTCCCAACCGCCTGGTGCACCAGGATGTAATCGTTGCCATCGGCATCTTTTATCGCGGTGTATTCTTTTCGAACGTTTGGATCGTCTTTGACACCATTGGGAATCTCATCGAACCCATATTCTCTCGGAACTTCCTTGAAGGTAATTAGGATATCCTTTGCCGTTAGGGATTCCAATTGCCCGTTCGTGGACACTCCTGCAACTTTGCTGGAGGTAACGGCACCTCCACGATCGATCTGCCCTCCCTCGGTAATCTTGCCAACGGCATCGATGTGGTACGCCTGTCCGCTACTGTCCACTACGATCTTATCATCACCAAGAGGTTCGGCTATGTTTGCACCGTTCACTGGATTGGTGATGGTCACCTTTCCGTCCTTTATCTTTATGTAATCCTCTACACTGTCTTTTGGGATATCGAAGTTTACCCGCATTTCATCGAGGTCGTTGTTCCCTTCGAAAGGCTCGTACACCAGATCGGTAACGGTATCGACCTTTTCGATAGCCTCGTCCACATCCACGATATTGCCCATGTCCGGATCGTACTTGGTCACCACGGTCCCCTCGGCCAACTGCCTGTCGGTATTGATCAGCACGTTGGTGAACCCCACCGCCACCTTGATGTTGTTGAGGTAGGGGATGGTCACGTACCCGTTGCCGGTGAACCGTCCGCCGCCGCCGCTCACCTCCCGTATGCTTATGTGGAAGTCCCCGGCGGTAAAGGCCTCCCCGGCGGTTATGCTCGGGAGCGGCTCCTTGTTGGACAGGCTTATATCGGGAGAGATCCCGCATTCGTACACACTGGACGCATGGTCCGCTATAAGGGTGGTGAACTCCTTAGGGCTGCTCCAACCGCTCTCCGTGACCGCACATTTTTTCCGCAGCTGGTACTCGTAGGTGGTCCCGGCCCTGAGGTCCCACAGGGTGAGTTGGTTGGCGGTGGTCCTGCCCGTGAACCAGGCCCCCTGGTCGCTGGGCGGGGCCGAGGCGGAGGGGGACTTCTTGCGATAGCGCACGGTATACTCCGGGACCTCGGTGGAGAGGTCGTCCCAACGGATATTTGCGTTGGTGCCGCCCTTGACCTCGTGGGCCAGCCCGGTGGGCAGGTCGCAAGCGCCGGCATGGCCGAACGAATAGATCTCGCTGTTCCCCTGGTTCTTGAAAAGGCCGATCTCCTCGGTGCCCCGCTTGGCCATGGCCCGTACCCTCCAGGCATAGTTCTTGCCCGGGAGCAGCAGGGGATCGGCGGGCCCGTACAGATAGGCCGTAGCGTTGGTGGTGGTCTGGAATACAGGATTAGAACTTAGAAAGGCCTGTTGGGGATCTACCATATTGTCCCATATCTCCACAAGGCTGAGCTCGTACTCCACGTTGGTGACGTTGATGCTCCTGGGCGTCCATTGGAAGACGATGTTCTGGGGATTGGCCACCTCCAGGATGGACCGGTTCGCCGGGGAGACCAGGAAGGGGGGCTCGTTCTGGAAGACCACGGTTGTGGCGCAGCTTCGCCGGGACAAACGGTTCCCGGTAAGCACATCGTACACCTCGAAACAGATTTTATAGGTCCCCTCCGGGATGGCCTGTCCGTAGACCGCGGGCGAGATCCCGGTAAGGTTCCCGAACCTGAAATAGGGCGCGAGTTCCGTATTGCCAAGGACCAGGGGGATCCCCCCTTCCAGGAACAAGGGACCGGCCCCGGAAACGACATCGTTGCTCTGGAAGGATATGCCGTTGCCCTCGAAATAGGCCTTTAGCCGGATCTCGCGATCGGAGATGCCGAGGTCGTTCAATACCAATTGCACCCTTAGCGGACCGTTGACAGTGCCGGCATCGCTATAGCTTGAAAAGTAGATGGGGGCGGGGGGGACGGCCTGCGCGACCACCTGGACGGGGAACGACTGGGCGGTTGCCAGCAGGCAGTTGGCGGTGAGCAGTAGGCAGAAAGGACCTCTCCCCAGCCCCCTCCCAAGGAGGGGGAGTATGCTTTTGGTAAGTTTTAAACTATGTGCCCGGAACGTCACGGGTTCCCCTCCTTGGGAGGGGTTAGGGGAGGTCTTTTTAAAAGTATCGTATCCTAACGCCTTCTTAAAAATGGGAATAAACCTTATTACTATGTTTAAAATGCTGTTCATTTATTTTTTTCGAGCTTCTATCTAATTGTTCGTGCCGCTAACTTCGTTCTTCCAACTTTTTTAGTTTTTGTTTATGTATTTCAATTCAAACCTTTCCGGATCTACTATATCCAATGATTTTTTATAATAGTAATCGATTATTTGTTCCTCCAAATACAGTTCCAGCGCAGCGATATCATGATTCTTGTCGTACAGCTGATAGGCTTTGGAATCTTCAATTTCCTTGAACTGTTCTAAATATCCAATGGGTTTTTTTACGGTTTCGATGGAAGTGAAATCGGAGAACTCGACCTCCATCCATCGATGGCCAACCAGTTTCTCCAGTCGATTTTCGCGTTCATGCAACAATGCTTTGTATTCTGGAAGCAACTTCTTGTCTTCGACCGTATAATCGATTTGGGCTTTTTGGTTTAACGGATGCTGGTCTACCTCAATTTTCTTCTCGACGAACAAATTTTCCAGTACCCTGTCGATCTTGCGCATATCTCTTTTTATTTTTTGGATGGCACCATATATTGCCTCGTTATAGGTTTCTTTAAAATCTTGATAAGCATAAAGGGCATTCAAGAAGATCAATGCACTTTCCTTATAACTCTCTTCTTTTTTCTGTTCTTTAACGGTGGCCAACAAAATTTTTAGTTCATCTTTTTTAAAGAGTGGAATATCTTCAAATTGACTACTCTGGAATACGGATGTCAGTTGTTCGTTCAATTGTGGAATAGTACCGGTGTAAGAGATATTACGATATCTAAAGCTCAGGTTGTTTTCGTAGTTCTTGGTTTGAGTTCCTGTATTTCTATCCGCCGGATCAATATTCAGTTTAAAATTGTCAAAGGAATAGGTGTAGCCAAAAGTGGCGGTAAAGTCATTGTTGTTATTTGTAGGCGAATTCCGGAATAGGGCCAAGATATTAAGACTAAAATTATGGTGCTTCAACCAAACATAATTACCACCTAATCTAATATTGTAGACCTGTGCCCCACTTTTCCCATTGGCAAAAGCGGTATTGTAAGAAGTGGACAGGCTGGTGCGCAATTTTTTGTCGTAAAATTGTTTTCCTACAACCATCGTGGGCCCCAGGGTAAAGTTGTTGTCCGTCCCCATAGTGTTGTAAGACGTATTGGCAGCAAAAGAAATACTCATGGCCTCCTTGGGAAATCCCATAGTATAGGCAACAGTTCCGTTGTAAAATTTATTTTCTCCCCCTTCCATAGTTACACCCTCCTGCTGGTTGGTTGAATTTTGATATATAAAATTCAAGTTGGTACTATGTTGTTTGGATTCTGTTTTTTTGATGATATAGTTGATGCCGAGATTGGCGTTTTGGGAAATTTGACGATAGTTAAGAGTGTCGATGTTGTCAAATTGGTCCACCTGGTTGATATAATCAAACTGATCTTTGATGTTGGTATATGATTGAAAATTTGAATAAGATCCGTTAATGCCCAAACGCTCGGAAGCCGTATAGTTTAGATTTATGGCACTTGCGATTCGCTGTTGGTCAGATGACTTTGCGTTGTTCAGATTATCTTGTTGTAGCCCAGCATTGATGTTGATGTTTAAACGATTATAAAAAATGGTCTGAGAGGCGTTTACAGTTATGTTTTCCAGGTCGTTGTTAAAGTAGTAGGCCCCTAGGGTCGTATAATTTGGGTCGATACGTTCATAACCGGCTCCCAATGTGCCGTTCCAAGCGGGATATGTAAATGATATGTTCAGTGCCTTATAGTAGTTGGTGCTAATATTCTCGTCCAAGATAAATGCCAACCCTCCTTTGTTTGATCTTACCTCGGTAAGTCGAGTGTCCTCAGTCATTCCGGAAACTGCATATTCCAGGTGAAGGCTGGCTGTCTCAAATACCTTAAATTCAGATTCCAAGGATAAAACCGCATTATCTTTGGGAGTTAGGTCCAGTTCTATAGGAAACGAATTGGTTAAGGAGTTTATCACATCCTTGGCCTTAAAGAAAATCAATCCTAATTTTATCTTTTCAAATTCGTAAGTCGTTTTTATGCCATATCCCATCCTTTTGTATGCCACAAGTGCCTGAGGGGCTTCCAGGTCATATTCCGTCGCCTTTAATAATCGGCCGTACATGGCACTGATCTTGAAAGGTCCTTCCGGCACAAGTTCAATGCCGAACCCGGTAAATTGATGCCCGGCCAACGTGTAAGGGGAAAACATCATGCTTACATCGCCAATATGTGCAGTTGCCCATTTGTAGGAAGGATGTAAGCTAAGTCGATTGAACTTAAATGGATTGGGAAAGCTGAAATCTTGGTTGGAGTAAGTAAAAGAAAGTGGGATGTTGTAGATGCCACCTATGTTAAAATTTAAATTTCCAGTAAGGAAATAGGTCCAAGGCTGTCGGTTGGCCGTTCCGTGGTAATATACCATATTAGCTGCAATACCACCGTTGTACCGTAGCCATTTTTCCTTGCCCAATTGGTCAAAATTGATACTTTGGGAAAAGCTTATCATAGAGCACATAACTAAAGGGAACAAGAGTTTCAATCAAAAAGTCTATGTTAAAATCTCTTAAAAATAAGTTAAATAAACTTACGTATTTATATTTTTTCGATGAAATACATTAATTAAAATGTTGTAAAAGTTTAAATTAAATGAAAGAAAAATACGCATTAAATTGTTTAACTACTTGTTTTCAATAGTTTATAGGGAGAAAAGAGAAAAATCAAAAAAAATAAAACTATTATTGTAACAAATTGAGACAATAAGGGAACCTTAATAATTACACTATGAAAAAAATTGGACTTTTAACCTTGATCGCGTTTATGATAAACTTAAGTTCGTTTGCCCAAGACAAAGATGCCTTTGCCGTGCAGGCCAAGGTTGAAAATGGTATTATCGAAGGAAATTATAGCACCCGTACAGGAATACAGACCTATTTTGGGGTTCCCTTTGCCAAGCCGCCCGTTGGGGAGCTGCGCTGGAAGGCCCCGCAGCCTATGGAAAATTGGTCCGGAGTTAAGGAAACCAAGAAGTTCGGCCCCCGTCCGATGCAGGCCGTAGTTTTTGGCGATATGAATTCCAGATCCGATGGGGTTAGCGAGGATTGTCTTTATTTGAATGTATGGACCCCTGCAAAGCGGGATACCAAAGGGTTGCCGGTCCTTGTTTATTTTTACGGAGGTGGCAATGTGGCCGGCGATGCCTCCGAACCCAGATATGATGGGGAGAGCATGGCCAAAAAAGGTATGGTCGTGGTGACCCCTAACTATCGATTGAACGTATTCGGATTTCTTGCCCACCCCGATTTAAGTGCGGAATCTCCCTATAAGGCCTCTGGCAACTATGGCCTTTTAGACCAAAATGCCGCCTTGCAATGGGTTCAAAAAAA
>SWCD01011492.1_pt1 | contig 20215 bp, 20 predicted proteins | sample 4693011 | NCBI WGS metagenome assembly SWCD01 (sample SAMN10267278, study PRJNA491770) | bioreactor metagenome | isolation source: DHS bioreactor inoculated with marine | place: Japan: Omine Ridge, Nankai Trough | reverse complement strand
CATGTGCGCACGCCCCGTCAGGCGGAACTGGCCGCGTTAATGCCCGAGAAACTCCCACCTGATACATCCAAGCTGCTGCTCTGCCCGATGCCGGGCTTGATCGTGAAGGTCAATGTCGCGCCGGGCGACGAGGTGCAGGAGGGCCAGGCGCTCTGCACGGTGGAGGCGATGAAGATGGAAAACATCCTGCGCGCCGAGCGCAAAGGCGTGGTAGCGAAGGTCAACGCCGGAGCCGGCGACAGCTTGGCCGTGGACGACGTGATCATGGAGTTCGAGTGAGGGGATGAATCTGACCCTGCGCCATGACCTGCGATTGCTTTCGTGCCTCGCTGCTATCGCTCTCGTTGCCGCTTGTGCGCGGGATGCGGAGGCAGCGCAGCGCGGGCGGCTGGCGGCGTGGTTTGCGTTGGGCGAAACAGTGGAATTTGCGGCGACGATGCAATGTGCCGTGGGCCTCTATCGTGTAACGGATGGGCGGATCAAGGCGGCGATGCCCGTGGTCGGGTCAGCGTCAGAGATGGCGCGCACCCTCGCCGCGCGTGGTCAGGCGGCTTGGATCGCTCAGGGGCTGGCCCCTGATGGGGCCATGGTGGCAATGGCCAACTTCGACCGGCCTATCGGGATGGCTATGCGACGCGCAGGCCTTGAGGCGCGCGCCTGCATGGGCCCTTTGAGCGAGAGTGCGTTTCATCACATGCTGGGACAGCCGGGCGCAGTGCTGGCATGGGAGGCGGAGACAGGCGCGCTTGTGCTGATGGACCCCGCCGCCGGGCTTTTGATCGTGGCGATGGGGGCCGGGTGATGGCGCGCGAGGATCAGCTATCGCCGGGGCGCTCGCGCAATTCCTGTTGGCGCATCGGCAGCTTGTCGATGGTGCGGATGATCTCGCGCACGTGCCAGGGCGCGGGCTTGCGCAGGTATATCACCCCGTCCTTGCCGATCAGCACAAGGCCAAATCCGCGGGGGCGCAGCGTCTTGCGCAGATCAGAGCGGGCGTCAGGATCAGTATCGGTGATCACCACCACATCGAGCGCGGTCAGCACATCGAGGCGCTCGGTGATATACCCCATCTGTTCAATGTATCGCGGATCGGCCGGCGTATCGGCAAAGATCAACAGAGGGCGTTTGAGCCAGAGAAAATCTTTCAAATTGGCTGTATCGGCCGTGAGGATCGAGGCGGATGCCGGTACCGTATCGCTGTCCTGTGCGGTCACGGGCATCGCGATAAATACAGCCAGAACAAGGGATAAGATCGTTTTCATTGGGTCTCCTGCTGGTTCAGATATAGGCCGGATGAGGACGATTGCGAAGGGTGAATGGCACGCGCACGGAAATTTTCCTGAGTTAAGCGCATGGTCAGGAATGGCAGGCAGGATCGGGGCCAAGCGTTTGTGGCCGCAAGGGGCGGCCAGTCGAAAGGTCAGACCTCACATGGACATCACTCTGCATCTGGGGGCACATCGCACCGCCTCAACTTCGTTTCAGCACTATTTGCGCGCCAATGCGGGCGCTTTGGCGGCGCAGGGCCTGCGTTATTGGGGGCCGGAGGTGACGCGCAACGGGGTGTTGAGCGGGGTCATTCCGGCATCGGGCATCGCCACCTCTGCGCAACAGTTGGACCGCGCTCGTGGACGTATCAGCCTCCGGCTTGAAGAGGCGCGGACGCAGGGCATGACGCAGGTGCTGATCAGTGATGAGAACATGATTGGCGCAACCCGACGCAATCTGCGACGTGCGCGGCTCTATCCCGGCGTCGGCGAGCGGTTGGCGCGTTTTGCGTATGCCTTCGACGGGCGGATCACCCGGGTGGTTCTGTCGATCCGAGGGCAAGATAGCTGGTGGGCATCGTCGCTGGCCTATGGCGTGGCTCGGGGTCACGGCGTGCCGGGGGTTGATGACCTCGATCGGCTGGTGACGGTCAACCGGCATTGGCGCGAGGTGATCGGTGATGTGGCCTGCGCCTTGCCCGGCGTCGATATTGTGGTCCTGCCGCATGAGGTGCATGCCGGACGTCCCGAGGCGCGGCTGCGCGCAATGACGGGGCTAACCGAGTTGCCGCGCAAAGCGGCGCGCCTATGGCTGAACCGTGCGCCGGACCTAGAGGCTTTGCGTCGTGCAGTGGCGGCGCGCGATGGCGACGTGACACAACTGCCCGAGGGCGAAGGGCGTTGGCAGCCCTTTGATCGGGCACAAAGATTGGCCCTGCAAGAGGCCTATGCCGACGATCTGTTCTGGCTGTCTGCCGGCGCGGATGGTTTGGCGCAACTATCAGAGGAAACCGGACCGGATGAGGCAGGGAGACATCTGCCCATTGGTCAGACTGAAAGAGGACATCGGAATGGCAACGAAGAAAGACGATTGGCGTAAGCTCGCGGCCAAGGAATTGCGGGGGCGTGCCCCCGAGGATCTGACGTGGAACACGCTCGAGGGGATCGCGGTGCAACCGCTCTATACCCAAGAGGATGTGGCCGATCTTCCGCATCTGGGTAGCATCCCCGGGCAGGCTCCTTTTACCCGTGGCGTCAAGGCCACGATGTATGCGGGCCGCCCCTGGACTATTCGGCAATATGCCGGCTTCTCCACGGCAGAGGAATCGAACGCCTTTTACCGCCGCAATCTTGCGGCCGGACAGCAGGGTGTCTCGGTGGCTTTCGATCTGGCCACGCACCGCGGCTATGACAGCGATCACCCGCGCGTCGAGGGCGATGTGGGCAAGGCGGGGGTGGCCATCGACAGCGTGGAGGATATGAAAATCCTCTTTGATGGTATCCCGCTCGACAAGGTTTCGGTCAGCATGACGATGAACGGCGCGGTCATTCCTGTGCTGGCATCCTTCATCGTCGCGGGTGAAGAGCAGGGCCACGACAAGGCGTTGCTGTCCGGCACCATCCAGAACGACATCCTCAAGGAGTTCATGGTCCGCAACACCTATATCTATCCGCCCGCGCCCTCTATGCGGATCGTGTCGGACATCATCGGCTATACCGCCGAGCATATGCCGAAATTCAACTCGATCTCGATCTCTGGCTATCACATGCAGGAGGCGGGTGCGAACCTTGTGCAGGAGTTGGCCTATACGCTGGCTGACGGGCGCGAGTATGTGCGCGCGGCGATTGCCGCGGGAATGGATGTGGACAGTTTCGCGCCGCGCCTCTCGTTCTTCTTCGCCATCGGCATGAACTTCTTCATGGAGGCCGCCAAGCTGCGCGCTGCACGCCTGCTCTGGCATCGGATCATGACGGAATTCGGTGCGAAGGACGAGAAATCCAAGATGCTGCGCACCCATTGCCAGACATCCGGCGTGAGCCTCCAGGAACAAGATCCCTACAACAACGTGGTGCGCACTGCCTATGAGGCGATGAGCGCGGTTCTGGGCGGCACACAGTCGCTGCACACCAATGCGCTCGACGAAGCGATTGCTCTGCCCACCGATTTCAGCGCCCGCATCGCGCGGAACACGCAGTTGATTCTGCAAGAGGAAACCGGCGTGACCAAGGTGGTCGATCCGCTGGCGGGGTCTTATTATGTCGAGAGCCTGACACATGATTTGGCTGAGAAAGCCTGGGCGCTGATCGAAGAGGTCGAGGCCATGGGTGGCATGACCAAGGCTGTTGAGTCGGGCATGCCCAAGCTGCGGATCGAAGAGACGGCGGCGACCCGACAGGCGATGATCGACCGGGGGGACGAGGTGATCGTCGGGGTCAACAAGTATCGCAAGGACAAGGAAGACCCGATCGACATTCTCGATATCGACAATGACAAGGTGCGCGAGGCGCAAATTGCGCGTCTGGAGCGCATCCGCGCGCAGCGCGACGAAACGGCCTGCCAGGCCGCACTGAACGAGATGACGCGCCGCGCGCGCGAAGGGGGCAATCTGCTCGACGCGGCGGTCGAGGCCGCGCGTGCGCGCGCCACGGTGGGAGAGATCAGCATGGCACTGGAAAAAGAGTTCGGGCGCCACCGCGCCGAGGTCAAGACTTTGGCCGGGGTTTACGGCGCAGCCTATGAGGGCGATGCGGGCTTTGCCGCGATTCAGAAATCGGTTGAGGATTTTGCTGAGGCCGAGGGGCGGCGGCCGCGCATGCTCGTCGTCAAGATGGGGCAGGACGGGCATGACCGGGGTGCGAAGGTCATCGCAACCGCCTTTGCCGATATCGGGTTCGATGTGGATGTGGGCCCACTCTTTCAAACGCCGGAAGAGGCGGCACAGGATGCCATCGACAATGACGTGCATGTGGTGGGCATCAGCTCTCAGGCGGCGGGGCACAAGACGTTGGCCCCGAAACTGATCGCGGCGCTCAGGGCGCGGGATGCGGGCGATATCATCGTGATCTGCGGCGGGGTAATTCCGCAACAGGATTACGATTTCCTCAGAAAGGCGGGGGTCAAGGCGATTTTTGGCCCGGGCACCAACATTCCAGAAGCAGCCAAGGATATTCTGCGGCTGATCCGCGAGGCGCGCGGGTAACAGTCCGACGCTGCGACAGACAATCTTTGGATCGACGTCCCCGTGCAGATATGGGCGGGGACAATCCTTGAAATAGGCCCCTTGAAAAAGGTTACGCCCGGACGCAAGAGCGACCGGGCGACAAAACTTTACAAGCTCTGGAGGGAAGCTTAGCCCAAAACCGAGAGAAGTGCGGAAACGATCCAGTACCACATCGCGACACCGAGACCAAGCATGGGGACAAGCCACCATCCACTGGGGAGATGGAGGGGGGTATTGGTGTCTTGTCCAAACTGATGCGTATGGTTCACGGTCATATGCGGTGCCAACTGTTTCATTTCCGTATCTCCTGGCAGCCTTGGAAGTACAATCACAATCCCATGATCTGACTGTAATGGAAAGCGCGCGAAGGTATCTGTCATAGGGCGAAAGAGAAGGGCGCTATCCAAAGATAAAGGCACTTGTCGCATTCAGTCATCGCCAAAGAAGTCATCCTCTGCGTCTTCGCCGCTGCCCAACTCGTTCATCATCATAGAAAGCGCACCGCCCGCCAGATCGAGGCTGACGAGCTTGGGGGCCTTGGCCGGTTTGGGGGGCGGGGCGGGTTCAGGCTCCGGTTCCGGCGCAGGGGGCGGCAGAGCCTCGGGTTCGGCCTTGACCGGTGGGGCGGGTTTGCGCGGGGCGTCGAGCGCTTCTTGCAAGAGGCGCAGTCGCAGGCGCAATGCAAGCGCGCGCTGTACCGGATCCTGGGTCTGAGCATAAACACTGTTGGCCAACGGCAGGCTCTCGGTTGCAGGCAGCGTCAGCAGGCGCCCCAGCACACGGCTAAAGCTGCGGGGCAGGGTGAGCGGCTTGCGCAGCGGGGGGCGGGGGGAGGTCTCTGACATCGGCTTTCCTTGGTCTCGGGCCGGTTGGCACCGGAATTGCAGGGATGCGGGCAGGGCCGGGGCATCCACGATGTCATTCGCCCTGCAAGGACCGGACCAACTGCGCTGAAGCCCCCCGAAAGGACCCCGCGCCATGACAGATGCGTTTCGCGATCACCTGAGCCTCTTTGCCTCGGCGCTTACCTTGCGCGAGCAGCGTGGCGCGATGCTGGCGTCGAACATCGCGAATGCGGCGACACCGGGGTTCAAGGCGCGCGACATGGATTTCGAAACGGTCCTGAATGCTGAAACTGGTGGCGGTGCCCTCGCCACCAGCAACGGCCGCCATTTCGCGACCGGCGGTCCAAACGGTGGGCACGCGGGATACCGTGTGCCGGTCAATCCTTCGCTCGATGGCAATACGGTCGAACTGGCCGTGGAGCAGATGGAATTCGCGGAAAACAGCCTGCGTTACCAAACCAGTCTCACGCTGCTCAACCGGCGGATTTCTGGATTGAGCACGGCGATCAAGGGAGAATAAGCCATGATGATCAAGAATATCTTTGATGTCGCCAGCTCCGCCATGTCGGCGCAGATGGTGCGCTTGAATACGGTAGCTTCCAATATGGCCAATGCGCAGGCGGTGAGCACCACCAAGGAAGAGGCCTATCGCCCGCTGCGTCCGGTGTTCGAGACGATCTATGCTGATCAGACTGGCCAGTCGGGCTTGTCGACCACGCATGTCACCGATGTGGTGCAGCTCGATCGCGAGCCCGTGCGCGCCTACCGCCCCGACCATCCGATGGCCGATGAAGAGGGCTTCGTCTACGAGGCGGTCGTCAATACCGACGAAGAAATGGTCGAGATGGTCGAGGCCAGCCGGCAATATCAGAATGTTTTGGAAACCGTCTCGACCCTGCGCACGCTGATGGCGCGCACGGTCATGATGGGCCAGGGTTAAGGAGCGCCATAATGCCCGACGTCAATACAGCAACCGGTGCAAGCGCCACGTTCACTGCCGCCGCCGCTGCCAATTCTGCGCCTACACGGACAGGCAACGGCGATCTTGGACAGCAGGACTTTTTGGCGCTGATGACCGCGCAGTTACAGAACCAAGACCCGTTCGCACCAATGGAAAATGGTGAGTTCCTCGCACAGATGGCGCAGTTTTCGACCGTTGCGGGCCTGGACCGGGTAAACACCACCCTAAGCGATATCGGCAGTCAGATCGGGGGAAATCGGATCGCAACCGCCTCATCGCTCTTGGGGCAGCAGGTGCTGGTGCCGGGTTCGCTGGCGCGGCCCGATGCCTCTGGTGGGGTGCATGGCGTCGCCGACCTGCCAGAGGCGGCCAGTGCCGTCACAGTGACTTATTCCGATGCCGAAACGGGCGCAGAACTCCATCGGCAAGACATGGGTGCACAGCCTGCCGGGCTGATGGGCTTTGACTGGGACGGCCTGCCGCCCCAAATCGTTTCGTCACGCGGTGCGGTGCGGGTGGCGATCGAAGTGGATGGTGACACCACTGCCGAGCCTTTTGTCTATGCGCGAGTGGTCGGGGTCCAGATGCCCGAGAGCGGGCAGGACATGACCCTCAGGGTCGAAGATTACGGGCTGCGCAGCAGTCTTGAGATCACCGATATTCGCTGAACCCAACATCGCAACACCCCCTTCAACGATCAAACAGGACCAAATCCATGAGCTTTCACACTGCACTTTCCGGGCTGAATGCCGCGCAGACCGACATTTCCGTTACCTCGAACAACATCGCCAACGTGGGCACCCTCGGATTTCATGGCAGCCGCGCGGAGTTCGCGGACATTTATACCACCAGTCCCTATAGCCGCCCCGCATCGCAAATCGGGTCGGGTACCGAGGTCAGCCGCATAGGTGTGGATTTCAAACAAGGGTCCCTGACGGCGACTGGCAATGTGCTGGATCTGTCCTTGCAGGGGCCGGGGTTTTTTCAAGTGCGCACCGGGCCCGACGCGGGGGCCGATGCCGGCTACACTCGCGCCGGGGCCTTTGGCATGAACCGCGAGGGATTTGTGACCAATGCCGCCGGGCATTTCCTGACGGTTTTTCCAACCTCTGAGAATGGCGACACGCTGTCCACGACACAGACCCAACGCCTGCAAATCCCGCAACAATTCGGCACGCCGCAGCCGACGTCATCGGTCGATCTATCGTTCAACCTGTCGCTGTCGGATAACGGCGGGCTGGGGTCGCAAGCGGCCATTCCCGCCGCGGCCTTTGATCCGGCCGATCCCACGACCTATGCTGCGACAACGCAAATTCCTGTGCTGGATGGTGCGGGGCGTGCGGTGCCCGCACAGGCCTATTTCGTCATGTCGGATGCGCCTGATGCATTGGACGGTGGGCTTGCCTACTCGGTTCAACTGGTCGTGGACGGCGTGACCGCTGCCGCCGATCCGTCGGCCACATTGTCCTTTGACGCGGGAGGCGCGCAGACCGGTGGCCTTGAAGCGATGAACTTTGCCCTTGGGGATCAGACGCTCTCGCTTTCTCTCGGCGGTTCGCGCGTTTCGGATGACCCGTTCGGCGCGATTGCCGTTTCACAGAATGGCACTCGGCAGCTTGATCTGTCGTCGGTCGATGTGCGTCAGGATGGGACCGTTTGGGCCAGCTATGGCGCTGAGACTTCGATCGCCGTGGGTCAAGTTGCAGTCGCAAATTTCTCTGACATCCAAGGGCTAGGCAGCATCGGAAGCGCAACCTACCGCGCGTCGCGCGAGTCTGGTGAGGCCCGTTTGGGGGTGCCTGGGTCGAGCGGTTTCGGGGCTGTGCGGTCCGGCTCGGTCGAGCGCTCGAATGTCGATCTGACTGAGCAACTGGTCAACTTGATCATGGCGCAGCGGAACTATCAGGCCTCAGCCAAGGCACTCGAGACCAATGGCACCTTGGCCGACACGGTTCTGAACATCCGTAGCTAAGTTGGGGCGCCACCATGGACCGCATGATCTATACCGCGCTCAACGCATTGGGCGTCAATCGCGACAGTCAGGTGGCGCAGGCGCAGAACCTCGCCAACCAGACCGTCCCGGGCTATCGCCGCGACCTGCCCAACGAAGGCGGGGTGCGGTTTCTAGAAATGATGGAGGGCCTGACCACGCGGGCCTTTCAGATCGAGACAGGTCCCGCCGGGTTTTCACAGGAAACAGGCAGGCTCACACGCACGGACGAGGAGCTCGATGTCGCGATCGCCGATCAGGGGTTTTTCTATGTAAAGCCTGACTCCGGCGATCCGGCCCTCAGTCGCCGTGGCGACCTGCGGCGCGATATAGACGGCACGCTGCGTAACGGCGCTGGCGATGCCATGCTGGGGCCAGGCATGGCCCCAATTCAGGTGCCCGCCTATCGCAATATCCGGATTACCGACATCGGTGAAATCTATATCCAGCCGCTTGATGATCCCGAGGGCGAGCCGGTTCTGGCGGGCGTCTTGGCCACTGTGGTGCCACCTGCGGAGATGGCGCTGACCAAGGGCGAGGACGGCCAGATCAGGACCGTCGAGGGCCCCCTGCCGCCACCCGATCAGCGCGCGGAGGTGTTGCAGGGCACATTGGAGAGCAGCAACGTCAACCCGGTCGAGGAATTGCTGTCCACCATGCAGATGCAACGCAATTTCGAACTGGGCATGCGCATGGTCCTGACCGCGCGCGAACTGGATGAAGGTGGCGCGCGCATGATGCAGGCACCAGAGGGGTAAGGCTGGCACTTGTCCGGTGACGGCAGTTCAGCCTTTCGCAGTTTCTGCAATCGCCGTGCCTGCGGCCCATCCCGACGACCAGGCCCATTGGAAATTGTAGCCGCCAAGCCACCCGGTCACATCCACCGCCTCGCCGATCGCGTAGAGGCCGGTCAGGTGGGTTGATTGCATGGTTTTGGACGAAAGCCCTTCGGTGTCGATCCCGCCCAAGGTGACTTCGGCGGTGCGATAGCCTTCGGTGCCAGTTGGTTTCATCTGCCAGCCCCTCAGGGCGCTGATGATTTCGGCCAAACGCGCGTCGGAATGATCGGCAAGATTGCCGGCAAGGCCCAGGCCGTGGGCCAGATACGCCACGAGTTTGGCGGGCAGGTGATGGCCAAGCTCGGTCGTCACATTGCGGCGGCCGGCAGTTTGACGCTGCTGGCGGAGCGCGTCGAACAGAACGGCGGTGGGGTCCAAGTCAAGGGTGATCGACTGACCCTCGCGCCAATAGGACGAGATTTGCAGGATCGCGGGGCCCGACAGGCCGCGATGCGTAAAAAGCGCCGCTTCGTCAAAGCTGACCCCCGCGCAACTGGCCCGCACCGGCAGGGCGGTGCCGGACAGGGCAGCAAAGGGCGTATCAGAAAAGGTGAGCGGCACAAGCGCGGGCCGTGTCTCGGTTATCTGGTGGCCGAATTGCCGTGCGATGTCATAGGCGATGCCGGTGGCGCCCATCTTGGGGATGGATTTTCCGCCGGTGGCGAGCACGAGGTTGCGGGCCGTGACGGTCACACGGCGCCCTTCGCGGTCGAGGGTGGCGCGAAAATGGTTTCCATCATGGGAAATGTCTGTGATCTGTGTCGAGAGCCAGAGGTCCGCCCCCGCCTGGCGCAGTTCCTTGACCAGAAGGGTCACGATCTGGGTGGCCTTGTCGTCACAAAACAGCTGTCCGAGGGTTTTCTCGTGCCACGCCACGCCGTGACCTGCGATGAGATCGAGAAAATCCCACTGGGTATAGCGCGAGAGCGCCGACTTGCAGAAATGCGGGTTGGCCGAGATGAAATTTGCCGGTGTCGTGCCAAGATTGGTAAAGTTGCACCGCCCACCGCCTGAGATGCGGATTTTTTCGCCCGGTGCGCGCGCGTGGTCAATGACCAGTGTGCCCGGCCCGGCATGGGCCGCGCACATCATGCCGGCGGCCCCGGCCCCAAGGATGAGCGTGTTGCAGTCGTGGCGCATGAGCTTGGCTCTGACGCGAAAAGCCGCCGATTGGCAAGGGGATAGTGCTGGTATTAAGGTCAAAACAACGCTAGAATATGTGTCAGACCCCGAAAAGGGGCGCAAGATGCATGAGGCGGCAGGCAGATGACAGAAATGGTCTATGGGGCTGTGCCCCTGCGGGACGCAGAGCCCGTCCTTCCCAAATGGTGGCGCACGATCGACAAATGGACGCTGACTTGCGTTCTGATCCTGTTCAGCATCGGCATGTTGCTGGGGCTTGCGGCCTCGCCGCCGCTTGCCGAAAAGAACGGGCTGGGCGCGTTTCATTACGTGCAACGGCAGGCACTATTCGGGGGCATGGCCCTGGCTGTGATGGTGCTGGTGTCGATGATGCGCCCAGAGATGGTACGACGCATGGCGGTTCTGGGATTTCTCGCCGCCTTTGCCGCGCTGATTGCCCTGCCGTTTCTGGGGACAGACTTTGGCAAGGGGGCGGTGCGGTGGTACAGTCTCGGATTTGCGTCGGTTCAGCCGTCAGAGTTTCTCAAGCCCGTGTTCGTGGTTGTGGCCGCTTGGATGATGGCTGCGAGCCAGCAGGTGAACGGACCGCCGGGGCTGAGCTGGTCGTTTCTTTTGACGATCGTCATCCTCGCCTTTCTGGCGATGCAGCCCGATTTCGGACAGGCGGCGCTCGTGCTGTTCGGTTGGGGTGTGATGTACTTTGTCGCTGGCGCGCCGGTGACGCTTCTCTTGGGTATGGCGGGGGGAGTGGTGCTTGTTGGCAGTTTCGCCTATGCCAATTCCGAGCATTTCGCGCGTCGGATCGACGGTTTCCTTAGTCCCGAGGTGGACCCGACCACGCAGCTTGGTTTTGCCACCAATGCGATCCGAGAAGGTGGGTTCTTTGGTGTGGGTGTGGGCGAAGGGCAGGTCAAATGGAGCCTGCCGGACGCGCATACGGATTTCATCATCGCAGTCGCCGCTGAGGAATATGGGCTAGTGCTGGTGCTTTGCATCATCGCTCTCTACGGCAGTATCGTGGTGCGTTCTCTCCTGCGCTTGATGCGTGAGCGGGACCCTTTCATTCGTCTCGCGGGCGCGGGCCTTGTGGTCATGTTCGGGGCGCAGGCAATGATCAACATGGGCGTCGCTGTGCGCCTTTTGCCCGCCAAGGGCATGACCCTGCCCTTTGTCAGCTATGGCGGTTCGTCGGTGGTGGCAGGCGGGATTGCTTTGGGCATGCTCTTGGCCTTTACCCGAACGCGACCGCAGGGGCAGATCGGGGATATCCTGCGGGGGCGTTCATGACCGCGCAACAGCCATTGTTGATCATTGCGGCGGGCGGAACTGGCGGGCATATGTTTCCCGCGCAGGCATTGGCCGAGGTGATGCTGCGTCGTGGCTGGCGAGTGCGGCTGAGCACGGATGCACGTGGCGCGCGTTACGTAGGGGGCTTTCCCCATTCGGTTGAAATCGAGCAAGTGGCAAGCGCCACTTTCGCGCGCGGCGGATTGCTCAACAAGCTGCTCGCCCCGTTCCACATTGCAGGCGGCGTTCTGGGCGCAAGCCTGCGGATGATGCGGGACAAGCCGGATGTGGTGGTGGGCTTTGGCGGCTATCCGAGCATTCCGGCGCTGACAGCGGCCTGGCTTCTCCGGCGTCCGCGTATGGTGCATGAGCAAAATGGCGTGCTGGGGCGGGTCAACAAGGTTTTTGCACGTCGTGTCGATGTGGTTGCCTGCGGCACCTGGCCGACAACCCTGCCCGAGGGCGCACAGGCCGAGCATGTGGGTAATCCGGTGCGCGCAGCGGTGCTGGAGCGGGCAGGTGCGGGTTATATCGCGCCGGGGGATTATCCGATGTCGGTGCTGGTGATCGGCGGCTCTCAGGGGGCGCGTATCCTCAGCGATGTGGTGCCTGCCGCCATTGCCGCGCTGCCGGCGGCAATCCTGCGCAACGTCCGGGTCAGCCATCAGGCCCGCGAGGAGGATATCAACCGCGTGGCGCGGTTCTATGCCGAAGCGGGGATTGACGCCGATGTGCAGCCCTTCTTTCGCGATGTCCCGCGCCGTATGACCGAGGCGCAGCTTATCATAAGCCGGGCGGGCGCGTCGAGCATCGCCGATGTCTCTATCATCGGGCGGCCTGCGATCCTCATTCCGTATGCTGCTGCTGCGGGCGACCATCAGGCCGCCAATGCCCGTGGGCTGGCCGCCGCGGGCGGGGCGATCGTGATCCCCGAGAGCAGATTGACCGAGACCGTGCTGACCGAACAGATTGGTGCGGTGTTGGCCGATCCGACCGGCGCGTTGATGATGGCGCAGGCCGCGCTGAGCTGTGGCATGCCCGACGCCCCCCAAAATCTGGCCGATATGGTCGAAGACCTTGCGCAAAAAGGGCAAAAGCAATGAACGCAGCCACCAAGCTTCCGACGGATATCGGTCCCATCCACTTTGTCGGGATCGGGGGCATCGGGATGTCGGGGATTGCCGAGGTCTTGATCAACCATGGCTACCGGGTGCAGGGTTCTGATCTCAAATCCACGCCTATTATCGAGCGTTTGGCGGGCATCGGGGCGACAGTTTTCGAGGGGCAGCGCGCCGAGAATCTCGCTGGTGCGGAGGTGATCGTGATCTCGTCTGCGATCAAGCCCGGTAATCCGGAATTGGACGAGGCGCGCAAGCGCGGTCTGCCCGTCGTGCGCCGGGCCGAGATGTTGGCCGAGTTGATGCGCCTCAAGTCCAACATCGCTGTGGCGGGCACTCATGGCAAGACCACGACCACGACGCTTGTGGCCGAGCTTTTGGTCAAGGGGGGGATTGATCCCACGGTCGTCAACGGCGGCATCATTCACGCCTACGGCAGCAATGCGCGCATGGGGCAGGGCGAGTGGATGGTGGTTGAGGCCGACGAGAGCGATGGCACTTTCAACCGTCTGCCCGCGACCATCGCCATCGTCACCAATATCGACCCCGAGCATATGGAGCATTGGGGAAATATCGAGCGTCTGCGGCAGGGGTTTTACGACTTTGTCAGCAATATTCCTTTTTACGGGCTGGCGGTCTGCTGCACGGACCACCCCGAGGTTCAGGCGCTTGTGGGCCGCATCACCGACCGCCGTGTCATGACCTACGGTTTCAATGCGCAGGCCGATGTGCGGGCGGTCAATTTGCACTACGAAAAAGGTGTCGCGCATTTCGATGTGGCGCTTCAGGCCGAGGGGCGGGTGATCGAAGGCTGCACTCTGCCGATGCCCGGCGACCACAATGTCAGCAACGCGCTCAGCGCGGTGGCGGTGGCGCGGCATCTTGGCATGAAAGCCGATGAAATTCGTGCTGCTCTGGCCAGTTTCGGTGGCGTCAACCGGCGCTTTACCCGCGTGGGCGAAGTGAATGGCGTAACCATCATTGACGATTACGGCCATCACCCGGTCGAGATTGCGGCCGTGCTGCGCGCGGCGCGGCAGGCCACGACGGGGCGGGTGATCGCGGTGCATCAACCTCATCGCTATAGCCGATTGTCCAACCTTTTTGACGATTTTTGCGGCTGCTTCAACGAGGCCGACGTGGTGGCCATCGCAGAGGTTTATGCAGCGGGCGAAGCCCCCATTCCGGGGGCAAGTCGCGATGATCTGGTGGCTGGGCTCATTCGTCACGGTCACCGCCACGCCCGTGCGATCCGCGACGAAGAGGATCTGGAACGCCTGGTGCGGGAACAGGCCGGGCCGGGGGATATGGTGGTCTGCCTCGGGGCCGGCACCATCAGCGCTTGGGCCAACGGGCTGCCGGCGCGCCTTGGTGTGGCGGCATGACGGTGTCCTTGGTTCTGGCGTGCCTTTGGGCCCTCGCCGCCAATCTGCTTGCCATGATGCCAAGTCGTAATCATCACTGGCGGCGCGCCTATCTGCTCATGGCGCTTGGTGTGCCGATCCTCGGCTTTGTCACATGGCAGAATGGGCCTTGGATCGGTCTGATGGTGATGGCCGCCGGGATGAGTGTGCTGCGGTGGCCTGTGATCTATCTCGGGCGGTGGATGCGACGGAAAGTTGGGTAGGGGATGCGCAAGGCTTTACCTTGCGCGCGTCAGAAGGCAAAAGCGCCGTCATGAACAACATACCGCAGACCAGAGGCGCGATAACACCTCACCGACCCTTGGCCGATCTGACCTGGCTACGCGTGGGCGGCCCGGCGGACTGGCTGTTTCAACCGGCGGATATCGAGGATCTCGCGGGCTTTCTGTCCGGGCTTGATCCCGCTGTGCCTGTGTTTCCCATGGGCGTTGGCAGCAATCTGATCGTGCGCGACGGTGGCCTCCATGCGGTGGTGATCCGGCTGGGGCGCGGGTTCAACACCATTCGCGTGGACGGGCCGCGCGTGATCGCCGGTGCTGCCGCGCTTGACGCCCATGTGGCGCGACGGGCGGCAGAGGCGGGGGTGGATCTTACGTTTCTTCGCACCATTCCGGGCAGCATCGGTGGCGCGGTGCGGATGAATGCGGGCTGTTACGGTGCCTATGTGGCGGATCATCTGGTAGAGGCCAAGGCCGTGACACGGGGCGGCGAGGTGGTGACGCTCGCGCCTGATGCGCTGCAATTCGCCTATCGGCACAGCATGCTGCCCGAGGGCTGGGTGATTATCGAGGCGACTTTCGAGGGGGTTCTGGGGGATCCGGCGGTGCTGGAGGCCAAGATGACGGAGCAAATCGCCAAGCGCGACGCCACGCAGCCCACCAAAGAGCGCAGTGCGGGCAGCACATTTCGCAACCCGGCGGGGTTTTCCTCGACCGGGCAGGCGGATGATGTGCATGATCTCAAGGCGTGGAAGGTCATCGACGAGGCAGGATTGCGCGGCGCACGGCGCGGCGGGGCACAGATGAGCGAGATGCACCCCAATTTCCTGATCAACACCGGCGGCGCCTCGGCCGCCGATCTTGAGGGGTTGGGCGAGGAGGTGCGAAAAAAGGTTTTTAAAATGCGTGGAATAGAGTTAGAGTGGGAAATCATGAGGGTTGGTGAACCGGCTCCGGGCATATGCCCACAGGCAGACTAACAAAAACAAATCGACAACAGGGCTGGTGAACCAGCCCGGGACATTGAGGCACATGGTGGTTGGTTCGAGCAGAACAACCCCGAAAGTGGCGGTGATCATGGGCGGCCCCTCGGCGGAGAGGGACGTGTCGCTCTCTTCAGGGCGTGAGTGCGCCGTCGCGTTGCGGGAAGCAGGGTTCGAGGTGGTCGAGGTGGACGCCGCGGCTGATCTTTGCGCGCGTTTACAAGAGATAAAGCCGGACGTGGTATTCAATGCCCTGCATGGGCGTTGGGGCGAGGATGGGTGCGTGCAGGGGATGCTGGAGTGGATGCACCTGCCCTATACCCATTCGGGGGTGTTGTCCTCGGCGCTTGCCATGGACAAGGAACGCACCAAGGCGGCCTATCGCGCGGCGGGTCTGCCGGTGGTCGAAAGCATGCTGGCGCCCCGCGACGAGGTGCGCATGCGGCATGTGTTGCCGCCGCCCTATGTGGTCAAACCATACAACGAAGGTTCGTCTGTGGGTGTCTATCTGGTAGAGGCCGGAGCAAACAGGCCGCCGGCCCTCTCGGAGGACATGCCCGAGGTGGTGATGGTCGAAGCCTATGCCCCAGGGCGTGAGCTGACCACGACGGTGATCGGTGACCGGTCGCTTACGGTCACGGATATCGTGACCGACGGCTGGTATGACTATGATGCCAAATACAAACCCGGCGGCTCACGTCACGTCGTGCCCGCCGACATTCCCCAAGAGATATTCGATGCCTGCCTCGACTATGCGCTGCGCGCGCATGTGGTTCTGGGCTGTCGCGGGGTCAGTCGCACCGATTTCCGATGGGATGCGGCGCGCGGCCTTGACGGGTTGATCCTTCTGGAAACCAACACTCAGCCGGGGATGACGCCGACGTCGCTGGTTCCTGAACAGGCGCAGGCGCTTGGTATTTCCTTTCCGGAGCTTTGTCGCTGGATGGTGGAGGATGCGTCATGCAACCGGTGATCCCGCGCACGGACCCTGCGCCGTCGCGCATGTCCTACCGCCTGCAGCGCCTGATGTTGACGCCGCTCTATCGGCGGCTGATCCGTTTTGGTCTGCCGATGCTGGTCGTGACAGCGGCGATTGGCGGCTATCTGAGCAGTGAGGCGCGCCGCACGGCCCTGGTTGAACAGGTTGCCGAAATCCGCCACCAGATCGAAACCCGCCCTGAATTCATGGTCAACCTTCTGTCAGTTGAGGGGGCGAGCACCAGCGTGCAAGAGGATATCCGCGAGATTTTCCCCTATGACCTGCCAGCCAGCTCCTTTGATCTGGTGCTCGACGATATTCGCGTGATGATTGAGGAACTGCCCGCAGTGGCCCGCGCCGAAGTACGTATCCGTCAGGGCGGTGTTCTGGTGGCCGAAATCACCGAACGCGTGCCGGTCGCGCTTTGGAAAACGCGCGATGCGCTCAATGTCATCGACATCGAGGGTCAGGTAATCGGTGTGGTCCAGGCCCGCGCCGACCGCGCCGACCTGCCTGTCGTGGCGGGCGATGGCGCGCCGGAACAGGTGGCCGAGGCGATCGACATCCTGCGAGCGGCGACACCCTTGGGGATGGACCTGCGCGGTCTCGTGCGGATGGGCGAGCGGCGATGGGATCTGGTGCTGGCAGATGGCAAGCGCATACTTTTGCCCGAAAACGGCGCGGTGCGCGCGCTTGAGCGGGTGATCGTGCTGCACGGCGCGCAGGATATGTTGGGTCGTGACCTGGCCTCGGTCGACATGCGCATTGCTGCGCGCCCGACAATTCGACTGAACGAGAATGCCATGGAAGACTGGTGGACGATAACACAAATGAGTTTGGGGACGAACTGAACCATGATCGAGCTCTACGAATCCCAACGGGCGATGCGCCACATGCGCAAGGCGGCGATGCAGCGCGGGGTGGTCGCGGTGCTGGACGTCGGCACCTCCAAGATTGCCTGTCTGGTGCTGCGCTTTGACGGCACCGAGCGGCTGCATGAGGCCGAAGGCATTGGCCGGATGGCCGGGCAGGCCGGGTTCCGGGTGATCGGGGCGGCTACGACGCGTTCGCGCGGGGTACGTTTTGGCGAAATCGACGCCATGGCCGAAACCGAGCGCGCCATTCGGACCGCGGTTCAGGCGGCGCAAAAGATGGCCAATATCCGGGTTGATCATGTCATCGCCTGTTTTTCTGGCGCAGGGCCGCGCAGCTATGGGCTTGCGGGGCAGGTCGAATTGGAAGGCCATACCGTCAGCGAGCAGGACATCAGCCGGGTGCTGAGTGCCTGTGATGTGCCCGATGTCGGCGAGGGTCGAGAGGTGCTGCATGCACAGCCGGTAAATTTTGCCTTGGATCACCGCAGTGGCCTGATAGATCCGCGCGGCCAGATGGGGCAGGTGCTGGCGACCGACATGCATATGCTGACAGTCGATGGCGCGGCGATCCAGAACCTCGCCTATTGCGTCAAACGCTGTGATCTGGAACTCGCGGGGGTGGCCAGCTCCGCCTATGTGTCAGGCATCGCGGCCCTGGTCGAGGACGAGCAGGAACTGGGTGCCGCCTGTATCGATCTGGGTGGCGGCACCTCGGGCGTATCGATCTTCATCAAGAAGCACATGATCTATGCCGACTCTGTGCGCATGGGCGGCGATCACGTGACCAATGACATCTCGATGGGGCTGCAGGTGCCACAGGCGACCGCGGAGCGGATCAAGACATTCTACGGTGGGGTTGTCGCGACGGGCATGGACGACCGCGAAATGATCGAGATTGGCGGCGATACCGGCGATTATGAGCATGACCGCCGCCGCGTGAGCCGGGCCGAGTTGATCGGCATCATGCGTCCGAGGGTCGAGGAAATTCTCGAAGAGGTGCGCGCGCGGCTGGATGCTGCCGGGTTCGATCATCTGCCCAGCCAACAGATCGTGTTGACCGGCGGCGGCAGCCAGATCCCCGGACTTGACGGGCTGGCGAGCAAGATTTTGGGACAGCAGGTGCGGCTAGGACGCCCGCTGCGTGTGCATGGCCTGCCGCAGGCGGCCACCGGCGCCGGGTTCGCCAGTGCCGTGGGCATGTGCCTCTTTGCAGCCAACCCGCAGGACGAATGGTGGGATTTCGAGATTCCTGTTGATCGCTATCCGGCGCGGTCACTCAAGCGGGCGATGAAATGGTTTCGGGACAACTGGTGATCGCAAGATATGGCGTCATCGGCGAAATCCCGCGAAAAAGAGCAGAAATAAGGCCATATTTAGTGGTCAAAACGTGTTTTTTAGGTGACGATTGGGCCAACCATCGGTAAGAATGGGCGCAATCAGGCGGAAAACAGCCCGCGAATGTGGGCATCAGGACAGGCGGACAAGCTATGACACTCAACCTCACTATGCCCGGACATGACGAGCTGAAGCCCCGTATCACCGTTTTCGGTGTGGGTGGGGCAGGTGGCAACGCCGTGAACAACATGATCGAGAAGCGTCTCGATGGTGTGGATTTCGTGGTGGCAAACACAGATGCGCAGGCCCTCAGCCAGAGCAACGCGGAAAGCCGTATCCAGCTGGGTGTCAAAGTGACGGAGGGTCTGGGTGCAGGGGCGCGGGCGTCTGTTGGGGCCGCCGCCGCCGAAGAGAGCATCGAGCAGATCGTTGATCATCTTGCCGGCGCGCACATGTGCTTTATCACCGCGGGCATGGGTGGCGGCACCGGGACAGGTGCAGCCCCGATCATCGCGCAGGCTGCGCGGGAATTGGGCGTACTGACGGTTGGTGTTGTCACCAAGCCGTTCCAGTTCGAGGGCGCCAAGCGGATGCGTCAGGCTGAAGAAGGCGTTGAGGCGCTGCAAAAGATGGTCGACACGCTGATCATCATCCCCAACCAGAACCTGTTCCGTCTGGCGAATGAAAAGACGACCTTCACCGAAGCGTTCAGCATGGCCGACGACGTGCTCTATCAGGGCGTCAAGGGTGTGACCGATCTGATGGTGCGTCCTGGCCTCATTAACCTCGATTTCGCTGACGTGCGTGCGGTGATGGACGAGATGGGCAAGGCCATGATGGGCACCGGCGAGGATAGCGGTGAAGATCGCGCGATCCAGGCCGCCGAAAAGGCAATTGCCAACCCGCTGCTCGATGAAATCAGCCTGCGGGGGGCCAAGGGTGTGCTCATCAACATCACGGGTGGGCATGACCTCACGCTGTTCGAGTTGGACGAAGCCGCCAACCGTATCCGCGAGGAAGTGGACCCGGATGCCAATATCATCGTGGGTTCGACCCTCGATCCGTCGATGGAAGGCTCGATCCGCGTCAGCGTTGTGGCCACGGGCATCGACGTAAGTCAGGTGGCCGCCGATCTGCCGGTGCCGCGCCGGTCCATGGCGCAGCCGCTGAAGCAGCAAGTGAGTGCCGAGGCAGCCCCTGTGGCCAAGCCGGAGCCCGCTCCGGTCGCTGCCCGTGCGGCCGAGCCGGAACCCTCGCTCTTTGCGGCGATGGAAACGCAGCGTGCCGCCGCCGAAGATCAGATGGAGGACATCTTCGAAGAGGAAGTCGCCGAAGACGATCTGCCGCCGCCCGCCTATCAGCCCCGCGTAGAAGAATTCGCGCGCAACACTTATGACGATGAGGAAGAGCTGGACGCCTATGTCGCGCCGCGCGCCCCGGCCCCCGGCACCCCGTCGCCTGAGGCACTCCAGCGGTTGCAGGCGGCCGTGGGTCGCGCCCCGGTGCAGCCGCAACAACGCCGCCCCGAACCCGAGGCGCGCGTCGCAGAAGAGCGCCCGCGATTTGGCATCAACTCGCTGATCAACCGCATGACCGGCCATTCCGCCGAGACCGAGCGCGCCGCGCAACCTGCAGCACGCCCCTCGCGGCAACAGCCGACCATGGGCAGCGCACAGCCGCAGCAAGCCCCGGCGCGCGCCCATGACGAGGACGAGCAGATCGAGATCCC
>SWCD01005341.1_pt1 | contig 20221 bp, 19 predicted proteins | sample 4693011 | NCBI WGS metagenome assembly SWCD01 (sample SAMN10267278, study PRJNA491770) | bioreactor metagenome | isolation source: DHS bioreactor inoculated with marine | place: Japan: Omine Ridge, Nankai Trough | reverse complement strand
GGCCAAAGGCATTGTATCACTTCTAATAGGTGCTGCTTTAGATGACGGTTATATTGAAAGCCTTGATCAGGAAGTGGGTGAGTTTATAGAAGCTTACAACGGGGGAGGCAAAGAAGAAATTACCATCAGAGATGTATTAACGATGAGTTCAGGTCTGGATTGGGATGAAGCTTACGCAAGCCTCTTTTCACCCACCACGGAATCTTATTATGGCAATGATCTGGAACAATTGGTGAAAGACCTGGAAATAATGGAAAAACCGGGTGTACGTTATTATTACAGAAGTATTGATACGGAGTTGCTGGCCATGATCGTAGAATCAGCCACAGGAAGAAACATCAGCGACTATTGCTCGCAGAAATTCTGGAAATTCATGGGTGCCAAACACGATGCACTTTGGAGCCTTGATAAAAAAGAAGGCATGGAAAAGGCATTTTGTTGCTTTCATTCTAACGCACGGGATTTTGCCCGCTGGGGACAACTTATTTTAAATAATGGTACATGGAATGGCAGGCAACTGATTTCTGAAACCTATATAAAGGAGGCTATAATGCCGGCCTATTACCTGGTTGATGATGAAGGCAGGCATGTAGATTATTATGGATACCAGTGGTGGCTGATTGATTATGATGGGTATAAGATTCCTTATATGAGAGGCATCCTTGGTCAATATGTATTCGTTATTCCTGAAAAGAATGCTGTGGTTGTGCGCCTGGGACATAAACGCAGCGATGTTTTAATAGGTCCGAACAGGAAAGACATTTATGTATACCTAGAAGCTGCATTTCAGATATTGGAATAGCTTTCTTGTTATAAAAAAGAAACTATTAAAGTTAAGAAACGTTTAAAGTAAAATAGCAGCCAACACATGTTATTTATTAAATATTACTAAATTTGTGCTGGTGAAACGAGCTGTAAAACCTAAGAAAAAACATTGGAAAATGGAAAAAATCACTGTTATTGGTGCGGGTAATGTTGGCGCTACCTGTGCGAATGTAATCGCTCATAAAGATCTTGCTAAAGAAGTTGTTATTGTAGATATAAAGGAAGGTATTGCCGAAGGAAAAGCATTGGACATTTGGCAGACAGCAGCCATCAACCACTTCAATACCAGGGTTACCGGGTCAACGAACGACTATTTAAAAACGAAAGGTTCGGGTGTTATTGTAATTACATCAGGTTTACCAAGAAAACCAGGCATGTCACGTGATGATCTCATCCAAACCAATGCAAAAATTGTAAAGGAAGTTACTGAAAAAGCCGTAAAATATTCACCACATGCCATCATTATTGTAGTAAGTAATCCACTTGACGTGATGACTTATGCGGCATACCTGGCGTCGAATAAGCCCTCGAACAAAGTTTTTGGAATGGCCGGAACGCTGGATACAGGACGTTATCGTGCATTTATTGCCGACGCGTTGAATGTATCGCCTGTGGATATCCATGCCATGCTAATGGGCGGACATGGTGATACGATGGTGCCATTACCACGGTACACTTCCATTAATGGTATTCCTATAACCCAGTTGTTAGGAAAAGAGGAACTGGATAAAATTGTGGAGCGTACCAAAAAGGGAGGTGGTGAGTTGGTAAATTTAATGGGTACTTCGGCATGGTTTGCGCCGGGTGCTGCAGCAGCCCAAATGGTGGAAGCCATTGTGGATGACCAGAAAAAAGTAATCCCTGTATGTGCTTACCTAAATGGCGAGTACGGATTAAAAGACGTCTATCTTGGTGTGCCGGTTAAACTGGGCAAAGGAGGCGTTGAGGAAATAATTGAAGTAGACCTGAATAAAGACGAAAAAAAATTACTTACTACATCTGCTGAATCAGTTAAAGATGTGATGCGGGTGCTGGATAAAATGAAATTATTTTAAAAGTTAGCCTAATTCATTAATGGTTGCGATTCTTGTTTAGGCTTTATAGCGCCCTCCGGGGCGCTTTTTTTGTATCTTTATCTGGCATAATATAAATTGTAGAATTTTATGAAGAAACTTGTTGTGCTCACCGGGGCGGGTATCAGTGCCGAAAGTGGTATCAGCACATTTCGCGACAGCGATGGCCTTTGGGAAAACCACCGCATTGAAGATGTGGCATCACCCATTGGCTGGGAGCGTGACCCGGAAACGGTGATGAAATTTTATAACCTCCGCAGAAAACAGCTGTTTGAAGTACATCCCAATGAAGGTCATAGAGCTTTGGCAAAACTTCAAGATCATTTTGATGTACAAATTATCACTCAAAATATTGATGACCTGCATGAAAGAGCTGGATCATCAAATGTATTACACTTGCATGGCGAATTAAAGAAAGTAAGAAGTACAGTACACCCCGAGTTGATCTATACCATGGATCATTGGGAGCTGAAAATGGGTGATGTTTGTGAAAAAGGCCATCAATTGCGTCCGCATATTGTCTGGTTTGGCGAGGCGGTGCCCATGATAGGTATAGCTGCCGAGATAGCGGAACAGGCTGATATTTTTATGGTGGTGGGTACTTCAATGGCTGTTTATCCAGCGGCTGGCCTTATAGGCTTTGTAAAACAGTATATTCCCAAATATTACATTGATCCGAAAGCATTCCAAATGCCTGGTATCGCTAATTTAAAAACCGTTAATGAGAAAGCAGGTAGCGGTATTCCCCGCCTGGCAAAGGAATTATTAAAAATGAATTGATGGGGGCAAGCAGCTTAATGCCATCAAATCTATTTCTTCACCTTCTTAACGGGCATCTTTTTAAATAAAACACCCATTTTTCCATCTATGCCATCTTTAGTAGCTTCTTCATGACCCAATCTGCCTGAGGCAACACCCTGCCAAACGATCTGTTTTTTGGAATGATCCAGCAAGTCAATTACCAGGGTTCCTACCTCATAATCATTGGCATAAATAGTATATGGATAAGGCGTTACTCCGTATCCTACAACGCCCACTCCTGCACCTCCTGAGCCGACGCCTACACCAACACCTACCGAACCATAACCTGTATAGCCAGCATAATGATCAGCATATGCGGCATAGTTGGTTTCTTCCTGCACAATTGCAAAAACAGAAACTTGCAAATCAGCATCAGTTTTCTGGTATGCATAGCCCCGGGCCTCTAATTCGTTCTTAATGGCCATTAATATGTATTCCTTACTCTGCGGACTTACCACTTTATCATTTTGCGGGTCCCAGTTGAGCAACCCAAATGTTTTGTAAGTGTCAAAATCAACATTAGGGTCGTATTCTGCGGCATATTTCCATGGATTGCAGGAATAAAGCGTTAAAAATATCAGTGATATTATAATAGTTCTCATGTGATTGTTTTTAAATAAGTGGCAATATGTTTTGTATTATTTCAATTCGATAGTGGGAAAATTGGCTAAGATCTTAGCCACATTCTTAGGTAATTGCTGGTCACGTTTATCCAGATCAGTTTGTACTTCCTTGGAGCCAATTCCCTGCCAGATCAGTTTTTTATCAGCAGCATTGAATATGTCAATAATCAAGGTGCCTTCCTGGTAGTTGTTTTCAGTTACTGTTGTAGTTGAAAATCCCGGTCCGTATCCATAACCGTAACCAAAACCAGAATAACCCCATCCGCCACCATAACCAGCCCAACCACCATAATGATCGGTATAAGCTGTGTAACTGGTTTTGTTATCCAGTGTTATAAAAATGGAAATGACGAGGTCGCCCCCTTCTTTTTGAAATTTATAACCCTTAGCAGACATCTCAGTTTTAATAGCATTCAGAATGGTTCCTTTGTCGTAATCATTAATTTGATAGCCATGTTTATAGTCCCATGGATATAAGCTAAAAGTTTTAAATTGACTAAAATCAACGGTTTTGTCAGAATCAGTATAAACTTTTAGTGAGCTACATGAAGCCAGAAATAGTAGAAAGATAAAAATTAATTGAATATTTTTCATGAAACGGTATTTCGAACAAAATTTAAAAGTGAAGAAAACAAAAATAATATTATTTACGTAGCAATAGTTTTATTTTTGCATCTACTAGAGAAATAGATGAACACAATGAAAAAAATTTGGTTTGTAATAATGTTGGGTGTTGTTTTGAATGCCGTTAGCGCATGTAAAAAGGAAGAAGATAACAGCGAACAGGCAGCTATCGACAAGGCACTTATTGAAGCATATATTTCTGATAACCAGCTTAACGCGCAATCAACCGCGAGTGGTTTGTATTATGTAATCCGCGAATCTGGAAACGATGAGCACCCAACGGTATACTCAACCGTAACTGTAGCTTACAAGGGTTATCTTCTCAATGGCGATGTTTTTGATGAAAGTCTGGCTTATACAGAGCGTCTCAGTTTGCTTATCCAGGGCTGGCGAGAAGGTATCCCGCTTATTGGTAAAGGAGGTAAAATTAAACTGATGGTGCCTTCGGCTTTAGGATACGGCGGTGAACAAGCTGGCAATATCCCAGCCAACTCAGTATTAATTTTTGATATTACCCTGTATAATTTTACCAATTAGATTTTTAGTAATTTAGGGCATCGATTTTAAATACATGTCCTCATGTCGCCTGAACACACTTACCTGCTAGATAAAGCAAGAAAATACTGTTCTTACCAGGAGCGCTGCCTTGCTGATGTAAAAGCCAAATTAAATGAATGGAAGGCTGCTGAAAAAACGGTTGAAAAAATTATTCAAACCCTCGAAAAAGAAGATTTTATTAATGAAGAACGATATGCCATCGCATTTGCACTTGGAAAATTAAGAAACAATAAGTGGGGGCGGAATAAGATTTTTTATGCGATGACCCAAAAACAAATTCCGGAAATCTATATTCAAATGGGTTTGAATGAAATTGACGAAGAAGAGTACATCCACATTCTTAAATCTGTAATAAAATCAAAAAGAATCGACGAGAAAGACACATTTAAAAGAAACAATAAACTTGTCAAATACGCTGTTCAAAAAGGATTTCAGGCAAATTTTGCCTGGAAAGTAATACGAGGTGAAATTTAGTCACTGAACAAATAAAGTGTAATTTTGCATTTCAACCTGTAACAACCACATACCGTATGTATTCAACAGAAGGAATGAAAGAAATGTCTAAGAGGCTTGCCGCCTTGAGGAGGTATCTTTGACATTGATGGAAAGATAAACCAGATTAAAGAAAAAGAACTCGTTACGCAGGCACCCGATTTTTGGAACGACCCCAAAGCAGCCGAGGAAATCCTCAAAGAAATTCAAGCGATCAAACGCTGGACAAATCAGTACGATGAAGCTATTGAAGCTTTAAACGATCTGGAAGTATTGGCAGATTTTTTTGAGGATGGCGAATCGAGCCAGGAAGAGCTAGATAAACAATTCAAAGTGCTTGAAAAAAGAATTGACGATCTCGAATTCCTTCAGATGTTAAGCGCTCCCGAAGACAAGTTTAATGCCATTTTAAAAATCAATCCTGGTGCCGGAGGTACTGAAAGTCAGGATTGGGCGGAGATGCTCATGCGTATGTACATCAGGTATGGTGAGCTGAATAATTTTAAAGTACGTGAACTAGATTACCAGGAAGCCGATGTGGCAGGCATTAAATCAGTATCACTCGAGTTTGAGGGTGAATTCGCCTTTGGCTATTTGAAAGCCGAAAATGGCGTGCATCGCCTGGTGAGGCTTTCACCATTTGATTCGGGTAACCGCAGGCACACTTCATTTGCTTCCGTATACGTATATCCCGTAGTAGACGAATCGATTGAAATTGTGATCAACCCATCCGATATTACCTGGGATACCTTCAGGGCCAGCGGGCCGGGCGGACAAAATGTGAACAAGGTGGAAACCGCGGTGCGCCTGCGCCACGAACCTTCCGGTTTGATTGTCGAATGCCAGGAAACCCGTTCACAGGGACAGAATCGTGAAAAAGCCATTCAGATGCTTCGCTCACAATTGTACGAAATTGAGATGCGAAAAAAGCGGGAGGCAATGGAAAAAATTGAAGGCAATAAAAAGAAGATTGAGTGGGGTTCTCAAATTCGCTCCTATGTGATGCACCCTTACAAGCAAGTAAAAGATTTAAGAACAGGTTATGAAACCTCCAATGTGCAGGCGGTGATGGACGGCGACCTGAATGAGTTCATCAAACAATACCTGATGGAATTTGGCGGTACCATCTGATCACCTTTTTAGGGGAAAATGAGGAATTTTATCCCCATGACGAACAAAAATAAGGCGACCACCATCCTGAACCATTTTTGGGGAATTTTGTCAACCACTTTTTTGGCCAGGGCTGTACCGGCAAATGATGCTGGAATAAATACCAGGAATCCCCATAAATATAGATCGTCCAACTTTACTCCATTAATAAGATAAGTTGTAATACGGGTGCTGTCTATTAAAAAAGCAATGGCTCCTGTGGTAGCTATGAAAACAGCTTTTGGCAGATTGAACGTGGAAAGAAACAGCGTACGGATAGCACCGCCCACCCCAAATATACCGGCAAAGAATCCGGAAATTCCGCCACCAATAATGGCTGTCATATTTTTCTTGGGTACCTTAAAGCCAGGTTTGAATAGCAGAAAAATCACATAGGTCAGCATAAAACCACCTAAAATTCTTAACAGACTTTCGGGTGACGCTGAAAAAACGATTGTGGCTCCGATGTAGCTTGTAATAATACCGGTAATGCCAAATGTCAGCACCAGTTTCCATTCGAATCCCTTCCTGAAAAGGATCATTTTCCAAACGTCACCTGAAAAATGGATTACGCCTACTACCAGCAATGTTTCAGGTAAAGGAAGGTAAAAGAGAAGAATTGGAATTAATATGGTAGATGTGCCAAACCCGGTAATGGTGCCTATGCCACTGGCAAGAATTGTTAGCAGGGCGATATAAACTATTTCCATATGGTTTAATTTATTGAATTATTCAACCGAACCAATAATAATATAAAAACCGATGCCTAGAAATATGTTTGAGATACCCGCATTGGGTTCTTTAAAATTTGCATTGGAAATGTGTCGGTAGCCTATTTCAAAAGTAAAACTACAATAATTTTCTGCTGCCACAAAATAGCGGCGATACATAAGGATGATGTTATCGGAAAAGATAAACCCAGTTGCCTGTCTGCAATTACAATAGTTTATATAATGCGGGCCTGCGGCAATAACGCCTGTAATAACATCGTATTTGCTTAAAGCAAAATTCAAATTCAACCGAACATTCAAACCATATTCATAGGCAATACTATCTGGAACATAAACAATTCCACCATGCGGATAAAAACTAAGTGAAACATTAAAATTGTTTTTTGCCTGGTGCAAAGGCAGCTCAAAAATTCCGCCTATGAGCAGGGGGTTGTAGGTAATATCTTCATTTATAATATGAGGTGATCCTAATTCAATAAGCGCCCCGGCTGATTTCTTATTGATCAACATGGGCTCATATTTTTGGCAAAATGAATATTCAACCATTAAAATCAGACATGCCAGAAATATTTTCCGCCTCACCTTAATTTATAGATTTAAAATAACGATCATAAATTTAACCTTCTTTTTATACTTTAAAAGTATTTTTTGTCTTATCACCGCATTAAATTTAACCCAAATCGTACAATTTACCATTTGAAGATTCTTAATGAATTGTAAGTAGCATCAATACAGATAGATAAACAATATTTTAGATTAGTTCCAAATAAAATATCTGAGTAATAAATATGATGTGAATTTCGTAATTTTATTGAAAAGTTCTTAAAGCCAACTAATTATGAAAAAGACACTTGTTCAATTCCTATTTTTATTATCCATTGCTTTGGTAGTTTTCAGTTGTAAAAAGTCAGATGACGATACCAGTGCCGGCTGGACGGATGAAGATAAAGCATCCTATCAACAAGTGATCAGTGTGCAGGATCAAATAGGTGATCAACTAGATAATTGGTTGCAGAGTATGGATTCTCTGGACGCACTCAACCAGGCATACGAGGCATTCATAAGCAATGAAAATGTAAGTTCAGCAACCATAAACAGCCAGGGTATTGCTGTTCAATATGCCAATGGCGTTCGGGGAGGAATTTTTCTTCGATACAAGGATGACAGTGGCGAAGTGGGAGAAAAGTCATTGTTGGAAAACATAGCGGTCGGACCCGTTGAAGGTCTTAAGTCATTGGTAAACCAGCGGAAGATGATTTTGATTAATCCCCATTATTTTGAGCGAAGCTATTATACCGATCAGGTAAAGAGTATCGATGAAAGTAACTTGGCCAAAGTCGGGATGGAATTATCCACGTTTTATAAAAATGAAGAAGCTACGGTGGATCGATTTACAGAATTGTCCGGTTATGGTATTATCCATATTTATTCTCACGGCTGGGCGTGGCCAAAGCAGGAAAATATTACCGATGTCTATCTACTAACTGGTGAAACAGCAAACGAAACAACATCAGCTAAATACTGGGAGGAGCTTAAAATGGGAAATATTCCCGTAATGAAGGTAGCAGGGCCCAATAAATACCTGGTATCTCCACAGTTTATTGCTGATCACAACGATTTTAGTAAGGATACAGTTTTATTCTACGGAGGATTTTGTTATAGTTTTCTGGGCAATTGGCCGGATATTATTGATGAATCCGCAGATGGCGCCTACACCGGATACGACTGGTCGGTTTATACCCATAAAAATGCCAACTGGTGTGTCAATTCATTGTTTAATTTATCGGACACTACAGCCGATCAACCCATTACTTTAAATGACTGGTTTAATGATACGGAAGTACCCAAATCGTACTGGAATGAAAGAGACAGCCGCACGGTACACATTCATTATGCTGGTGATGGAAATTTGAAATTATGGGATGATGTTTCCGTCAGGTTAATACCTCTGTCTTCTGACGGTGCTCCTGTTAGCGTGCAGGGTGAGGTCGGAACTGCGTATCCTTTCAGGTGTGAAGTAAGTTCAAACAATAGCGATATAGAGTATATTTGGGATATTGGCGACGGGAGTTCTCCGGTTTCTGCAAGCAACGAAGTAAATATTACCTGGAGTGAAGAAGGAAATTATGAACTTTCGGTGACTGCAAAGAATAATATTTCAGGTGTGGTAATAGGAACAGCAAAGCTGAATGTGACAATCGGCGAATCCAGTGAAGATGTCACTGAGTTTGTCACCTCTTGTCTAAAAGCAGGTTGTACTTTTAAAGCTGGAATCCAGTATTCACCTTCTGGTGGAATTTGGGATGGACTTAGTGTTAATTCCGTTCCTTTAGATTGGAGCGGATTGAGTTTCACGGGAACTTATGAAGAAACAGATATGGGCATTGAAAAAAAATATACTGTTTCAGGTTCACTGAGCAGTGATGGCCAAAAGGTTAGCTTCTACGCCCGTGAAGAGATTGAAGAACCCTATTTGAATGCTAAACATGACTTTTCTATAACTGTAGCGGATTATCCTCTTTCACTCATTTCTGATGGAGGAATCTACGATCCTTATGCGGCATATGGTTCCCCTTACACAGGTAATATCGATGTTCAACAATATGTAAGCAATTTTGAAGGTTATTGTATTTCCAATGGTATAACTTATACAGTAACAGGGGTTGAATGGGATAATGTTACCATGTTATGTATGATGTTTGTCCAGGAAAACTCATCAAAAGTTTCAGAGTTACCTGCTGTTCAAGATTTGGAATTTAGAGGAAAATAAAATTGGGCACTCGTTGTAAAGGAGCGCTAGTAAGGGTTCATATTTTTGGTAAAATGAATATAGCCATTCATATCAGAAATGCCGGAAATAATTTCCAACTCATTTCTTTTATTTTTTAAAAGACGCGAGACTTAGCGTCATATTCTGATCGTAAATGGATACTTCTTTGCAATGCATTAAAAGTGGTTTTAGCTTTTTTGCTGCATTGAATTTAACGCATATTGTACAATTTACCATTTGAAGATTTCAAAATCAATGTATGCGACTGAAATACAAATATATAAACCATTTTTTAGACTGCATATAAATAAAATACCTAAGTAATAAAACTGATGTGAATTTCGTAATTTTATTGAAAAGATCTTAAAACCAACTAATTATGAAAAAGACACTCGTACAATTCCTATTTTTATTATCCATTGCTTTGGTAATTTTCAGTTGCAAAAAGTCAGATGACGACCCTAGTCCAGGCTGGACTGATGAAGACAAATCCTCCTATCAACAGGTAATTAATGTACAGGATGAGATTGGAAATAATCTTGATGACTGGTTTCAGAGTATGGATTCCCTGGATGCTATCAACCAGGCATACCAGGCTTTTATAAGCAGTGAAAATGTAAGTTCTGCAACCATAAATAGCCAGGGCATTGCCGTGCAATATGCAAATGGTATGCGTGGTGGATTGCTGTTAAATGCTGAAGATGACGACACTGGACTTAGAGAAAACAAATCATTGGAAAACTTGTCTTATGAGTCAGGTAATGGTCTCAAATCGCTGGTGAACCAGCGAAAGATGATTTTGATCAATCCTCATTACTGGGAGCGTAGTTACTACACGGATCAGATAAAAAGTATAGATGAAGGTAACCTTTCTAAAGTTGATATGACATTATCCACATTTTATAAAGATGAAGAAGCAACGATAGATCGTTTTACGGAATTGTCAGGTTACGGCATCATCCATATTTATACACACGGCTGGGCATGGCCTAAACGGCAAAACATAACCGATGTGTATCTACTAACCGGTGAAGTTGTGAATGAAGCCACATCTAAAAAATATTGGGATGAATTGAAAACTGGAAACATCCCCATTGTGAAGACGGCTTATCTTGCTCACCACAGAAAAAACGTGTATCTTATATCGAAAGAGTTTGTTGCTAATTATAACGATTTCAGTAAGGATACAATCTTGTTTTATGGTGGTTTTTGCTATAGTTTTCTGGGTAACTGGCCTGATATTATTGATGAATTCGCAGATGGCGCTTACACAGGATATGATTGGAAGGTTTATACCCACAAAAATGCCAACTGGTGTGTCAATTCATTGTTTAATTTATCAGACACCACGGCAGACCAACCCATTACTTTAAATGATTGGTTTAACAGTACTGAAGTGCCCAAATCATACTGGAATTCCCAGGATCAACGCTATGTTACAATTCATTATGCTGGTGATGGAAATTTGAAATTATGGGATGATGATAATCTTTCAGCTTCCATTCAGGCACTTTCAAGTGATGGTGCTCCTGTAGCTGTTGAGGGTGAGAAAGACATCAGTTATCCTTTTAAATGTGTTTTAAGTGGGCAGACAACCGGAAATTATAATTATACATGGGACTCAGGCGAAGGTTATGCGCCTGTAACCATCGATGGAAACAATCAGGCAAACATTACCTGGTTGAGTGAAGGGGATTTTAATTTAAGTGTTCAGGTGAAAAATGCAACGACCAATACGATAGTGACTTCAGCAGAAATAGGTGTATCTATTGCGGGAGGGGAGAGTATTCTTGAGTATCTTCATACATTGGATCGTGTGGGAGTTGGATTGTATCCCGGAAGTGCAATACATTTATCTAATGGTACTTCATCTATTGGAACTCTTGAGTTTGTCCCGGATGAATGGAATATGAATGCATCTATTCAATGGTCTGGTAATACATTTAGTTTAACTGGAATCACAGGAGGTGATCCAGTTACCATTCAAATCAATGGAATACTTAGCGAAGATGGAAGAACGATTGAAACCGTAACGGCCACCAAAACATATCCCTATTATCAACTTGAATCAGAAGTGGTTTTTACAAACCTAAGCACTTCTTATACATCAGGTAATGAAACTGTTTATTTTGGAGCTCCAAACGGTCAAACGCAGCAATATGTAAATAGTTACGAGTATACATCATATTATGGAAATGAATGGATAACTATTGAAAGCATTGACTGGGAAGATGTATATATAAGAGTTATATTTTATAAAGCAGAAGACTAAATTTAATTCTTTAACTCTCCCAAATCATCCGTAGTCTGAAGCGGGACAAAGCATAGTGGCGACTACGGATTTATCCGATGCTCAATATGTATATTATAACCAAATCATCCCCTTCACTAACGAGCATTTGCAATGCGTGCCATTTTATTTTAAAAGAGTGGGTACTCGTTACAAACAAGCGCAAATAGGATTCTTAACAGATGTAAAGTGATTTAGTCGTTGCTATTTCTTCAATTCAAACATATAAGCAAAAGTCAGGCTGATATTCATAGTTTTGGTTGCTTTATACCCATTGTCTTTCGCGTTTTGTTTTTGCTCTCTGTTTTCAAATTTATTATGATCAAGCAATCCTAAACCAAAGCGTAAATCAGCCTCAAGTACACCGGGTCCGATTTCCTTCCCTGCTCCGCCGCCAATGTACATGCCAAAATCAGATCTTCGTGAATACTCCGAATTAAAAAGCCAGTCATTATCTTTGAGCTTGTCCTCGTTAAATCTGAGCCTCCCTTCGGTTACATGACCATTTACATCTGCTTTATGATGTCCCCCCACTTTATAACCATAATAAGGTCCGATATGCGCAAAATACATCATGTTTGACCCAAAGATTAATCTTATCAATACGGGGATTTGTATATAATGATAGCGCTCAGTTATGGTCGTGTTGTATTCTACGAGTGAGCTTTTCTCTCCGATTTCCGAATATTTGGTCTTATCACCTACGGTAACAAGGAGCAATTCGGCATTTAATGAAATCATGTCAGTAAATTCATAATTTCCAACGGCTCCCAAATTCATGGATGTAATCCAGCCATTTTTTTCATCATCCGAATAACCAGTATCTCCGGTAAGAGTAGCAAAATTAAGGCCTAAGCGCGGTCCGACTGACCATTGCGCTAAAACGGGTACGATAAACAAGGTCATCATTGTAAATAGTAAGAATTTTTTCATGGTTATTAATTTAGTTAAGTAATAAGGTGCTGATAATTAGCCTATAAAGTTAAGAAATGAAAAAGCGCTTGTCAATATGTAAGCCAAAAAACATATGCTGCGGTTTGCAATTCACAAATCCAACTATGGGTTAATAGGATACATTAGAATTATTATTTACAAACCATGATCCGGTGTGTTGTTACCACGCTTCCCAAACGGAGCTTTAAAATATACAAACCTGGGGCAAGGCTTATAGGGGTAAGATCCCAGTGAATGATATTTTCACCCTGAACCAGTTTTTGACCGGATAATTCCCCAACTTGTTGTCCCGATGTATTGATCAGCAGTATGTCGGTTTCTGTAGGAGAAATGGAGCAAATATGTATATCCACAGGCCCTGTTGCGGGATTCGGACGTATGCTGATATCTGCATCATATTCCGGATCATCAACTGAGGCAGGCCCGATGTCCAGTTGGTACAGCATCGCATTCTCCCGGCTGATCGTCCATAAATAGGCTCCGTCCCAGCTAAGTCCCCTGGGGTTAGAACAGGGGGCATACATTTCCCATATGATTTCAGCGGTGGCGGGGTTCAGTCTTTGAATTTTATTTGGGGTTTTGGTGGTCACCCACAGGGAGCTGCCAATATATTCAATGCCTACCGAAACATCGGCTGTTGCAGGGATGGAACTGATAAGTTCTCCTGTTTCAGGATCTATCTTATCGAGGCTGTTTATCTCCTGAAGAAGAAAATTATTGACCCATACATATTGACCATCGTGAGCAATGCCATGCGGCCATTGAGGATCGGCAGGGTAATCGAATGACTCCAGCAATTCACCATTGGCTGGGTTAAACTTCAGGATTTTGCTGTTTCCACCTGATGGGTCTTCCCAACTGGTAGCCCATAGATATCCCCCGACAAAATCCAGCCCTTCAATACAATCTACCCCGGGCGGATAAGGAAATGACTGCAGTATGGTCCCGTCTTCATATGAAATACGGTATAGGTAATCATTGATAATTTCCGACACCCACATGGCTTCACCGTCCCAGGCTATTGCATTGCAATATTGTCCTGGAGCAGGGATCGTATGGATCACATCACCGGTATCGCGAATTGTTAAATAATCATCTGTTTCGGTGGCTGTTTTAAAGTCTAAGAATCCATCATGATTGCAGTCATTGTATTGTCCGAAAGCATAAGATGAAAGAAGCAGGCAACAAATAATAGATAAATAAGGGATTTTTTTCATGACATTTTGGCCTAAAATTAAAAATATTAATTCTGAATGTCAAGCTTTTAACCTATTATTTTTTACTTAATCACACTTGCGCAAGCAGCGTAATAATGGAGTAGACTAGCATCATTTCATTTACTCATGAATTCACCGACATTTTATTTCCATTCCCAATTTGTTTTATCTTCATTCGATATATTTAACCTACGCATTTCTGTTTTAAAACTTTCAATGTCCTCAATCGCTATTTTTGGAATTATGAGAGCCTGTTTGTCAAGTAAATCAAAGAGAAAATGATTCTTTAGCTCAATCATTTTTCTTATTTCTGAAGTTTTAATTTTACTTTTTCCAATTTTGTTAATTGAAGTAATATATTCCTTGTCAAATTCTATCGTTGTACTAATGTTTATTCTATTTGCATAGTTTTCATCAATGTGCTTTTTATAATGTTTTACATATTTATACTTTTGGTACTTAGGGTAAAAAATGAACCATAAAACGCTTAAAACAAAAAATATAACAAGTCCAATTGGTGAATTATCTCTAAATGACAAATAGATTCCAACAATAATGAAAAAAACAGGTGGTATTAATCTTGCATTCCGCCTATTCTTTTTAATGTTTTTGGATTTTGTTGCGGCATATAGTTGGTATGTAAGAAAATCACTCTTGTCTAATGAATATTCTATTTTCATTTGGTCCAATTAATTGTTTCAAATATTTTATTCCTATCTCAGTTGAAATTGCAGCTAATTTGGTTATAACAGGAATAAAGGTACACATAATCCCTAAATTTTCCCTGATAACGGGAATGTTTAGACCTCTTTTTTGAGCTTTATCAGGAAAACTAATTCCGAATTGGCATTTAAGCCTTTGCATGTAAAATCTATCTTAATCATCTTAGCGATAAATTCAGACAAATACCGATTTATCCAACAGAATTCAATAACTTTGTTAGTCTTAAAAACGAGACAATAATGTACACTATTTACCACAACCCACGTTGCAAAAAATCACGAGCTGGGCTGCAATATTTGCAGGAACGAATCGATGATGTTGAAGTGATTGAATATTTAAAAAATCCGCTCACGGAAAAGGAATTCGAAACCCTGTTGATGAAGCTCCATAAAAAACCGCACGAGATGGTGAGGACACAGGAAGCCATCTATAAATCGGACTACAAAGGCAAAAATTTCAATGACCATGAGTGGATCAGGATCATGGTGGATGACCCGAAGTTGATTAAAAGGCCTATCGTGGTAAAAGGCAATAAAGCTGTTTGGGGCGATCCGGCAGAAGCACTGGAAGTACTTTTTTAAAAATTAAAATAAATAACAAACCTAAATTCATATTTAAACCTGAAATATAATGGAATATCGTATTGAACACGACACTATGGGTGATGTAAAAGTACCTGCCGACAAATATTGGGGGGCGCAAACCCAGCGATCAAAAATGAACTTTGAAATTGGCCCTGAAGGCTCCATGCCACAGGAGATCATTTATGCTTTTGCTTACCTGAAAAAAGCCGCAGCACTCACCAATGCCGATTTGGGTGTTTTGGCCCGCGAAAAAGCGGATTTGATTGGCCGGGTAGCCGATGAAATAATCGAAGGAAAACTGGATGGCAACTTTCCGCTGGTAATCTGGCAAACCGGCTCAGGTACGCAGTCGAACATGAACATGAACGAGGTGATCGCCAACCGGGGCCATGTGCTCAACGGGGGCAGTTTAACCGACAAGTCCAAAGCATTGCATCCCAACGATGATGTAAATAAATCGCAGTCGTCAAACGATACATTTCCCACAGCCATGCACATTGCTGCCTATAAAATGGTAGTCGAAATCACCATTCCCGGCGTGAAGATGCTCAGGGATGCACTGGATAAAAAAGCCAAAGAGTTTAAAGATATAGTGAAAGCAGGCCGCACCCACCTGATGGATGCCACACCGCTGACACTAGGGCAGGAATTTTCAGGTTATGTTTCCCAACTTGACCATGGTTTAAAAGCATTGAAAGCGACCTTACCGCACCTGACTGAATTGGCTTTGGGTGGAACAGCAGTAGGTACGGGAATTAATACCCCCCCGGGTTATGCCGAAAAAGTATCTAAAAAGATTGCCGAACTAACGGGTTTTCCGTTTATTACCGCCGAAAACAAATTTGAAGCTCTTTCAGCACACGATGCCATGGTTGAGACATCAGGTGCGTTGAAATTGCTGGCCGTGAGTTTAATGCATATAGGAAACAATATTCGCATGCTGGCTTCCGGTCCACGCTGCAGTATTGGAGAAATTCAATTACCGGCCAACGAGCCGGGTTCATCCATTATGCCGGGCAAAGTCAATCCCACGCAAAATGAAGCGCTTACAATGGTTTGCGCCCAGGTGATCGGCAATGATGCCGCTATAACTGTCGGAGGCATGAATGGTCATTTCCAGTTGAATGTGTATAAACCCGTAATGGTTTATAACCTCTTGCAGGCAGCACGCCTGATCGGGGATGCATGTGTATCCTTCACCAAAAACGCTGTGGTCGGCATCGAAGCCAGTAAAAAGGATATTCAAAAGAACCTTGAAAATTCGCTGATGCTGGTAACAGCACTCAATACGCATATCGGTTATGAGAAAGCGGCAGAGATCGCAAAAAAAGCGCATAAAGAAGGAACGACCTTGCGTGAATCGGCGATGGAATTAGGTTATGTAACCGATGAAGAATTCACCAAATGGGTAGATCCGGGAAAAATGATTTAATTTGTAAACATATATGAACTCCGAAATACTGCATTATATTTTAATAGTGGTGATTGTGCTGGCTGCAGCAGCACTGGTGAACCTGGTGGTGCGATTTATCATGAACCGTATCATTAAGAAATTTACCAAACGAATCAATGTTGATCCGACCAATTTTTCTTTTATAAAGAATTCCATTGGTTTCATCATTTATTTTTCGGCCATAATTATCATCTTCCTGATGATCCCATTTTTAAAAACTATGGGTGCAGGTTTGTTGGCAAGTGCGGGAATTTTAGCAGCCATCATTGGGTTTGCATCACAAAAAGCTTTCGCCAACATCATTGGTGGTATTTTTATATTGATGTTCAAACCTTTCAGGGTGGGTGATACCATCGAAGTGGGCAGTCTTAATAAAGGTGTGGTAGAGGAGATTACGCTTCGTCATACGGTGATCAGGAATTATGAAAACCGGCGGATGATCATCCCGAATGCCAATATCAATGATGAAACTATTATCAACAGTACCATCAGCGATACCAGGATCAGGAAATTTATTGATTTCGGGATCAGTTACGATTCCGATATTGATAAGGCAATGAAAATCATTCGGGAAGAAGTTGAGAAGCACAAAAACTTTCTGGATATCAGAACGAAGCAGGAAATTAAAGACAAGGCACCAGCCGTAACTATTTTTGTTTCCGGTCTGTCCGATTTTTCCGTAAACCTGAGAGCTTATGCCTGGACGCCTGGCAATGATGAAGCCTTCGGTTTGCAATGTGATGTGCTGAAATCAGTAAAAGAACGATTTGACAGGGAAGGTGTGGAAATACCATTCCCTTACAGAACTATTGTTTACAAAAAAGATTTGGATGAGCAAAAGGCCAAAAAAGCGTAAAGATAAACACCTTGATCCGTTGCAAGTGCAATTCATCGGGCATCGCTACCTTGAGAGGCCCAGTATGCAGTTGTTCAAATACAATGCGGATACCTATTCCGAAAATAAGGATATTGATTATGACAACATTCCTGAAATTGACCTGAATGATGTTAACTTTTACTGGCTTAATATGCATGGTATACATGATGCAGCATTAGTGAGTAAGGTATGTGCCATGGTGGGTGCCCATCGCTTGGTGGTGCAGGATATTTTGGATACCACCGAAAGAACCAAATTGCAGGAATTTGACAACCACCTGTTTTTTACGATTCGTTCCGTGTCATACAATACAGAAAAACAGGAACTTGAAAACGAAAAGATTAGCTTTTTACTCGGAAAGAATTATGTAATCTCTTTCCAGGAAAAAAAAGGTGACTATTTTGAATACATCCGGCAGCGCATTCGTGAGAGTAAAGGATTGTCGCGTCAGCGAAGCAGCGATTACCTGTTGTTTGTATTGCTGGATGCCGTGCTCCATAATTATTTCAATGTGATTGAAAACATTGATCAGGTAGTTTCTGAAGTACCCGTTTCAGAACTGATAAAAAAAACCGATCCTGAAATGATCATTGGTTTTGAAAATCAAAAAGTGCAATTACGCGAAGTAAAGTCATACATTATGCCTTTTTATGATTCCGTACAGTTGCTTGAAAATGGTGATTCGGAATACGTTAAAACTACCCATACGAAATATTTTTTCGACCTAAAAGAGCAGTGTTTGCAGGTTAAAGATCATATTGAATCGCTGATTCAGAAGCTAGAAAGTATGTCGGCACTGTATTTCTCTTTGCAGGGGCATCGAGCCAATGAGATCATGAAGATACTGACGATCGTAGCTGGCATTTTTATTCCACTTTCGTTTATCGCCGGCTTGTACGGGATGAATTTTGAATATATGCCAGAACTTCAGTATAAATACTCCTATTTTATCCTGCTCGGTATTATGGCAAGCGTAGTGATCGGCATGGTATGGTATTTCAAACGGAAGAAATGGTTTTGATCTTTTTACTTATAGAGTAATTCTTATTTAGCAGGAAGTTCATCCGTAGGAATTTGCTGCAAGTTCTTTAATCGATAGAGAAAAGCCTTTTTTGCTACAACGCCATTTCTGATAATGGCTATGGTATCTGCAGGGAGTATCTCTTCAAAATAGACATCCAGATTACCATAGGGCGAACGGTAATCACGGGAAGTGGTCAAATAATACGCATCCATACCTTTCTTAAAACCACCATTTTCCCGGTTAATCCATGCATATTTATGAATTTGATCGAGTCGGCCCATGCCATAAGTTTTCATTCCGATAGGGAAGGCTGCGTAATAGTCGAAATTAGCCAACGGGAACCAGAAATTGCCTACAAGAATGCTTTTCTCCGACATTAGACCGGATGCCTGATCTTGGAGAACTATTTGCTCAAACGATTCACCTACCTGATCAAATCCAAACATGTCCAATGAAGGATCATCCGTTTTGACACCGTATTTTTCATGTATATGATCAAAATCAACAATTCCGTATTTGATCTGGGAATACCCAAGGCCAATAATCAAAAGAAGTACCGAGAGGGAAGTGATAATAACGCCCGGAATGCGCAGTGTCTTTTTGTTCTTTAACTGATCGACCCATGCGGCCGCAAGCACAAGCAAAGTGGTATATGCCGGCGCCGACCAATGTGGTAAAGTTTTCCTGAAAAGTGAAAAAACCAGGAAGGTGAAGATCAATGGTAATGTAACCAGTAAGAGGGTTCTCGTATAAGCTTTTGTAAGCTGTAATTTCTTGCTCGTGATCACAACAAGGGTAACAAGGATCAGAATATAGTTCACAGGATTGTTGTAGAGAAATTCCCCCAGCAGTTCCATTAAAAAATAATCTGTATTTACAGTGTAGCCACTCATATCAACGCGCTCTCCATGATAGGTAAAGCTGATAAAATCATATTGAAGGTTCCAAATCAGAACAGGCAGGCTGATAAAAGCAGTTAAAGCAATGGAATAATATAACCACTTGTTTTTAAGCCAGTCGCGGTTATAAATTACGATATATAAAAAGGCGCCAAACCATAGAAATACGCTTGTATATTTGGATAATATGGCCAGACCGATCACCAATCCCATCCGCAGCATTCTCAAGCCTGACATGGGCAGGTTGGGACACATCGGAACTGCTCCGATCATAACGAGGATGCTGAGTAGCCAAAAGAAATTTTGGGGTGTGTCAGGTAAAATGAATACGCCAGTAATGATGAATGCATATATGGAAGCCGTGTACAGCAGCGCAGCATAAAAACCTGTGCGTTCGTTTTTTATGGCGCGGCCAATTTGGTAAATAATCCATGTATTGATAGCACCAAAAATGATTGAACCTAAGCGGATAAAAAACTCGCTTTCAAATAATAAATCGAGGCTGAAAAGTTGGATAATGAACCCTACCATTGGCGGGTGGTCGAAATGCGACC
>SWCD01011864.1_pt1 | contig 20232 bp, 18 predicted proteins | sample 4693011 | NCBI WGS metagenome assembly SWCD01 (sample SAMN10267278, study PRJNA491770) | bioreactor metagenome | isolation source: DHS bioreactor inoculated with marine | place: Japan: Omine Ridge, Nankai Trough | reverse complement strand
CCCCCCCAGCGGGGTCCGTCGTCTCCTGACCATCGGACAGGCCCGTGCAGAGCAGGATGACGAAGAATACAAGCAGTACGGAGGCAGGTTCCTTTCTCCAGAGTCTGTTGATCGGTACCGGAGCAAATCCTCCGTGGATGCCGACGCGTCCGCCGAGGGCTTGACGCTCTCCGGGGCCGTCCGCGTTCCCCGGGGAAACCCTCCCGTCACGCTCGTGCCGGTTCGGAGGGGTGCCACGCGACGGGCAGAACTCGGCCGTCGCCGGCCTCAGGCCCGTGCGGCGCCCGTGCACCAGCACCGCGCGCTCCAGGTTGAGCAGCACCGACAGGGCCGGCATGAGGGTGAGGATGCGCACCGGCCAGATGGCGTAGGCGGCCAGGTCGGGACGCAGGCCAGACACGGTTTCGAACCACACCCTCGACAGCGGCGTCCAGGCCACCACGGCCAGCAGCAGCGTCGAGAGAATGCCCAGCAGCGCGGCGAAACGCAGCACCGGCCGAATCTGATGCGAACCTTTGTCCAGTGTGGCGATGGCCACGTCCTGGTGGCTGAGGGCGGGGACCCAGAAGCGGGCCAGGCGCGGCAGGGAGACGGGAGTGGACATGACCGCAAGATAGACGTCGGCTGCGGATTATCAAGCGCGGTCGGACGCACGGGGCCGTTTCGATTGCCCTCCGGCCTTCGCTACGCCTGCTTGACGAACGTTCCGCGGTCGCGGTCCTTCACCACGCCCGGGAACGCGAGCACCTTGTTGTGGATCGCGACGTAGACGCCGGGAGGGAGGATCTGCACGGCGAGGAGCGCTTCGGTCAGGTTCTGCTCGGCGTCGGTGTTGCGGAGTTGATAGGGGCGAAGGGCGCCGGTGAGGACCACGGGGACGCCGAGGTCGTCGAGAAGCTCGTGGACGCGCTCGCCGGTGGCCGCGAGCCTGTCGGTCCCGTGGACGATGAGCACGCCGTCGTGTGCCTCTGCCATCGCTCCCGCCGTCTTCGCGATCAGGTCGTGATCGCCCTCGGTCATCTCCAGACTGTCCTTGTTCATCAGCGGGACGCGGACGATCTCCACCCCTTCGAGCGTGAGGGACGCCAACATCACGTCGAGGACGCTGACCTGGTTGTTCAGGACACCGTCGAGTTCATCGTAGGTCTTCTCGATCGTCCCGCCGGTCGAGATGAGAGCGATGCGTTTCCTGGCCGTCATTCGAGGAGTATACCGAGTACGGAGGCAGGTTCCTTTTTCCAGACTCTGTTTATTCGTACCGGAGCAAATCCACCGCGGCCGCCGCCACGCTCGCCAAGTCCGCATGGGAGTGCCGGCTCAATTCGACCCGTCGGACCGACAGGGCGCATCCGGCCCCTCACCTCGTTCATGGAGGTGCAACTCCCACCTTCGCCGGACCTCCTGGAGCGGCTCTTCGGCTTCCTCGGTCTGGCCGCCTCCTCCCGGTTCGAGTATCCGGCCGTGGTGATTGCCGCGGACAGTGCGTCCTCCCCCTTCCTGCTTCCCCATCCCGACTCCTTCACGGCATGCCGCATCTACCTGGGCGGCATCGATCCGGGGGGCGAGATCGGGGCCGTACCGCTGCAGGCCCATCCCGCCGCCTGCGCCATGAAGATGCGCCTGGGGCCGAATCTGACCCCACGGGACATCCTCGGGAGCCTGTCCACGGGGCGTGAATTCGAGCTCCGAATCACCCGGGAGGGCGACCGCGTGGTCTACCGGTGGGGGCCGGGGCCGAACTCTCTGGGCCCCGGTTCAGAGAAGCGGCTCTCCTTCGGATCGAAGACCTTCTCCCCTGAAGAGACGGCCCGCGCCGGCACCGGGCCGCTCCTTCCCGCGTTCTCGGAGAGACTCTCGACCTGCTGCAATTCGGACGCCCGGTCAGAGTCTTTCTCCCACTCGATGGGCTCGCGAGGATTCGAGCAAAAGCCTGCGACGCCGAGCGGTTCGCCGAAAAGCTGGCCGTGTGCCCGGCCGGCAGCGTCGTGGAATTCCACGGCAACCGCTTCGCTCCCTGGTTGGCCTTCCGGCCCCACCTCGACGTGGCGATCAAGGCGAAGGCCTCGATCCACATCGCCATGGAACCCCTCGATCCCGCTCTCGGGATCGACACGACCTTTCACCTCCCGATCGCGACTCCCGAAGAGTCACCCGTGCGGGTGACCCTGCGCCGGGAAGCGGAGGGACTCCGAGCCGAACCCGCCGACATCTCCGGCCGGCCGGTTGCCGTCGCCATCCCGATGGACGCCGAACTCGAGGAGACCGTCCACGCCCTGATCCGCTTGCGTCTGGCCGGAGCGGCGGCATTCTCCTTCGAGTAGGCTCGAAACCGGGGTCCACCGGCTGCGGGTCCGGGTGAGGCCGAGCCAGGTCACCTGCCGACGCGGACTTTTCAGGTTCTCCTCCCGGAAACCGATAGTAGTTTGGTGCGCTTACGCTGACGGAATGAACCACCACAGGAGAGAACGCGCGATGTCTCAGACGCTCCTTCAGAAGATCAAGTCGAAGAAGGCACTCATCGGCGTCATCGGTCTGGGGTATGTCGGCTTGCCGCTGGTCCGGGAGTTCACGCGCGCGGGGGTGCGGGTCCTCGGGTTCGATGTGGACGAGAGCAAGGTCGAGAGCCTGAAGGCCGGGAAGAGCTACATCGAGCACATTCCCTCCGAGGTCATCGGGACGATGATGAAGGACGGGCTCTTCACGGCCACGTCCGATCTGCGTCAGCTTCGCAAGCCGGACTGCATCCTCATCTGCGTCCCGACGCCGCTCAGCAAGATGCGCGAGCCGGATCTGAGCTACGTCGAGAGCACCGTCGGGGACATTGCGAGGACGCTCCGCAAGGACCAACTCGTCGTGCTCGAGTCCACCACTTATCCCGGCACCACGGCCGAGGTCGTGCTGCCGATCCTGGCCCAGAGCGGTCTTGAAGTCGGCAAGGACTTCTTCCTGGCGTTCAGTCCGGAGCGCGAGGACCCCGGCCGGCAGGACTACAGCACCCAGACGATCCCGAAGGTGGTCGGCGGCCACGATCCGGCGTCCCTGAAGGCCGCCGTGGCCTGCTACGAGATCGCCATCGACACCGTCGTGCCGGTCAGTTCCTGCGCCGTGGCCGAGTCGACCAAGATCCTCGAGAACACCTACCGCTGCGTGAACATCGCGCTCGTCAACGAGTTGAAGGTCCTCTTCGACCGCATGGGCATCGACGTCTGGGAGGTCATCCGCGCGGCCGCCACCAAGCCCTTCGGCTTCACCCCGTTCTTTCCGGGCCCGGGCCTGGGCGGCCACTGCATCCCCATCGACCCCTTCTACCTGAGCTGGAAAGCCCGCGAGTTCGGCGTGCCGACCCGCTTCATCGAGCTGGCCGGTGAGGTGAACGTCTCCATGCCCGAGTGGGTCGTCACCAAGGTCATGGACGCCTTGAACGACCGGAGCAAGGCCCTGAAGGGTGCGAAGGTCCTGATCCTCGGCATGTCCTACAAGCCGGACATCGACGACGACCGTGAGAGCCCGAGCTACACCCTGTGGAACCTGCTCGCCGAGAAGGGTGCCCGCGTGGACTACCACGATCCCCACATCCCCGCGGTCAAGATGACCCGCGAGCACCCGCAGTTCGCCGGCATCCGCAGCAAGCCCCTCACCGCGGCGAGCCTCGCGAAGTACGACTGCGTCCTGATCAGCACCGTCCACAAGGCGGTGGACTACAAGCTCGTCATGAAGCACGCAAAACTGGTGGTCGACACCCGCAACGCGATGTCCGGGATCCGGGGGGGACGGGGGAAGATCGTTCGGGCCTGACCTGAGCTGTTGAACCCCGTTCATCAACCTTCCCGCCTCCCCCTTGGGATTGCGGGTCCGGGTTCCCCCCTCGATCCGTTTCCTTTCCCCTGAATCCAACCAGGCGCCGACGGCGCGGCGCCCTCCACACCGTGCACCCGACCGCAGGGTCGCCTTGTACATGTCAGGCCATCGGCGTAGAACGGCTCGGAGTGAGCGCGAGCCCCGCCCGTGGCGACTTCGTCTCCACCCTTTGCATTTCAGGAGATCCAGACCATGCAAGACAACAGGAACGCGAGGGCCGCGGCGGCCGCGGCACGAGGGGCGAAGCTCGCACTGGCCTCACTTGTGGGGATCAGCCTTCTTTGCACGCTCATCGGGTTTGCGGCCGCAGTTGCCGCGATTTTCACAGACTTCAAAATGCAGGTGGTCCACACGCTCTTCCTCTTGTTCGGAGCCGGTCTTGGCACCATCCATGGACTCTTCGTGCAATTCGACCGACGACTGACCGCTATCGAGCAAGGCCCATCGGATTCGACCTCCGCCTGACAAGAAACATCCATCCCGCCCTGACACCCACCGCGCGGCGCCCCCCACGAAATTTCCACTTGAACCCCTCCCCACGCCTTAACGTTCAACTCACGCATGCGGCGACTCACCATCACCCTCCTCATCCTCGCCCTGCTCGTCACCCTCTTCCTCCTCAACAAACCCACCGGCACCCCGAACGCCCCTCCCGCCAGGCCGGCCGCCGAACTGACGACCGAAGACCCACCCCTCCCGACCGACGAATCCGCCCCGCCCATCGACCCCCGCCGAACCGGGAGGCTTCGCGTCAGGGTCGCCACCGCAAAAGGACCGCTCGAGAACGCTCTCCTCGAGGTCCGCCCCAAAACGGGCCCGATCCAACGACTCCGCACCGACGAGAACGGCCTCGCCCTCTTCGATGCCGTTCCCGCGGGCAACGTCAAAGTACGGGCCGAGACCGACGGCTTCGCCCCGGAGGAGACAGAGCGGTGGATCCCCCTCGGCGGCCTGACGGTGCTCGAACTCTCCTTCCGTCCCCCGCGCACGTTGACCGGGACGGTGGTCGGGCCGGAGGGCGTTCCCGTCTCCGACGCCCGGGTCCGCATTTTCGAGCCCTTGGGCGCCTCCATGGACGGCGCTTGCTGGGAACCTCTCGATCGGCCGCTAGGTGAGGCCCGCACCGGCCCGGACGGACGGTTCAGGGCGGAGGGCCTGAGGGGGAGCCACAGCGATTCGGCGCTCTTCCTCGTCTCTGCGGCCGGCTTTCGCACCACGCTCTATTTCGGATCAGACGGCATCCGGGTGCCGCTCGCCTTCGACGGCGAGGTCGAGGGGCGCGTCACGGACCCCGCCGGCCGGCCGATCGCCGACGCCCGCGTCGTCGCGGTGCCGGCCACGTACCCGGCCCTGTGGCGGGAAGACGCCGCCATGCGGGGCAGCTTATGGAAGAAGGTGGAGGAGGGCTTCGTCCCCGTTTCGACACGGACCGACGCCACCGGGAAGTACCGGCTCGCGGGACTCGGGCGGGGTGAGATGTACATCGTGCGGTTCTTCGCCGATGGCTTCTCCTTTCGCGAACTGGGCGGGGTGCGGCCTCCCACGAAGGAACTCGACGTGATTCTCCCGGCGGGCGGCCGTGTCTTCGCGGCCGTGCGCGACGAGGGGGGACACCCGATCGCCCGGGCTCTGATCAGTGTGACGGGTCCCTGGAGGTGTTGGTTTCCCGGGGCCGAGACGGGGTCGGACGGGCGCGCCACCATCGGGGGACTTCCCTTCGGACGGCTCTACGTCAGGGCATCCGCGGCGAGACATGGCCAGTCCGGCGTCCACGTGACCTTGCCCGACGGCCACGACGTCATCGCCGATCTCGTCCTCGCTTCCGACCCCCGCCGGGGAGATGCCGATCTCCCGCCCGTCGGCGACCAGACCCTCGAGGGTCACGTTCTCTTCCCCGACGGCGAGCCGGTCTCCCGGGGTTCCGTGAGGGTCAAACCCCATCCCCACCGAACCCGGATCGAGGCCGACGGGAGCTTCCGGATCGACCACCTTCCGGCGGGTCGGTTCGCGGTGACCGCGGACCCCTATCTCGGCGAGGAAAGCACCGCCTCGGCCCTGCTGCCCAGCCCTCCCTTGACGATCTTCGTCCCCCGGAGGAGCAGCGTGCGCGGTCGTCTCGCCCTGCCGCCGGGTGCCCAGGCGCCAGGACTCGTGACCGCGACGTGGCCGCGCGGGAGCACCTCCTTCTCCTGGAAAACCACGGCGGACGGCGCCTGCCCGTTTCACCTCGCGGCCGACCCCGGTCCCTGCTCGATCGAGTTTCGCGCCGACGGCTTCCGGCCCCTCGTCTGGCGGGGCGAAGTCTCCCACAGCGATGTCACCCCGGCCGGGACCCTCACCTTCGATGTCGGCCGGGTCCTAACCGGTCGCGTGCTGGACGAGGACGGCGTGGCCGTCGCCGGCGCCGAGGTCGGCGTGGGGACGCCCCGGCGCACGACCTCGAAGGTCCGGACCGGGCTGGGCGGGGAGTTTCGGCTCTCCGGCATCGGGCCGGGTCCGACCTCCGTCTTCGTGGTCGCCGACGGGCTCATTGGCGCGGACCAGTCGGTTTTGGAAGATGCCGGGGAGATCGAGTTCGTCCTTGCCCGCGGAGTCCGCCTGGAGGTCTTCGTGATGACCGACGAGGGCGACGCGATCCGGGGCGCCGAGGTTGAACTGCACGGGATCGACCCGTGGCGAACCGAGGCCCCGGTGGTCACGGGAAGCGCCGGTGTCGCAACCTTCCGCGTCCCCCACGGGACCTACCGGGTCACGGGGAGGGTCCGGGCATCGATCACCGGGCGCGAGGAAGAGTCGGAGACGAAGCCCCTCGAACTCGAAGCCACGCGCCTGCTCCACCGGGTGGTTCTCGTGCCGCGATAGCGTCGAGCTTCCTCTACCCGGCTCTGCGCCTCCGGTACCGTCTCACCGCCCCGAGCAACCCGAGGAGCCCCAGACCGGCAAGGGCCGCGGAGGGGAGGGGGACGACGTTCGGCTCGAACTCCACCAGGTACCCGACGATGGGATCGGCCGCGCCCGTGACGTTGGGGGAGTCGGCCCATTGCCCGGTCTGGATAACGCCAATGTTGTTGCCGATCACGAACGACATGTAGTCCTCATCGCCGGCGTGGTCGTTGGGCTCGATGCCCCCCCAGTTGGCGTAGTTCGCGGGACCGGTCGGGGTGGCGAAGTACGAGTACTGGATTCCGACTTCCGGTCCATTGTTCCAGGTCCACACTCCGTCGTCGTCGGGTTCGTGCCCTCCTGTCCACGCCAACTGGGCGTCCTGGCCCGTGCCGAAATTCGAGACGAGAAAGCTGTTCTCGGCGGCCGAGGTGATGGTCACCAGGTGGCCCGAAACGCCGCCGTAGCTCTGCATCTCGGAGTGAACCTTGGCCTGGCTCCAGGAGAAGGTGCCGGTGACGAAGTCGTAGACATGGCCGTTGTCGGCCCACGTGATCGGACCGGCCGTGGCGGGGACCGCCAGGAAGAGCACCAGTGTCAGTGAAACGGTCACCACGAGACGGGTAGGCATGGGTTCCTCCAGTCGGCTGAATGCGAGGCAAGCTCCACTCAGAGGATGTATTGGGTTTTTCGGCGATATCTTTTCCAGATTCCGGTCGGGTATCTTCGGACCCGAAAGGCGGCAACCGGTGCGGATCGCGTTTGCATCAACCATGGCGGCGGATCCCTGGGGCGGGAGCGAGGAACTCTGGTCCGCAGGTACGAGGGCGCCAGGATGGTGTTCGTCGTGGCCGACGACAACCGCCGCCTGATCGAGACCCAGCTCGGGATCCGTCTCACGCGGTGCAAGCTCACTCGATGCCCGATCAACGTGCCCTACGACGCCACCTTGCCCTGGCCCGGGGGAGATCGGCTCCGCGTCCCACGCGGCAGGCTTGTTCCCGCTGATTCACGGCACTGCGGTGCTCGACACCATCGTCTGGGAAGGACCGGCCTCCGAGGAGGAGCATCAGAGGGGATACCTCGAGCCGCTCCCCGAAGGAAGCCGCCGCCTCACCGTCATCGAGGCCGCGACCGGTACACCCATCGGCGTCCTCTCCATCCGCCGCGGTGAGCCGCCGGAGCGTGGCGACCTCGGGTTCTGGATCGGCATCCCGCATCAGGGCCGGGGCTACGGCACCGCCGCCGTGGCGCGCTCCCTCGAGATCGCGTTCGGGGAGATGGGCATGGAGAAGGTCGAGGCCTGTGTCTTCGTGGGCAACGACGCGAGCGTCCGGATCCTCGAGAAGAACGGATTCCGGCACGAAGGCCTGATCCGCAAGGGGACGTTGAAGCGGGGCCGCTGGATCGACGAGCACCTGCTCGGGATCACCCGGGAAGATTGGGAAGGCGGGCCCGGGCTGGCTTGAGCGGCCTCTTCGAGATCGTGGCGCACCAGCGGCTTTCCGGGCCTGCGTCAGGAGTCGCCGGACCGACAAGGAGGATCCCCGACGGCTCTTGTGGACCGGAGACAAGGTGGGCTATCTGATCAGTGCGAGTTCACCGGCAAGCACAAGCACCACGTGACGAAGGACGGAAGGCGCTGCGCTCCCAGCCGACTCGGCTCACCGCGCAAAGCGCCGCCTTCGGCCTCCTGGTGAACCGCGCGCGCCCTTGTAGCAGAGTACGGGCCTGAGCTCGCGCACGATGCGTGTCAGCTTGCACTGGGCTCTCATCACGCGCCGGATATCCTTGTACGCGGACGGCGCCTCGTCCACCAGTCGTCGCTCGAGTCGGCGGTCCAACCACACCCCTTCGGTTTCCCGGCCGAGCCGCCGGGCGGAGATCCTGCATCGAGCCTCGGAGCGCGACATGGTCCGCCCCGCGCCGTGCGATGAGGAGCAAAGCGCGGCCTGGCATCCGCGACCCTTGACGTGAAACGTGGGCGTGCCCATCGACCCGGGGATGACTCCGGCCTCGTCGGCTCGCGCCGAGAGGGCGCCCTTGCGGTGGACCCAGTACGTCCGGCCGTCGTGCACCTCGGCCCGGACGTGATTGTGGTCGCTCGCAATGGTGGTTTCGCTGAGCAGAGTCACCCCGAAGCGGTCCTTCAGCACGGACCCGACGGCGGCGACGATGGCCGCTCGGTTGGCCGCGGCGTAACGTCGCGCCCACCCGACATCGGCGAGATAGGCACGGCCCTGATCGGTGTCGGCATCGAGCGTGGCGGGCCGGCCTCTGCTCGAAACGGCCGCGGCGAGGTGAGAGCGCAGGATCGCCTGCCCCAGGGCTCGGGAGCCGGAGTGCACGGTGAGCCAGAGCCGGTCGTCGAGATCCGCCTGGAACTCGACGAAGTGGTTGCCACTGCCGAGCGTGCCGAACTGCACCCGCCCGTCGCCGTGTTTCAACCCCTCGACTCTCGGATCCGAGAGGCGCATCCCCTCGAGATCGGGTGGCAGCGCGCCCGGCATCGTTTCGGCTCGGTGGCGGTTGACTGGAACCCACTGATTGAGCCCGTCGAACAATCGGGCGGCCCCCCGTTCCCCGGTCAGCAGATCGGCGTCGGCGGTGGTGCGGATGGAGACCATGCCGCAGCCGATGTCGCCTCCCACCGCCTTCGGGATGAGCAGTCCGTCGGTGGCGACCACCACTCCGACGCATACGTCCTCGGAGAGGTGGACATCCGGCATCACGGCCACGCGCACCACACCGTCCATCGAGGCCAGACGTTCGATCGAAGCCGCCACATCCTTCGGCAGCGGTTCGGCGAGCCATTTCTCGAGCCTCGCACTCAAGGCCGCACCTCCCTTCCCGGAAGGAAGCGGAACGTGAGCAGCGGCGCCTTGCGCCGGTGGATCGAAGCCGCAACCTCGGTCCGGAGCCAACTCGCGGCGCGACCGAGTGCCTCGAGGGCACAGGCCTCCTCGACATTGCCGGTCACCACGATCAGAAAGTGCGTGCTGTCCGGCGCGGGCTCCACGGACAACACCAGAAGATCGAGCAAGACGGGTTCTCGGGACTCGCCCGCCATCACCAACTCCAGGGTCCGGCGTACTTGCTCCGCCAGCTGAGTAGCCTTGCGGTGGACCGGGTGCGACCGGGTGCGGAAGTACTCTCGTGGATCTGCGCCGTCCTCGGCGCCGGGATCAAGACAGAGGGATTCGAGAACCCTCCGACTGGGCTTCCTACGTTTCATGTTCTCTCTCTGGTTGGCTCGACGAAGGGACGTCGGGCGGGAAGTGAACTATCGGGAGAGAGCCTCGAACAGCCTTCTGGCTGCTATCTGCGCGACCGGCAGAGGGCGCGGACGAGGCTCGACGTGAAGACGCGGGGTGCAGTGCGGTGCATGTCAAGCCTCCTTCCGGAACGTGAGAGCCAGTGTTGGCCGGGCAGCATACTGGTGAGATCGGCGGCGGTCAAGGGGGCACGAGTACGGAGGCAGACACCTTTCTCCAAAGTCTGTTGAAACTGCTCCGGGACGAATCTACAGAGTCGGTAAAAAGGTGTCTGCCTCCGTACTCAGTGAGTAATTATGATATATTGCTAACATGGATTCGCTGAGCTTCCAATGGGACGAGAAGAAGGACCGATCCAATCGCCGGAAGCATGGCATCTCGTTCCCCGAGGCTCAGACGGTGTTCTACGATGAGCAAGCCCTGGAGTTCTCGGATCCGGATCACTCGGAGTCCGAGGACCGCTTCCTGTTACTCGGCCTGAGCCTTCGCCTGCGGGTGCTGTTGGTCTGCCACTGCTACCGCGAGAGCGAGTCGATGATTCGGATCATCTCCGCGCGCAAGGCCACCAGGAGGGAGCGCGGAGTCTACGTGCAGAGGGGGAAACCATGAAGGCGGAGTACGACTTGACGAGCCTGCGGGGGCGGAAAAACCCCTATGCGGCCCGGCTGAAGAAGCAGGTGACCATCCGGCTGGGGATCGATGTGATCGCCTACTTCAAGGAACTGGCCAAGGAGACGGGTATTCCCTACCAGAACCTCATCAATCTCTACCTCCGCGACTGCGTGGTGACCGGGCGGAGGCCGTCCATGGCCTGGCACGAACCTCGCGCGTGACTCAGGATGCCGACTCCTCGGATTGAACTTCGGGAGAGGCCGTCCACTGCCTGTCCGCTTCGGCCCTGAATGGCGGCATCGGCTTCTTCTGAAGCCGACGCTGCTGCGGTAGGCTCAGGGCATGTCCCAGGGCGCTGTCGAGAATCTGAAGAGCAGGTTTGACGCCCTTCTCCCGAGGTTGGGCGCCACGCCGGGGTCGTGGGACTTCGGCCTGCTGGCAAAGCACTACCAGGAGCCTCATCGGCGCTATCACAACTTCGATCACATCGCTCGCTGCCTCGCCGAGTTCGATCAGGTGGCGCACCTCGCCGCCGACCCGGACGAGGTGGAGGCGGCCATCTTCTTCCACGATGTCATCTACGACGCGCGAGCACGGGACAACGAGGAGCGAAGCGCGGTGCTGGCGGAGGAAACCCTCGGCGTCGCCGGAGTGGACGCGCGGCGCTGCCGTCGCATCGCCGACCTGATCCGCGCCACCACCCATCGCGAGCGCCCCGCCGACCCGGACGCGATGCTCCTGGTCGACATCGACCTGGCCGGACTGGCCGACCCCAACGATCAGTTCCTCGCGATCGGCCGGGCCATTCGCGAGGAGTTCCCGCACGTCGCCGATGACGACTTCTTCCGGGGCCGGCGGGAGTTCTTCCGGGCGCTGCTCGATCGCGAGTCGGTCTACGTCACGGCCCACTTCCGGGACCGCCTGGAGCAGGCGGCGCGCGCCAACCTCGAGAGTACGGAGGCAGACACCTTTTTACCGACTCTGTAGATTCGTCCCGGAGCAGTTTCAACAGACTTTGGAAAAAGGTGTCTGCCTCCGTACTCCTACTCCTACAACCCCGACAGGAAGAAGGCAAAGCGCTCGTCCAGATCGCGGCGCAGGCCGATCGAGGCGAAGTCGGAGACGGAGTCCTCGGTGCGGGCGATGCGGAAGTCCATGGTCGCCGTGAAGGCTCCGATGAGGGTGCGGCGATCCGGTATGAACAGCTCGTCGACGGGAGTTCTTACGCAGATCGGATCGGCCAGGATGACGAAGAGGGTGATCTTCGGAGTGCCGTGGTGCTGCCGGTACCAGTCCTCACCGGGCCGGGGGAAGATGATCGGGACGATGTCTCCGCCGGCCCCCATCGAGCGCAGATGCGCGGCGAGTCTTCCTGACGCCCTCAGCCGGTCGAGGATCTCCTCGGCGAAGGCCGGATCCCGGCGGGTGCGGTAGATCGGGGCCTTTACGAGCACCAGCGTCGTCGAGGCGTGCGTGCCGGGAATGGCGAGCGCGATCGGCGTCCTGCCCTTCTGCTCACGCACCTCTGCGGCAACGAACGCGAAGCGATCCTCGCCCGGGAACTTCGGGCCGGGAATGAACAACTCGCCGGTGACGATCTCCTCACCCGCCGGCCGGCCGAGATCCACCTGCGCGTGGCAGGCGCCCCGGATCGTGCGCTTTTCCGGGTCCGCGATGGCCTCCGCGAGGGTCGCCCCCGGGGCCGGAGTCAGCCTGAAGAGGAAGAGCGTCGCCCGGTCGGGGCCGAACGGGTCCGGCGTGGGGCCGCGTTCACCGCGCTCCCGCGCGCCGGGGTTCCCGGCCTTTCGATCGTAGGGCAGCCCGAAGGCAACGACCACGTCCTCTCCTTGCTCCCCGAGAAACGCCAGGAACGGCGCGAGCCGCACGGAGTCGCGAAGCCGAAGCACGACCCGTTCGGCGAAGCCGAGAGAGACGGCGGTGCGGTAGGGGCCGCGGATGGCGGCCACCCGGCCGTCGGTGACGAAGGCCATGCCGGTCGCGCGTCCCGATCGAAGCTGGATCCCGGGACGCATCGGGATGTCCGCCAACCGGATCTCCGTCGTGAGGACCGGCACCACCCGATGGGACTCCTTCACCGCCTTGATCGCCCACATCGAAGACGCGCAGAGGATCGCGGTGAGCAGCGTCGCCCCGGCAATCCGGACTCCCGCCGGCCACCCCCGCCAGGGAAGACGCGCGGCGATCCCGCTGAGATGCCGATCCCCGGGAATGATGAAGGAGGTGCGCTCCCGGTAGCGTTCGTAATCCTCCCCGAAGAGTTCGATGCATCGCCGCTCCTCGAGCTTCGTCAGGTAGTAGTAGAGGAGCATCATCCCGAACATGGCGACGTAGGCGATGGCCCGGCCCCAGGTGAGGAGGATGCCGACGGAGAAGAGCGTCAGCGCGATGTACTGCGGATGGCGGACGACGCGGTAGAGCCCCGTCGAGACCAGTCCCGACTTCCGGAGCTTCGCCACGTAGATCTGTCCCGCGCCGACGAAGAACACGAGCAGTCCAATCAGCGAGAGCGCCAGCCCGAACACGCCGAGGGTCATCACCGGAAAGACGAAGTGGGTCAGCCAGGCGGTCCGGGGATATCGGGAGAGGGTCTCGATGTTCAGTACCGACCCGTAGAGAAACCCCGCGAACGGCAGCAGCATCCACAGCGGCTCGAGGATGAGGAAGACGCCGAGGAGTTTCAGGAGAAAGGTCCAGAGCCGCCGCGGTCCGCTCCATGCGCTCATGGGGGCATCATACGAAGTACGGAAAGTACGGAGGCAGACACCTTTTTCCAGAGTCTGTTGAAACTGCTCCGGGACGAATCTACAGAGTCGGTAAAAAGGTGTCTGCCTCCGTACTCCGGCGTTGGGCGATCCAGATCGTGTGCTTCGTGCCGCCCTTCTGGTGGCGGGGGCGGATCTTGAACTCTTCGGTCCAGAATTTGGCCCGGCGCAGACGCGTGGTGAACTCGGGGTCGGGGCCGGCGGACCACACCGCGAAGATGCCGCCCGGGCGCAGGGCGGCGCGGGTCAGGTTCAGGCCGGAGAGGGAGTAGAGGCGGTTGTTCGCCTTGCGGGTCAGGCCTTCGGGGCCGTTGTCCACGTCGAGGATGATGGCGTCGAAGGCGTCCTTCCTGGTTCGCAGGGGGTGGGCCACATCGCCCGCGCTGACGGTGACGCGCGGATCGGCCAGGGGGTCGCCGGCCACGTGCGAGAGGAACCGGCGGTTCCAGTCGATGACCGCGGGGACCAGTTCGACGACTTCGATCTGACCCTCGGGCGGGAGCACCTCGAGCGCCCCGGCCACGGTGAAGCCCATGCCCAGGCCGCCGATCAGGATTCGGGGCGTCGACTGGTTCGGAAGGCGCTCGATGGTGATCCGGGCGAGGTCCTCCTCCGAACCGTGCATCCGGCTGTTCATCAACTCGTAGCCCGGCACCCGGATGGAGAACTCCGTATCCCTCCGATGAAGGCGGATTTCGCCTCCGTGGTCGGAGATCACGGCCGTGTCGATCAACTCCCAGGGCTTCACGCTACCGCCTCACGTACTGTCCGCCGTTTTGCGCCGCCAGGTCCTTCATCAGCGGGGAGTCGAAGCCCACCGCGACGCAGTGGATGGCGATCTTCCTGGTGCGGTTGATTTTCTCGACCTCACGCAGGATGTCCTCGTGCTTCACGAACTTCCCCGAGCCGGGTGCGCCATCGGAGAGGAGGTAGATCGTGTCCACCCCCTTCGTCAGAAGCGCGATCTCCAGGCCATCGTAGAGGTTTGTGCCGCCGGTGGGACGTTTCGACTCGAGGTGCTTTTTCGCCGCGGCCCGGGTCTGGGGGCCCACCTTCACCAACTGCTTCTGCCAGGGGTGGATGGCGGTCTCGAAGAAGATCACGTTGAATCGCGCGTTCTTGCCGAGCGTGCCGATGACCTCGATCGTCTGCTCCACCGCCACCTCGAGCTTCGTCTTGCTGCCCGAGGCGGAACTCATGGAGCCCGACTGGTCGATCACGAAGATCAGCCGGTCGGTCTCCACCGGGACCCCGTAGAAGCTCGCCACGCTGCCCCGCGCGTGGTCGTCCGGCTTGATCTCGGGGATCTTCTCCGGGACCTCGAAATCCTCCCCGTGCTCCTCCCACCACTTGTGCCAGAGCTCCTCGATGTCGTAGAAGTTCCGGCCGGTGGTGACGAAGAGCGTGTCGGCGATGGCGGAGCGGATCCGGGGAAGCTCCTCCGTCGAGAGCAGTTCGATCAGCGGCACCACCGCGCGTCGCACCCGGACCTTCCCGAGCCCCTGCACGGCCGTCAGGCGAACCTGCCAGGCCTCGTCGTCGAGACCGGCGAGCAGCAGATCGGCCGCCACCTCCCCGCCCGCCTTCGCCGCGGCGTCGAGGGTCACCACGCGCACCGCGAAGTCCCGCGAACTCGCCGCTTTCTCAAAGAACCGGCGCACCTCCCGGTTCTCGAGACCGAAGGCGGCCAGCGCGTCGAGGGCCGCGGCCAGAGTCTCCGGGTTGGCCCTGGCCTTGTCCGCCGCCTTCACGATCTTGCTCTCCACGCCCTCGGGCCGGTGCGCGCCCAGCGCGCGGATCAGGGCCGCGAGAATCCGCGGATCCTTCTCCTTCTCGAGTCGCTGAAGAAGCGCCTCCGTCGCCGGGGCCATGGGGATCCCGGCCAGCACCTCGGCGATCAGCACGCGGGTGGCGATCGCGCCCGCGCCCAGGCGTTCGGCGAGAAGCTCCACGGTGTCCGCGCGACGGATCGGTCTCAGCAGGTCGACGGCCTTTCGGCGGAGATCGGCGGGGGCTGTCGCGGCGGGGGTGAGCAGCGGTCCGACGGCCTCCGGGTCGCTGCTCGTGGCGAGGATGCGGATGGCCTGGGCCATCACACCCTCGTCCGTGGATCCGATCGAGGCCAGCGCCAGCGCGCGGGTCTCGGGGAGGCCCAACCGGAAGGCGTGCTCGAGGCCGAGGGCGCGAAGTCGCGGGTCCTCCGACCCGGCCGCGGAGAGCACCAGCGCCGGCGGCGGGGCATCGTTCCGGTACCGCGTCACGACGTCGTAGGCCCGGTACCGAAAGCCGTCCCGCCCGTGCGCCGCGGCCAGCTTCGTCAGCTCCGCGATCCCCGCCTCGCTCTTCAGATAGGCGAGGTGGCGGGCGGCGTCCCCGAAGAGCGACTCGTCGTTTGTGTCCCTGAGCACCTCGAGGTACACCGCCTCCCGCCCCGGGGCGTCCATGCCGTGGAGCGCGGCATTCGCGGCCATCCGCACCGCGGAGTGATCGGAACCCCGGGCGATGTCCGCGATGTCCCCGGCGAAGGGCTGATACTCGACGTAGCCGAGGGCGCGGATGGCCTGCGACTTGATGTTCACGTTGGGGTCGGAACGGTAGAGATTCTTCAGGAAGGCGTAGGCGCCCTTCGACCCCTCCTGACCGATCTCGCGGATGACCCTCGTCCGCTCGGTCGTCCGGTTCGAACCCGCGCCTCCGTCCTTCTTCTCGGCGGCTTCGTAGTCCCGGCGGAGATCGCCCAGGCTCTTCGTCGCCCCGGGCGCCTTGGCGCCGCGCGAGGGAACCCCTCCCCGCGGCCAGGGGCGATCCTCAAGGCGAGAAGGGGGAACCTCCTCCATCTCCTGGAATCGGACCTGTCCGCTCTTCGTCACCTCCGCCCTGTAGGCGTGTCCGCCCATCACGAAAGTCCGCCCGGGGAGGATCTTCTCGCCCGACGGGTTGGTCCGCGTGATCTCGGTGTCACCGTCCACGTCGAGGTAGAGGCCGTCGCCGGTCTCCCCATCGAAAAGGAGGTCCCCGTCCCCGTCGAGGGAGAGCACTCGCCGGAGCCGCCCCGCGAGCACGACCTCGCCCTCGCGGTGAACGGGCACGGTGAGATGCAGGCAGGTACTCCCGGGATTGTGATGGTGGATGAAGCGGAGAGGAATCTCCTGCGGCGCGCTCGTGGAGGTGAGGGGAATCTCGACCTTGACGATCGCGGTGAGCGTCGTGGTGGTGCCGGTCAGGTGAATGGGCTCTTCGCCCTCCAGCTTCCCGTCGAAGTCCCGATCCACCCGGATCCAGATCGGCTCGGTTTTCAGATGGGCGGCCAGGAGCAGCTGGTGCCCGGGCCCGAGGTCCCGGCGCTGGAAAACGCAGTCCTCGAACCCCTCCGGGACGGTCACGCCGTCCGGCGCATTCTCGGTCGGCGAGAGGGAGACGGACGGATAGCCGCGGTGCTCGCCGACGACGAACCGGAATTTCGGCGTGGCATCCTCTCCTCCCGGCTTCCGGCGAACCGGCCCCCCGGCCACGATCGCGCTCGTCGCGAGCAGCGCGCCGGTCAGCACGAGGAGTGTGAGAGCTCGTCTCATCCGTTCACCGCGAAAGTCGCTCGATGCCCTCCTGCGCACGCCGGTTGCGCGAGGGGTCGGGGAAGTTGTCCCACGATCGACGGTAGAACGAGAGGGCTTTCGCCCGATCCCCGGAGTCCTCCTGGGCCTTCGCCGCCTTGACCCACATCGCGGCGATGGCCGGCGTGAGGTCCCCGGCGCCGTCGTAATCCACCTCGCGGGCCTTCTCCAGGTTGGCAGCGGCATCGGCGTACTCGCCGAGCCCCTGCAGGGCCAGGGCGGCATTGAACCAGGCCGAGGGGTCGGCGTCCTCGGGGTCGGGACTCAGCCGGAGGGCCCGGTCCGCGGCCTCGAGAGCCTCCTTCGGGCGCTCCAGGATCATCAGGGCGTTCGCCTTGCGGGACAGGGCGGCGCTGCCATAGAGGCCGGGCTTCATGCGGATCTGGTTTTCGTAGAGGTCCAGCAGTTCATCCGCCCGGCGAATGACGTTCAGGGCGTGGTCGACCATGCTCTTGTAGTGGGCTCGGGCCTCCGAGGGCATGGCGCCCTTCAGTGCCTCGCGGGCCGCGATGGCGGCATCGAGTTCCGTGCTGATCCGGCTGGAGAGGCCCCGGGGCGTGGCCGCCCGGGCATTCGTGGCGTCCCAGAGAATCTGGCTGGTCCTCCAGTCGAGGGAGCGCGCGAAGGTGAGCAGGAAGAAGCAGGCGAAGACCGCGAAGGCGAGCCGCGTTCGCGCGAGCCACGGCGCGGCGAGGAAGCACAGTCCCACGGACGGCAGGTACAGGAAGCGTTCGGCGGTGGGAATGCCGACCTTGATCAGGAGGTTGCTGGTGGGGAAGAGGGTGACCAGGAAGAACGCCAGGGCGAACTGCGAGCGCCGCCCGGCGACGATGGCGCCGATCCCGACCAGGCAGAGCACCAGAATCGACACCGTGCTGCCCGTGGTGGCGTGGCCGAGCGCGGGGATGTGGTAGTCGATCACGAAGTCGATCGGGAGCACCAACTCCTTGACGTAGAGCATGAAGCCCTGACTCATCACCAGCAGGTTTCCGCCGTAGCTGCCTCCCCACCAGTTTTCGAGGTGGGCCATCCCCCCGGCGTCGTAGCTGGACATGACGAGCTTCCAGACGCCCACGTAGCCGATCGCCAGCGCTGTGTAGAGCGCGTACCACCCGAACCGGAGCCGGGCCCGCCTGAGGAGATCCACGAGCACGGCGGCACCGACGAAAACCACCGCCGACTCCTTGGAGAAGAGCGCCAGCACGAGGAAGACCGACGCCGGGATCGTCCGTCCCCGCATGTGCATCAGGAGCGCGAACAGGAAGAAGACGATCAGCAGGAGGTCTCCCCGGCTGGTGATCCAGGCGACGACCTCGGTGTGCACCGGATGCAACACGAAGAAGATTGATCCGAAGAGCGCTCCTCGTCGGGCGCCCTTCGTTTGGCCGAGCAGTTCCAGGAGGACCAGGAAGACGAGCACCGCGGCGAATGCGTGATAGAGGATGTTCCGGAAGTGGAAGACGAAGGGTGTTCCGCCGCCGAGGTTGTAGTCGATGGCGAAGTCGAGAGTTCGAAGGGGGCGGTAGATGCCCTTCCATCCGACATCGGCGAGGGTGCGCGGGTCGGTGAAGCAGCTGACCACCGAGGCCGGCGTGAGAGTGCGGATGGCCTCGTTGTTCTCCACGAACCGGGGGTCGTCGAAGACGAAGCCGGCGAAGAGGGCCGGGAGGTAGGCGCAAAGGGCCAGACCGCAGAGGATGAGCACGACCGTCCGGAGGCGAATCTCGGTGGCCACGCCGCTCAGTCTTCCGGCTCCGACCACTTCGGGCGCCGCTTCTCGAAGAAGGCGGTCATTCCCTCCTGCGCCTCGTCGCCGACGCGCAACTCCGCGATCATCTTCGCGGTGTACGGGCCGGCTTCCTCGAGGCTCATGTCGGGAACCCGCTCGATCAGTTCCTTGGCGTAGCGGAGAGCCTCCGGGCCGCTCGAGAGGATGTCCCGGACATACTCCTCCACCCGGCTCGAGAGCAGGTGGGCGGAGACGGCCTCGTTCACCAGTCCCAATTCCGCGGCGCGATCCGCGGAGATCCGCCGGCCCGTGAGGAAGAGTTCCCGGGCGGCCCGCTCCCCGATGCGCTTGATGACGAAGGGGCCGATGCAGGCCGGCACGAGGCCGATCTTCACCTCGGACAGGCTGAATTCGGCGCGATGGGCGGCCACGGCGATGTCGCAGGCGGCTACCAGGCCGTTCCCGCCGCCGATGGCCGGGCCGTTCACCGCGGCGATGGTGGGGATGGGCAGCAGGTAGAGCCGCCGCATGAGATCGGCGAGCGGCAGGGCGTCCGCCAGGTTCTCCTCGAAGCTGAACCCGCGCATCCGGCCCATCCACGTGAGGTCGGCGCCCGCGCAGAAGGCCTTCCCCCGACCGGTGAGGACGAGAACCCGGGCCTTCGACTCCTCCTCGATCCTGATGAGGAGGTCATTCAACTCGTAGATCAACACCTCGTTGAAGGCGTTTCTGACCTCCGGCCGGGCGAGCGCGATGCGCGCCACCCGGCCGGAGAGTTCATATTCGATGGTGGTGTATTGAGCCACTACGCCGGCACCACCTTGTAGCCGTAGAAGAGCATGCCGGCCTGGCCGTCGTCCCTGATCCGACGGAACTCCAGCTTCACCGGCAGGCCGATCTCGATCTTCTCGAGATCGATGTCCACGAGTTGGCACATCAGCTTCGTGCCGTTCTCGAGCTTGACGAGTGCCACGGCGTAGGGCGAGAGATCGGTGAACTCGTCGGGCGCGACGCGGATGACCGTGTAGGTCTCCACGGTGCCGGTCTCCGGCAGCACGACGGTCGTGAACTCACGCTTGCCACACTTCATGCAGACGCGGCGCGGTGGGAAGTGAACCTCACCGCAAGCGGTGCACTTGCCCGCTTCCATGCGGTAGCGCTGGGGGATCTCCCTCCAGTATCTCGCAGTGGTGAGCCCCATCAGATCACCTCCAGGATGTGCACCGTGGAGCTGGCGCCGGTGCCGCCCATGTTGTGGGCGAGACCACGCTTCGCGTCCTTGACCTGCCGCCCGCCCGCGTTGCCGCGAAGCTGGGTGACGAGTTCGAAGATCTGGGCGATGCCGGTGGCGCCCACCGGGTGCCCCTTGGACTTCAGGCCGCCGCTCGGGTTGATCGGGATGCGGCCGCCGATGGCGGTCTCGCCGGCCTCTACGGCCTTCCCGCCCTGACCCTTCTCACAGAAGCCGAGGGCTTCCATGA
>SWCD01020075.1_pt1 | contig 20256 bp, 11 predicted proteins | sample 4693011 | NCBI WGS metagenome assembly SWCD01 (sample SAMN10267278, study PRJNA491770) | bioreactor metagenome | isolation source: DHS bioreactor inoculated with marine | place: Japan: Omine Ridge, Nankai Trough | reverse complement strand
TCGACCGGATGCGCGAGACCGTTTCCGCAGGGAAGGACCGGGCCATCACCCTGGAGAGCGGCCTGAAACTGCTCGTCGTCGGCACGGACGAGACCGGCTTCGACGCTCGCGTGGGCAAGGCCACGGTCCGCAAGAAGTGGGTGGAGCTCAGCCCGGAGACGATCCACGCCGTGGCCGTCGAGGGTCGGCCGGACGCGGACCGCCTGATCGACGCGGCGGCCTTCGCCGCGCTCTACGACATGGTGCCCGAGGCGGAGGCGGATCTCCTTACGGCCTATCGTCAAGAGGAGGATCGGCGACCGGCGATCAGTGCCGCCCTCGCCCGCCACCGGGGCGTGGATCTCCCCCCGGGCGGGTTCGTCCTCTACCAGGACCGCTTTGTGACCACCGAGGAGTTCGGCTACCTCGAGCAGGGCCTGGTGGAGTACGACGGGAAGTGGATGACGAAGGAGGAGGCCCTCACCGCTCAGGGCTACGTTCTCCATGAAGGTCAGTGGCTTTCTCCCGAGGACTGGGACGATGTCCTCGAGGCCCTCCGCGAGGCGGAGGACCTGGCGAAGAAATACCTCCCCAAGGGCTTCATCGACCAGGTCGGCAAGGGCGAAGCCGTGCCGTGGGCACAGGCCACCGAGATCAAGACGCGGCACTACAAGATCCGGACGAACCTGAGCCGCGACGTGGCGAAGGACATCGCCTACACCATGGAGATCCTGCGCACCAACCTCGCCCACCAGTTCGGGCTCCGAGGGAAGGGCGCGCGCTTCACGATCAACGTCACCGCCAACCGCGGCGAGTACCGGACAAACTGGCGTGCGGCCGGCGGGAGCCTGGGCTTCTGCTCCGGGAGCGAGATCTGCACCTTCTACCAGCCGCCGATGACCACCTCGGTCCTCATGCACGAGGGCACCCACCAGATGCTGCAGCGCTTCGAGTCCAACTGCCCGCGCTGGCTCCACGAGGGGATGGCGACCTACTTCGAGTGCAGCAAGTTCGAGTTCGATCCGCAGAGAAAGCGCGTCAACCTGCGCGTCGGCCTGCTGAACGCCATGCGGCTGGCGAACTTCCAGGCGGAGCTTGCCTCCGGCCGCGCGGTGCCCCTCGAGACCTTCATGAAGGGCGAGGCCGGCAACCCCTACACCCAGGGCTGGGCGTTCGTCTACTACCTGGCGAAGGGCAAGGACGGGATCTACGCCAAGAACCTCCACACCTTCATCGGCGAGGCCCACAAGGCCGACGTCGTGGAGCGCTTCCAGAAGATCTTCCGCGTGAAGGACCTCGCCGAATTCGAGAAGGAGTGGCTCGAGTACATCAAGGCCCTGGACCCCGCCAAGGGAGTGAGGCTGGCCGGGAATCATCAGTAGGCCCTGGCGCCGAAGGCGCTCACTGCAGCATCCACCCCACCTTTCAGCGTACCCCTTGTGATTGCGGGTCGGAGCGCCCCCCTCGATCCGTTTTCCTTTCCTGAAAACCGGAAAAACGGCGCCGACGGCGCGGCGCCCTCCATTGCGGGCCCCCGCGCACCCCGCCAGCAGGGGCAAAACCGGAGCCCGTGGGATGACCCCACCCTGGGGCGCGAACAGGCATGTCGCACCCACGAGTTCCTGCGCTTGAGACGGTCGTGCGGGGCAAACCGTTGCACCATTCGAGGGATTTCGACTCGCCGATCGGAGTTTTCCGCAAAGCTTTCGGCTCCTCAGCCAATAAACACAAGGAGTCGGTGGACTAGTGTGGCTGGATTCGCCCCGTCTGAGGGCGGTAGAGGACAAGGAGGCTGCTGGTGAGAAGGATCTGCATTCCCGTAGTTGTGGTTTTGTTCCTGAGTGTCCTGACGCCTGTGGCGTCGGCCGGGGCGGTTCGTGCCGGATTCGACACCTCAGAGTTCTTCCGCAATGACGACTCGTTCATCTCGGTATCGCTCCCCTTCACCATCGACTTCTTCGGGACCGATTACACCGGCGCCTACCTGAACAACAACGGCAACATCACCTTCGACGCCGGCCTCTCCACGTACACCCCGTTCGGGTTGTCGGGCACCAACCGAATCATCATTGCCCCGTTCTTCGCGGACGTGGATACCCGGTTGGCCGGGAACCCGACCGAGTACGGAACTGGCGCTGTGGATGGCTTCGACGCCTGGGGTGTGAGTTGGCGGGATGTGGACTACTACGACTCGGACCCGAACCACACGAACCGCAACACCTTCCAGCTGATCCTGATCGACCGCTCGGACATCGCGGCGGGCGACTTCGACATCGAGTTCAACTACGATCAGATCGAGTGGGAAACCGGAGAAGCCAGCGGTAGCGACTCCAACGGCCTGGGTGGAACCTCGGCCAGGGTCGGCTACTCCGACGGCGTCTCGAATTCCTTCGAACTGCCCGGTTCCGCGGTCAACGGAGCCTTCCTCGACAGCGACCTCACGGGCACCGCTCTCATCCACCACAGCCTGAACAGCACTGTCGACGGTCGCTACATCTTCAACGTTCGCAACGGAACGCCGAACGCGGTCGTCCCGTTGCCGACCCCCGCCGGACTCGCCGGTCTCGGCCTGGGGCTCATGTTCCTCATCCGCAGGATCCGACGGCGCTGAAGCCGCAGGATCCCGCTGCAAAGCGAGGCGTCATCCGCTCGTCGGGTGGCGCCCCGTTTCATTGGTCCGGATCGGATCCCAACCCGACGAGGCCCGTCCACCAACCCTGCCGCGACCCCCTTGTGATTGCCCGCCGGCACGCCCCCCTCGATCCGTTTCCGCTTCCCCTCAGACCCGCGGCGTCGCCACAAACCCGATCTTTCGCTTCACCTTGTCGAGGATCCTGCGGGCGCGGCGGTGGGCGGCTTCGGCGCCCTTCGCCATGACCGCCTCCATGCCCGCCTTGTCCGCGCGGAGTTCCTGGAACTTCGTCTGGATCGGCTCAAGGGCGGCGACGGCGGCCTCGGCGAGCTCCTGCTTGTACTCGCCGTAGCCCTTGCCGGAGAACCTCGCGGCGACCTCCGCCACGGGCTCGCCGGTGAGGGCGCCGTGGATGGTGAGGAGATTCGAGATGGCCGGGCTCCCGACCGGGTCGTAGCGGACCTCGGTGCCGGAGTCGGTCACCGCCTTCTTGATCTTCGACCGGATGACGTCCGGCGGATCGAGGAGGGCGATGTAGCTCTTCGGGTTCTCGGAGGACTTCGACATCTTGTTTTCGGGCTCGGTGAGACTCATGATCCGCGCGCCGACTTCGGGGATGTAGGCCTTCGGCACGGTGAAGGTGGCCCCGTACTGGTTGTTGAAGCGCTCCGCGAGGTCGCGGGTCAGCTCCAGGTGCTGGCGCTGGTCGTCGCCGACGGGCACCAGGTCCGCGTCGTAGAGCAGGATGTCGGAGGCCATCAGGACGGGGTAGAAGAAGAGCCCGGCGCGGATGTTCTCTCCCTGCCGACGGGACTTGTCCTTGAACTGGGTCATCCGGCCGAGTTCACCCATGTAACCGTGGCAGCCGAGGAGCCAGGCCAGTTCCGTGTGGGCCGGCACATGCGACTGGACGAAGATCGTGCTGCGCTCCGGGTCGACGCCCGCCGCGAGGTAGAGGCAGAGGAGGTCGAGGGTGCGCTTGCGGAGGAGCTTCGGCTCCTGCGGGACCGTGATGGCGTGCAGGTCCACGACCACGAAGAGACAGTCGTACTCATCCTGCAGTCGAACCCAGTTCCGGAGGGCCCCGATCAGGTTTCCGATCATCAGGTCGCCGGAGGGCTGCATTCCGGACAGCAGGATGGGTGTCTTCTCGGCCATGGTTGCTCCCGACATGAGGTCACTCGATCATTCGGTCCGTCAGTGTAATCCGCTCGCAACGATTCCGGTTCGCTTTCGGTCGGATGTGGTTTCTCATGGTGGCATGACAAGCGCGGTCCGCACCCTCACTGTGGTCATCCCGGTCTACAACGAGAAATCGACCTTCGACGAGATCATCCGCCGCGTCCAGGCGGTGAAGCTGCCGGTCGATGTGGACATCGTCCTGGTGGACGACTGCTCCACCGATGGCTCGCGGGATCTCGTGAGGAACTACGAGGGCCGGGAGGGTTTCACGGTCCTGCTGCACGAGCACAACCAGGGGAAGGGGGCCGCTCTGCGCACCGGGTTCGCCGCCGCCGGCGGAGACGTGGTGCTGATCCAGGACGCCGACCTGGAGTACAACCCCAACGAGTACCCGACGCTCCTCGGCCCGATCCTGGACGGCCGTGCGGACGCGGTCTTCGGCTCGCGGTTTCTCGGCGGCCCGCACCGCGTGCTCTACTTCTGGCACTACGTCGGCAACCGCTGCTTCACCCTCCTCTCGAACATTCTCACCAACCTGAACCTCTCCGACATGGAGGTTTGCTACAAGGCCTTCCGCCGGGAAGTGCTCGACGAAATCGAGATCACCTCGAAGCGCTTCGGCGTGGAGCCGGAGCTGACGGCGAAGACGGCGGGGCTTCGCTGCCGCATCTACGAGGTGCCGGTCTCCTACTCCGGCCGGACCTACGAGGAGGGGAAGAAGATCACCTGGAAGGACGGCCTGGCCGCCGTCTGGCACATCCTCTGGTTCAACCTCACCACCAGGCGCAGGAAGACCCCGTGGCCGACGGAGTGAGGGTCCGCGTTGCCACCGAGCACCTGAGCCTCGGCGTGATCCGCCTGGCCGGCATCTCGATTCCGGCGATCTACACTTCCCCCGAGCCGCCCGCCGAGCCCGAGGGAGACATCGCCGTCGCCCGCCGCCTGTACCGCGCCATCGGCCAGGACCCGACGCGCAACCGACCTTCCTCGGAGGCGCTCCTCCGGCGCGTTCGCAAGGGGACCGGGCTGCCGCGGGTGAACGCGCTCGTAGACACGCTCAACGTCTGTTCGCTCACCCTCCTGCTGCCGTTCGGCTGCTACGACGTCGACCGGATCGAGGGCGACGTGACCTGCCGCGTCGGGGTGGAAGGAGAGGGGTACGAGGGCGTCGGAAACCGGTGGGTCAATGTCTCCGGGCGCTATACGGTTTCCGACGACCTCGGCCCCTTCGGGAACCCCTCCATGGACAGCCTGCGGACCTCCATCACGCCGGCCTGCAAGAACGCCCTCGTCGTCGTCTTCGCTCCATCGGACTACGAGCACGATCGCCTGCCGCGGATCGCCGGAATGCTCACCGCCGCCGTGGGCGGAGAGGCGGCGACGGAGATCATCCGCCACCCCGGATAGAAAATCGACCTACCGTGCCGGGCCTTTTTTGTCGTTTTTCGCCTCTGCGCCTCTGCGCCCCTGCGCCTCTGCGGGAGAACTTCTTCCTGCAGCGCCCTCCAACCGAACGCGCACGGTGGAAAGGACGATTCTGTCTCCCGCAGAGGCGCAGAGGCGCGGAGGGAAGGAAACGTAGCCTGTCCTTGCCCCCGCGCGCGAGACGGGGTTCACTGGTGCGATGCTGGGAAAGAGTCTGGGGTCCTACCGGATTGAAGGCGAAGTGGGTGCCGGCGGCATGGGTACGGTGTACCGCGGCCGGGGGCCGGATGGCGTCGAGGTGGCGATCAAGGTCGTCCATCCCCACCTGCGCAGTCGGACCGACTTCCTCCAGCGATTCCTCCGGGAAGGCGAGATCGGCCGCAAGGTCATCCACGAGAACGTGGTTCGCACGCTCGCGGTGGAATCCGTGGACTTCGAGGGTGAGCCCCTCCCCTTTCTGGTCATGGAGTTCGTCGAGGGTGTCACGCTCCGCGACCTCCTGACCGACCTCGGCACAATCCCCGAGGCTCTCCTCCGCGAGATCGCCCGTGGCATCGCCGCCGGCCTGGCGGCGATCCATGAGCGGGAGATCATCCACCGTGACCTGAAACCGGAGAACGTCCTGATCACCGAGGACTACCAGGTCCGGGTGATGGACCTCGGGGTGGCCCGGTTGGTGGAGGACACCCTGGCCCTGACGCGGGAGGGGGAGTTTGCGGGTTCGCTCTACTACGCCGCGCCGGAGCAGTTCAGCGGAGACCCGGTGGACTCCGTCGCCGACCTCTACTCCATCGGGGTCCTCCTCTACGAGTTGGCCTCCGGGCAGAACCCCTTCCGCCGCGACGATGCCGGCGCGGTCGTGGCCGCCCACCTGGAGCACACCCCCGAGGCCCTGGCGCGCGTCAGCCCGGAACTCTCGCCGTTTCTCAGCGATGTCGTCGCCGTGCTGCTCAACAAGGACCCCGCCGCCCGTTTCCCGTCGTCGGCCGTGCTCAGCCGGACCCTCATCGAGGGCGAGGACTCCGACTGGTGGATCGCGCGGCAGCAGGATCAGGAGTTGGAACGCGTTCGCCCGGCTCGGGTCCTCGTCCGGCGCGAGACGGCACTGATCGGGCGGGAGTCGGATGTCGCCTTCCTCTCCGAGGAGTACCACTCGGCGGCGGCCGGTCGCGGCAGTGTGGTGCTGATCGAGGGAGAAGCCGGCATCGGCAAGACCCGGCTCGTGGACGAGTTCCTGTCCACGCTCCTACCCGACGAGGTCCACATTCTCTACGGGGCCTATCTGCCCTCCGGCGGGATGGGGGGACTCTCCGACGCCATCCTGACCAGCTTCGGCGCGGCCGGCCTGGAACAGGCGCTTCGGCCCTACCTCACCGTGACCCCCGGCCTGGTCCCCGCCTTCGCCGCGATGGTGCGCCACGAGGCGCCTCCCCCGGGTTGCGAGCCTCTCCAGGGGGACGCTCTGCACGCGGTCTTCGTCCACCTGATGCAGGGCCTCTCCCGGGAGAAGCCCCTGGTCTGGGTGGTGGACGACCTGCAGTTCGGGCGGGCCGAGAGTCGGCAACTCGTGCTTTCCCTGGCCCGCGCGGTGGAGGATCACCGTGTGGAGCTCATCCTCACCAGTCGCCCCGGCATGGCCGCGGACGATCTTTCCCACTTCAGCCGGCTGCGCACCCTCAGAAAGCTCGAGCTCGGACGCCTGAGCGCCCGCGAGGTCATCGAAGTCCTGAACGACGCGTTCCGGAGCGAGGCCCTGGCCGAACGGCTCGGGGGAAAGATCGCCTACAAGTCGGACGGCGTGCCGCTGTTCGTCTTCGAGATGATCCGAGGGCTGAAGGAGGGGCGGCTGATCTCCGAGACGCCCGACGGAAGCTTCGTGGAGACGAAGGTCATCCGGGACATCGAGGTGCCCTCCGCGGTCAGGGACCTGGTTGCTTCCCGACTGCTGGGGATCTCGGACGATGACCGGGACATCCTCGACGTGGCCGCCGTGCAGGGGTTCGAGTTCCGTCCGGACCTCGTGGCCCAGGTTTGCGGTGTGAAGCTCGTGAAGGTGTTGCAGCGCCTGGCCGCGGTGGAGCGGCGCACCGGCGTGGTCCGGTGCGGTGCCGGCAAGGTCCACTTCGATCACAACCAGATCCAGGAAATCCTCTACGAGGAAACGCCACCGGATCTGCGCGCCGAGTACCACGCCCTGACCGCCGAGGCCATCGCCGCGGGAGAGGGGGTGGCCGGAGTCGATGCCGAGGCCGCGCGCGGGGAGACCGCGGGCCTTCTTGCCCGCCACTACCTGATGAGTAGCCGGCCGCTCAAGGCGCGGCCGTACCTGAAGGCCGCCATCGACCACCTCGTCGAGGGTTACCGAAACGAGGCCGCCCTGGATCTCATCGGTCTGGCTCTCGACGTACCCGATCTGCTCGAGGCGGAGGGCCGGTTCAACGCCTTGCGAAGTCGTGCCGCGTGTCTGGGGCACCTGGGGCGTCGCCGGGAGGAGCGGGCTGTCCTGGACGAAATGCTCTCGATCGCCGGCAACTCGGCGTCGCGGGCGCGGGCGCGCCTCGAACTCGGCCGCCACCTGGTCTTCACCTACCAGCCGAAAGAGGCGACGCAGGATCTCAAGACCGCTCTGGCCCTGGTCCGGGATCTGTCGGATCTGAAGCTCGAGGGGGCGATCCACGGCCAGCTCGGAAACGCCCACTACAGCCTGGGACAGTTCGCAGATGCGAAGCGGGAGTACGAGGCGCATCTCGAGAAGGCGGAGCAGGCGAACGATCGAAACGGCGTGGCCGCGGCGAACGGCAGCCTGGCCAACATTCTCTCCGTGACCGGTCGGTACGACGAGGCCCGGGAGCAGTTCGAGAAGACGCTCGCCCAGATGCGTGAGACCGGCAACCGGCGGGGGGAGGCCTCGGCCCTCCTCAATCTGGGCACCGTCTACACCCGCGCCCGCCGGACGAACGAGGCCCTGCCCATCTACGAGCAGGCGCTCGTGCTGGTCCGGGAAATCGGCTACCGCCGCGGGATCGCCATCGCCAACGGCAACCTGGGGATCATGGAGGACCAGGAAGGCCGGCTCGAGGCCGCGATGGCCCGCTACCGGCAGTGCGAGCTCATCTCGCGCGAGACCGGCGACGTCGAGGGGGAGGTCAGCGCGCTCCTCAATCTGGGCGCCAGCTACCTGATCCTGGGCGCCCTGGGCCGTTCGGAGGAATTGCTCCGCCGCGCGGAGCGGACCGCCGCGCACGTCGGTGCCCGGCGCATGGCCGGCTATGCCGCCGCCCGTCGGGTGTCCCTCCTGTCAATCAGGGAGCAATTCGAGGACGCCGAGGAGCTCTGCCGGGAGGTCATCGGGGGATGGGAGGAGATCGAATACGAAGTCGGAGTCACCAACATGCGCGCCACGCTCGGCTACATCCTGTACCGTCTCGGGCGGGAGGAGGAGGCCGTCCGCGAGTTGGATGCCGTTCTCGAGGCCGAGCCGGAGCCGACGAAGGACGTGCACTTGCTCGTCCCGCTCTGCGTGCGTGCGCTGCTGCCCGGCGGCGATCCGGATCGTGCTGCAGCTGCGCTCGAGGACCTGGAGGAGCGCCAGGAGATGGAGCTCAGGGTTTTCTGCCACCTGCAGCTCTACCTCGCTCGCGGGGATCGCTCCCACCTCGAACGCGGCTATCGCACTCTCATGCAGATGAGGGACCACGCCCCAAAGGAGTACCGCGAGACGATGCTCACCGAGGTCCCGGTGCATCGCGAAGTGGTGGAGGCCTACCGGCGGGCGTTCGGCCGATGAGGTTGCGGGTCGCGGGCGCCCTCTTCCCCTCCTCCTCGGTCCCGCGGCGACGAATTCGAAGGGCCAAATCATGCTGCTTTTCCGGGGGCCGGCGCGAGAATGCGCCACTGTGAGATCCTGGCTGGACGTCCCCATCCTTGCTCAGCCCGACGACCTGACCTGCGGGCCGACGTGCCTGCAGGCGGTCTACGCCTACTACGGCCTGCACCTTCCCCTCGCGCAGGTGATCGAGGAGACTCCGCGCTTCGAGGAGGGGGGGACGCTCGGCGTGCTGCTGGGCCTGGACGCCCTCCGCCGCGGATTTCGCGCGGAGTTGCTGACCTACAACCTGAAGATCTTCGACCCGACCTGGTTCGAGGAGGGCGGCCCGGATCTCGGGGAGCGACTCCGGCTGAGGCAGTCGGCGATCCGGAGCCAGAACCGGAAGAGGGAGATCGCCGCCCACCTCGAGTTCCTCGAGCGGGGAGGTGTGATCCGCTTCGAGGACCTGACCCCCTCCGTGCTGCGTCGGTATCTGAAGAAGGACGCGCCGATCCTGACGGGGCTCAGCGCGACGTACCTCTACCGGAGCGCCCGCGAGGTCTACGACAACGGATCCCTCCACTTCGACGACGTGCAGGGGGAGCCGCAGGGGCATTTTGTGGTGCTGTGCGGCTACGACCCCGAGACCCGGACGGTCGGCGTGGCCGATCCGCTGCACTCCAACCCGATCAGGGAGCAGAGCAACTACGGCGTGGACATCCACCGGCTCGTGTGCGCGACCCTGCTCGGCGTCGTGACCTACGACGCCAATCTTCTCGTTATCCGACCTGCGCGTTCGCCGCGGGGAGACAAGCTTGCGCACCCTCCTGATCGTTGACCGGCCGGAACACTGGCCCATCCAGATTCCGATGGTCGAGGTCGTGACCGCCCGCCGGTACCTCTCGGAGCCTGAGTTCCGGGACCTTCGCGGCGCCGTGGTGTTCAACCTCTGCCGCTCCTACAGTTACCAGAAGATGGGCTACTACGTCTCGCTGCTGGCCGAGGCCCGGGGCCATCGCCCGCAGCCGAATGTGACCACGCTCCAGGAGTTCCGCCATCGGGGGGTGACCCGGATCGCCTCGGACGAGATCGCCACCTTGGTCGAGCGGTCCTTCAGGCGCCTGCGCTCCGACACCTTCGAGTTGAGCATCTACTTCGGGCGCCCCCTGACCAAGGCGCATCTGCCCCTGGCCCGCGCCCTCTTCGAACAATTCCCGGCGCCACTGCTCCGGGCCCGGTTCGCCCGCGGTAGCGGCAAGGCCTGGGAGCTCCGGCACCTCTCCCCGATCGCCGCGGAGGGCATCCCGCCGCATCACCGCGACTTCGTGGTGGAGGCCGCCGGGCACTACTTCTCCGGCCGCCGGAACGCGCGGCGGCGGAAGCGGCCCCCCCGCTACTACCTCGCGATCCTGGTGGACCCGGAGGAGGAGGAGCCGCCGTCCGATCCGCGGGCCCTGGACCGGTTCGAGCGGGCCGCCAGAGAGCTGCAGATCGGGACCGAGCTGATCACGAAGAAGGACCGGGCCCGGCTGGCGGAGTTCGACGGCCTCTTCATCCGCACCACCACGGCGGTCAACCACTACACCTACCGCTTCGCCGAGCAGGCCACCGCGGACGGGCTGGTGGTGATCGATGATCCCCTCTCGATCATCCGCTGCAGCAACAAGGTCTACCTTCTCGAGCTCCTGACGCGCCGCGGCATTCCGCAGCCGAGGTCCATGTTGCTCTACGGGGACGCCCCGCGTCCCGACCTCGACCTCCTCGGCTACCCTTGCGTGCTGAAGGAGCCCGACGGGTCCTACTCCCGAGGGGTGATGAAGGTGGAGAGCCCGGAGCAGGCCGAGGCCGCGCTCGACCGCCTCTTCTCCCGCTCCGCGATCGTCCTGGCCCAGGAGTACGTGCCGACCGGGTTCGACTGGCGCGTGGGGGTCCTGGACGGGCAGCCGCTCTACGTCTGCCGCTACTTCATGGCCCGGGGCCACTGGCAGATCATGCATCACGAGGCGACCAAGCCGACCAGCTACGGCCGCGTGGAGACGATCCCGGTGGAGGAGGCTCCGCCGGCCGTGGTGCGGCTCGCTCTGAAGGCGGCCGGGGTCGTCGGGGACGGGCTCTACGGCGTGGACATCAAGGAGTCCGGGCGTCGTCGCTTCGTGATCGAGGTCAACGACAACCCGACCATCGAGACCGGGATGGAAGACCAGGTCCTGAAGCGTGAATTGTACCGCCGCGTGATGGAGGTCTTCCTGCGGCGGATGGCCGAGCGCCGGAACGGCGAGGACGCCGGCTCATGACCCGCCCGCTGCGCCTCTTCGAAGGCTACGGCATCGAGATCGAGTACATGATCGTGGATCGCGAGACGCTCGCGGTCCGCCCGCTCAGCGACGAGATCCTCGCGGCCGTGGCGGGGGAGGTGGTCTCGGAGGTGGAGTGCGGGGACCTCGCCTGGTCCAACGAGCTCGTCCTCCACGTGATCGAGCTGAAGACGAACGGCCCGGCGGCGGCGCTCGAGGGCCTTCCGGAGCTCTTCCTCGAGGACGTGCGGCGGATCGACGGCCTGCTCGAGCCCCACGGGGCCCGCCTGCTCGGCTCGGCCATGCACCCCTTCATGGATCCCGAGACCGAGACGCGCCTCTGGCCGCACGAGTTTGGCGCGGTCTACGAGACCTTTCACCGGATCTTCGACTGCCGCGGCCACGGCTGGGCGAACCTGCAGAGCCTGCACCTGAACCTGCCCTTCGGGGACGATTCCGAGTTCGGGCGACTGCACTCCGGCATCCGCTTCCTGCTCCCCCTCCTGCCGGCGCTGGCGGCCTCGTCCCCGTTCGTCGACGGGCGGGCCACCGGTCTCATGGACAGCCGGTTGGACTGCTACCGGAGAAACTGCGCGCGCGTCCCCTCCGTGACCGGGCAGGTCGTACCGGAGCCCGCGGCGACCCGGGCGGCCTACGAGGCCGACATCCTCGAGCGGGTCTACCGGGACCTGAGAAAGCTCGATCCCGAGGGTGTGATCCGGCACGAGTGGGTGAACGCCCGCGGCGCCATCGCCCGCTTCGACCGGCAGGCTATCGAGATCCGGGTGCTCGATGTGCAGGAGTGCCCGGCCGCGGACCTGGCCATCGCCGCGGCGATCCGCGCCGCGCTCGCGGGTCTGATCGACGGCACCCTGGCGGATCCGGTGAGCTTCGAGCGGTGGCCGGTGGACCGCCTGGTGCGGATCCTCGACGAGACGATCCGGGAGGCCGACCGGGCGATGATCGAAGACGCCGACTACCTGCGGACGCTCGGCCTCTCCGCCGGCCCTCACGAGGCAAGAGACGTCTGGAGGCATCTCCTCGACATCTCGATGTCGGCGCGGTCCACCTCCGCGAGCGCGTGGCGGCCCACCCTCGACCGGCTGCTCGACGCGGGCCCGCTGTCCCGCCGCCTGCTCGCCGCCTGCGGCCCCGAGCCCTCCCGGGAGACGCTTCGGAGCGTGTACCGGGAGGTGGCCGATTGCCTGGTAACGGGGGGCTTGTTCCGGGCCTGAAAAAAGGACTCCCGGTGTTGTTTTTTCGGGGGGCTACTTCGCCGCGATCTTCTCGTAGAGCTCCTTCGTGCGCACGGCGACGGACTCCCAGCTGAACTTGTCCTCCACGCGCCGGCGGCCGGCCTCGCCCATGGACTTCGCCAGGGCCGGGTCGGCGAGGACCCTGTTCAGGGCGGCGGCCAGGCCGTCGGGATCGGAGGGTTTCGTGAGGAAGCCGGTCTCTCCGTCCACGACCACCTCGAGGATGCCGCCGACGCCGGAGGCCACCACGGCGGTGCCGCAGCCCATGGCTTCGAGGTTGATGATGCCGAAGGGCTCGTAGACCGAGGGGCAGGCGAAGACTTCGGCGTGGGTGTAGAGCTGAATGACGTCCGCCTTGCCCACCATCTCGTTGATCCAGAGGATGTCGGTCCGGCCGGCGGTGGCGGTCTTCATGCGTTCGAGCAGCTCCGGCGTGTCCGGGGCGGCGGCGCAGAGGACGAGCTGGACACCCTCCGGCAGCTTTCTCGATGCCTCGATCAGATCGAAGATGCCCTTCTGGTCCGAGATCCGTCCGACGAAGAGGACGTAGGGCGACGAAACGCCGTAGCGGTCGAGTGCATCCCGGGCCCCGGTGGCCTTGTAGACGTCCGGCTCGATGCCGTTGTGGATGACCACGACCTTCTCCTCAGCCACGTCGTAGTGCTCGAGGATGTCGGCCTTCATGCCCGCGGACACGGCGATGACGCGGTCCGCGGCCTCCACGGTGGTCTTCTCGATCCAGGATGAGAGGTGGTAGCCGCTACCGAGCTGGTCCACCTTCCAGGGGCGGAGGGGCTCCATGGAGTGCAGCGTCACGACGAGGGGGATCTGGTGGACGATCTTTGTCCAGAGTCCGCCCATGTCCGCGTACCAGGTGTGCGCGTGGACCACGTCGGCGTCCACCGGGTCGCGCGTCATGTCGAGGGCGATCGAGAGGGTCTCGAGTGCCGGCGGATACAGCGTGCCGTCGTCGTTTTTCGCCAGGCGGTCCCAGGGCTGGTAGGTGCGGACCGGGATGTCTCCGTCCTGCCGCTCTCCTTCTCCCCAGCAGCGGACCTCGACCTCCATGCGACGGGCCAGGGCCCGGCTCAGGTGTCCGACCACCACGCCCGCGCCGCCGTAGATCTCCGGCGGGTACTCTCTCGATAGCTGCAGAACCTTCATCAGACTTCCTCTCCTTCGGGGCCGCTCAACGACGCGATCCCGTCTTCCAGATACGTGTAGCCCTCGAGGCCGGAACGATAGAACCCGAGGAGCAGATCTCCCTCGCTCCGGAGGAGCTTCCGCTCCTCGATGGCCCGGCCCACTTCGGCCCGCAGCCGCCCGAGGAGTTCGTCGGGGGAGTATTGTACGTAGGACAGCACTTCTCGAACCGTATCGCCCTCCACCAGGTGCTTCACCACCGGCTTGCCATCGGGGCCGAGAGCGACGTGAACGGCGTGTGTGTCCCCGAACAGGTTATGCAGGTCGCCAAGGATCTCCTGGTACGCGCCCACCAGAAAGGCGCCGATGTAGTACGGTTTTCCGTTCGCGGAGTGCAGTTCGAGCGTGTGTTTGTCGTCGCGGAGGTGCGTGAATCGGGAGAGCTTCCCGTCGGAGTCGCAGGTGATGTCCGCCAGGATGCCACGCCGCGTGGGCTGCTCCCGGTGACGATGCAGTGGGAGCACCGGGAAGAGGTGGTTGATGGCCCAGCTGTCGGGCATCGACTGGAAGACCGAGAAGTTGCAGAAGAAGGTGTCGGCGAGGAAGTCGGGAAGCCCCTCCACTTCCTCAGGCACGCGGTCGAGGCTCTGCGTCAGATCCCGGACCCGCAGACAGACGGCCCAGAAGAGCCTCTCTGCGGCGGCCCGCTGGTGGATGTCGAGATACCCCAGGCTGAAGGCGTTCATGGCCTCCTCGTAGGCCTGGGTGGCGTCGTGGTAGTACTCGATGCAGTTGCGGGGGTTGATTTCCTGGAGCCGTTCCGCCAGGTCCACGAGCGGCTGCGGGGGCTCCTCCTCCCCCTCGGAGATCGGCAGCTCTTCCGGCGGCTCGAAGGCGTCGAAGCGCGAGGCGCCGAGCACGTCGAAGACGAGCAGGGCGTGATGAGCCACCAGGGCCCGCCCCGACTCCGTCACGATGATCGGGTGCTCGACGTCCGCGTCGTCGCAGACGCTCATGATGCGGTGGACGACGTCCGAGGCGTACTCCGTCAGCGTGTAGTTCATGCTCGAGGCGAAGTTCGTCTGCGAACCGTCGTAGTCCACCCCGAGGCCGCCGCCGACGTCGATGTACTCGAGCCCGGCCCCGGCCCGCTTCATCTCCACGTAGACCCGGGCGAGTTCGTTCACCGCGTTCTTGACGCTTCTGATGTGCGTGATCTGGCTGCCCAGATGGAAGTGCAGGAGCTTCAGTGAATCCGCGAGGCCGTGCTGCTTCAGGAACTTCAGCGCCTCCACCACCTCCGGCACGAACAGGCCGAACTTGCTCTTCATTCCCCCGGAGAGCTCCCATCGCCCCGAACCACGCGAGGCGAGCTTCACCCTGACGCCGAGGATCGGCTTCACCCCGTGCCGCTCGGCGTGCCGGACGATCATCTCGAGCTCGCTGTATTTCTCCACCACCGGGATCATCCGCTGCCCGAACTTCTGGGCCAGCATGACCATCTCGATGTACTCGTCGTCCTTGAAGCCGTTGCAGATCACCGGCACGTTCCGGCCCCCGGTGAGCGCCAGCACCGCCAGGAGTTCCGGCTTGCTGCCCGCCTCGAGGCCGAATCCGAGCTCCGCGCCGAAGTCGCAGATCTCCTCCACCACCTGTCGCTGCTGGTTGACCTTGATGGGGTAGACGGAGATGTGCGAGCCGGTGTACTGGTTCTCGCTGATGGCCGTGCGGAAGGCTCCGGCGATCTCGTGCATGCGGTGTTTCAGGAGATCGCTGAAGCGGAAGAGGATGGGTGGATGGATGCCGCGGCGGCCCAGGCGTTCGACCAGGTCCTTCACGTCGATGCTCTGCTTCGGTTTCTGGTTCGGATGCACCGTGACGTGCCCCTCGGCGTTGATGCCGAAGTAGCCCTTCCCCCAGTAGGGGATGCCGTACATCTCCAGTGCGTCCTGAATGGAGAACCGCCGGGTGGGGTCGCTCACCATGGTTCACTCCTCCGCTTGGGGGAACCCGGAATGATCGCCTTGGAGAGGGTCGGGCGGAAGGCAAATTCGGGTGGAAAGGCTTCCTCTTCCCGATCCGGCTCCGGAGTGACAGAATTCCCGGTTCCACCCGGAGGTTCGATCATGAGCAGCACCCGCCTGACTCTCGCACTGATCTTCGCTCTTCTCCTCGCGGTGGCGCCCGTCCCCGCCGGGGCCCGGCCGGAGGGGGCCACCGTCGATCGCGACCTCCGCGGACCGGCCCGGATCGAGCTCAAGGCCGGAGAATTCGCGGCGTTCCGGTGGCAACCGCAGGAGGGCGTCTATCGGGTCGAGCACCTGCCGCCTTCGCCGGCGGCTCTTCCGGATCCGGCCGAGGCGGCCGTCGGGCGGGCGCCGAAGTGGCTCGGGAAGGCGCTGCGCAGTCAGCTGCGGGAACTCGTCCGGGTGCCGGTGCGCGCGACCGAGGGCCCGGCCCGGTTGGGCCGGGTCGGCGATCTCCTGTTGGTGCAGGGGGAGGACGGCCGGATCCGCGAGTTCGAGATCGGCACCTTCACCGAGCGGGCGGAGCGATCGGCTCGCGAGGGTGAGGCCCTGGGCGCTCGCTCCCTGTGGCTCGACGTCACCGGCGACGGAATCCCGGATCATGTCCGGGGGCGCGACGACGGCTCGGTGGCCTATCGCCCGGCGCGTGGGCCGGCACCCCGGCAGAGCGCTCCGGCCCTCACCTACCGTTTCTCCCCCTCGAGCTTCGCACCCGCTTGGCGGGGATCCGCCATCCGCCCGGCGGCCGCCGGGGGATCCCTCTACCTCGGCGACCTCGAAGGCCGGCTGGTGGAATTCCGGCGTGACGGGGCCGAGTGGCTGGAGCCGATCTTCATCGCCTCGCCGGACGACGCCGAGACCGGGCTCTTCGCCTCCCCCGCGGCCGGGCAACTCAACGGGAGTCCGGAAACGGAGCTGGTGGTGGGGCGGGAGGACGGCACGTTCCGGCTGCTCTTCGACGGCCTCGGGCCGATCGATCCCGGCTTCGACGTCGGCGATTTCAGTTCCCCCTGCCTTGCCGATCTCAACGGGGACGGGGATCTCGACCTGATCTCCGGCAACGGCGAGGGGCGGATCATCGTCTATCCCCGCGTCGGTCCCCCGAACCGGAAGCGGTTCGCGAAGGCCGAGACCCCGGCCGGCCTGGCCGCCATCGACGTGGGTGACTCCTCCGCTCCCGCGGCGGGAGATGTGAACGGCGATGGCGTGATGGACCTCGTAGTCGGGAACCAGGAGGGTGAGCTCTTCCTCTTCCTCGGTCCGGAGTTCAAGGAGGTGGAGGGGGCCTTCGAGGGGCTGGACCTCGGCGAACTGGCGGCTCCCGCCTTCCTCGACGGTGACCTGGTGGTGGGCAATCTGGACGGTCAGGTCCTCCGCTACGAACTCGACTACGCGGAGGGGAAGCTCCGCTTCACCGAGCGTGACTCCTGGCGCTTTCAGCCGGATCGGGATGCCGCGGACCTCGAGGCCTACTACGCCCGGCGCTACTTCCGGGAGGATCGGGAACTGCTCGGCGCGAGCGACCCCGAGACCCGCGACGCCTACGTCGCCCTCCTGGCCGGAGCCCCCGAGGAGCTCGTGGATGAGATCGCGTTCAGCATCGCCCACACCCCGGTGGAGGTGCTGCGCGCCATGGCCCGCCTGGACCAGGCAAAACTGCTGCTCGACAATGCGAGGGCCGTCTACGAGATGGCCGGGACTCTTCCCTACGTCCGCATCGAGGAACTGGTAGACCGCACGACTCTCGCCTACCGGACGGCCGAGGGCGGGGAGGTCGTCGCGCCCGCGGAGGTCTACTACTGGTGGGTGGTCCACCCGCGGATCCTGTACGAGATCCCGCTTCGGATCGACGCTTCCTTCTGGGACGTATCGGCGGCGGATCGCGGGCTGACCGACTCCGAGTGGTGGAAGACGAAGCCGGAGCGGGACATCCACGACCCGGCGGGGAAGGGCGTCTTCTGGCGCGAGGGCCTCGTCACCGACAACCGTTTCGGGAAGAGCCTGATGGAGGTCGTCGGGAGCGCGGAGACGCTCGAGGATGCGCTCACCGGGATCCACGAGTTCCTCGCCCACAACGCGGACGGCGTGGCGCTCATGCGCTTCGGCTATGAGACGCAGGACCTTCAGCCCTGGCAGATCTACGCCAAGCACTACGGTTCCTGCGGCGAGCACTCCATCATTGGCGCCGCCTGCGCCCGGACGATGCTCCTGCCGATGAGCGTGATCTCGGACCGCGGTGAGGACCACCAGTGGAACGAGTGGTGGGGGACGGACGGCCATTGGCACCACGTGGACTTCTGCGGGCGGGAGAACATCGACCGGCCCTGGGGTTCCACGGAGGGGCGGCAGCATCAGGGCAAGACCGTCTCCTCGGTGACGCGCTGGCGGGGCGATGATCTCCTCGACACCACCACCGCCACGGTATTCAGTCCGGAGCCGGACTACACCGCTCGGGGCACCGGCTACACCGACGTGGCCGAGGTCAGGGTGATCGTTGCGGACCCGCGGGGCCGCCCCGTGGACGGCGCCCTGGTCATCGTCCGAAGCCACTGGAACAAGAGGAACATGATCTCCGTCTGGGGCTACACCGGTGGCGACGGCGCGGTCTCCTTCGACCTCGGCTACGAGCCGAACGGCGGCTACACGTTCGAGGCCCTGACCCCCCTCGGCGCGGCGGGGGTCACCAACTTTCCGGTCCGGGAGAACGAGAGCTACGAACTTCGCCTCACCACGCCCGACGAGAAGCCGACCTTCGCCACGGAGAAGCGCTTCACCTCGCCCGCCGCGGGCGCGGAGGGCGCGGATTCCCTGACCGCGAAAGTGACCTCCGCCCGCATCCGCCCCCCGAACCTCGTCACCTCCGGCCGCTACCGGATCGGTTCCTGGCTGACGGAGCGGGTCGACTACCGCGGCACGCGGACCCACGACGTGCCCGTGGCCGCCGGAGAGCAGGTCGAGGTGCTGGTCTTCGATCCCGCCGAATACCGGCGGTTCGTGAAAGGCGGGCTCTGCGCTCCGCTCGAGAGGCGACCTCTCGGCGCAGGCGGCCCGGTCGGGTTTGCGGCCGGCAGGGAACGTGAGCACGTCGTCGTGATCTCCAATCTGAGCGCGCTTTTCCTCGAGGCGACCGTCGAGATCGCGCCTCACCCGGACTCGATCCCCGAGATCGTTCCCCCTGAGATCGCGTGGCCGGCCGGGACGAAGGACCTCACGGTTTCGAGTGGGGCGCGGGTCCGCTTCGCCGGCCGGGTGACCAACCCCGAGGAGGCGGAAGGCGTCTTCATCCACTCCGCCACCTTCGCCGACGGCATCCCCCGTCGGGCCGAGTTCGATCCCCGCTCCGGGCGCTTCAGTTTCGAGATCGACGCGGGGGAAGGTGGGCCGCTGCCTCCGGGGCACTATCCCCTGACCGCCCGGGCGATCGGCGTGGCGGGAGTGGACGGCGTGAGCGCGCCCCTGATGCTGAAGGTGACCCCGGCCCGCGTCTACCGGGACCAGGTCATCCACCAGGACGATCCGGACGACCCCCTCGCTCGCTGCTCGTGGATTCTGGGGCCGTACGTCATCGGGGAGGGCGAGCGCTTCCTGCTCATCCGGACGGAGAGTGTGACGCCCGACTTCGACATGGACATGCACCTCTACTTCGACCGAAACGGCAACGGCCGGATCGACGGGGTGGCGGAGCGCATCGCCCAGAGCACTTCGCCCACGGCCAACGAGCGCATCTACATGCGGTCACCGAAGGCCGGCACCTACTGGCTCTACTGCCAGGGATTCAGCCTCGAGGGCGAGGAGGCGAAACTCGACGTGGAGGTGTTTCCGCTCGGCGCCGCACGCTCGGTGGTCGACCTTACGCCCGCCGGTCGCGGCCGGACCGCCCCGAAGGAGTTCTCCGGCCGGTTCCTGCCCTTCGCCGGTATCGATCCCGCCAGCGTCCAGATCAAGCTCGACGGCGAGGACGTCACGTATCGCTCCGAGGTCACCGCTCTGGACTTCACTCTCCCCCTGAGCCGAGCCCTTGCGACAGACGTGGAGCACACGCTGAGAGTCCGCGCGAAGCACCGCTCGGGCCGGGAGGAGATCTACGAGTGGACGTTCCTGACGGACACCCGCGCCCCCACCCTGAAGCTCCTGCCGACAAAGGGGAGCGTGGCCGCCGGGAGCGCCATCGAAATCGAGGCGGAGGCCACCGAGGAGGGCCCGGGCCTGCTCGTCGCCGCCCGCCGGGCCGGTGAGAAGGAGAGGCGCCTGAAGCCGGTCAAGAACCGCCCCGGCGCCTTCACGCTGAAGCTCGACACGAAGGGCTGGACCCCCGGGGAGCACTTCCTCCTGGTTACGGCCCGGGATGCGGTGGGCAATGAGACGGAGGCGGTGCTGACGGTGCGGGTGACTTAGCCCCCCCCCCCAGCCGTTGAACCCCGCCCATCAACCCTTCAGCGCCCCCCGTGGCCCTGCGCGTCGGCACGCCCCCTGTACCGTTCCCGCCATGGGATTCGCCTTAGCTTCGAAG
>SWCD01022167.1_pt2 | contig 20268 bp, 20 predicted proteins | sample 4693011 | NCBI WGS metagenome assembly SWCD01 (sample SAMN10267278, study PRJNA491770) | bioreactor metagenome | isolation source: DHS bioreactor inoculated with marine | place: Japan: Omine Ridge, Nankai Trough | reverse complement strand
AGAGTTCGGGAAGCCTGTGCCTATGCTTTAAGCAAGTACGTTTATAGTATCTATCCCGAATATCCGCATTTTAGAAAAAGGGCGCATGACAGATTGAATACACTGGGAATTAAGCCGGAATACAATTTTTCTAATAACACTTCAGCAAAATTTGAGAAGGTGTTGGGTTGGAAAGCAACCAAATGGCTGAAACATTTGTATAAAAAACAACTTCATGCCGACTAAACCTCTCTTTTCGGTCATTATGCCCGTGTACAACAGCGAAAAGTATTTGAAAGAAGCCATCCAAAGCGTGATGGATCAAAGCTTTTCTGATTGGGAATTACTCATTATTGATGACGGTTCAACTGACAGTAGTTATGAAATTGCCAATTCATTTGGCCTGAGAGATGAACGCATCCAATTGTGGCAGCATGAAAATAAAGAACACAAAGGCGTAAGTGCCAGCCGAAACCTGGGCGTTGAAAGATCAAATGGACAATGGATCGCGTTTCTGGATGCAGATGATATATGGTTCGAAAACAAACTGGATGCAATCGAAGAAGTGCTATCGAAAAATAACGACCTGGCATTCATCTATTCCCAGGCAACGGTAATAGAAACAAATTACTCGGGAAGCGTAAAAAAAACGAAATATATATCAGGTATACCCGGACTGATGAAAGAGCCTTTTATTAAAACACTTGGAGGCTTAAGTTCTGCCACCCCAAGCGTGGTGATGCGTAAAGATGTTTTTATAAAAGCAGGCGGTTTTAATGAAAAATTTGCCTTTTCTGAAGACACCTTACTCTTTCATAAAGCCTTACTTTTTGGCGACCTGTATTTTATTGATGAACCCCTGGTGCAGGTTCGTTATCATGATCATTCAACTAAAAGCAACACAGATAAAGAGGTAATGACCAACGCGCGTCTTGATGTGTACCTGGAACTGATGGATGTCGGAGCAGCAAAACCTTATTTAAAGGACATTTCGCATCAGGCTGTAACCACAGGAATGGAACGTGTGTGGAAATTCTTTTTCAGTAATCCTTTTTCGAATGGAAGTATCTTGTTGTCATCTCTGGGAAAGGTATGGTCCAATAAACAGATTTTAGTGAAACACAAATTAGTGGCCTTGTTATTACCTCTATTGATAGTTTTTAAACGAATATCCATGTCCCCCTCTGGAGGGGGAGCGTGAGGGGTTTAGCGCAGAAAGGGGGAGGAAACCCCACTCCAGTTAAATGCAACGTGCTTCTAAATCAAATAATTACCATTATAATAATAAGCTGCAATCTTATGCAAATGAGCTTAGAAAAAACATGACAAAAGCGGAAGCTTGTTTGTGGAAATTTGTACTAAAATCGGGAAAACTGCAAGGATATAAATTCAAAAGACAAAGGCCAATTTTAAATTATATAGCTGATTTTATGAGTCCTGAGTTAATGCTGGTTGTTGAAACAGATGGTTTTTCTCATTTAATAAAAGAAGTTGTTGATAAAGACCTGAAAAAACAAGAAGACCTGGAAGAAGTTGGTTTTACTGTGATTCGTTTTAGTGACAATGAAGTATTACACGACATTGAAAATGTAGAACGGGAATTATTAGCTTTTATAGATGATTTTGAAAATCCTCCCCCTCAATCCCCCTCCAAAGGGGGACATCGGAGCCCTGTATCCCCCTCTGGAGGGGGAGCGGGAAGGTTCGTGGGTAGAAAGGGGGAGGAATAACTCTTTACCGGTTTAAAGCAACTTGAAACCATCACTTACCATAACCATATCAAATCAGGGTTTGCAGCCGGAGCGTGAATACAGCGTTCGCATACTGCTAACTGAGTTTTTAGGGCCGGAATATGAACTAAAATATCACTCCCAGCCCCACTATATAATTCAAGTCAGTAATGGAATGATCACCATGGATGATGCCTTTTTCGCCAACTATGATCAAGCGGCATCGTACCTGAAAAAGGAAGAGATACCCCAACAGATTTGCTTCCTGGATGTTTCACAATGGAATGTGAGGCAACTCCCTGTTTTGTTTGGTAATAGTACAATGCAGATATCGGATCATCAAATACAGTTGGGCGCCGACCTGTTTGCTGCTATCTTTTTCATGCTCAGCCGCTGGGAGGAAAACGCGAATCCGGCACGTGATGAACACCATCGTTTTCCCGGGAATGAAAGCCTGGCCTATAAACAGGATTTCCTGGATCGTCCCGTAGTGAATGAGTACGCTGATCTGCTATGGCGAATGTTGCAACAAATGGGCTACACTGGCCAAAGAAAAAGCAGGCAGTTTAAAATCGTACCTACCCACGATATTGACGACCTGGTTTTCTGGACAGAATCCAATAAAAAGCGGCGATTCCTGAACCTGGCAGGAGACCTTGTAAAAAGAGGCCAGCCCAAAATGGCTATGCATCGCTGGAAAAGCCATGCTGAAACACAACAAGACATTAAGAACGATCCCTACAATACGTATGATCACCTGATGGACCTGGCCGAAAATAAGGGTGTATCCGCGCATTTCTATTTCATGGCAGGGGGTGAAACAGCATACGACCGGCCTTATGACCTCGGTTCGAATCTTTTTAAGGAAACAATCAACAACATCAAAGCCAGGGGACATACCTTGGGCTTTCATGCTTCTTACGATACCTATCAAACACCTGATCTTTTCAAGGATGAAAAAAAAAGGTTGGAACAGGCCATTGAAATGGAAATCACGGAAGGGCGACAACATTATTTGCGTTTCGAAAATCCGCTGACCGCTCAAATTTGGGAAGGTGCGAATTTACAAACCGACAGCACTTTGTATTATTCCGGCTACCCGGGTTTTCGCTGTGGCAGTTGCTATGCCTATCCGCTTTTTGATGTGTTGCAACGTAAACAACTGGATGTGATCGAGCAACCCCTGCTGGCCATGGATTGTTGTTTTGAAGGTATACAGGCTGAACAAGCAGCTAGGCAAATATCAGAAATCAAACTACATACAAAAAAACACGAGGGAGATTTTACATTCCTGGTCCATAATGCCAGCTACGTGTGGATGAATGCCTATCCATCTTTTAAAACCATCGAAAAAGCATTTTATGACCTATAAGCCCCAAAAAGTATTGATGGCCGTATGTGATTATTTCACCAACGACAACCGGGTGTTCCGGGCTGCCGATGCCCTTTCGGAAAAGGGGTTTGATGTACAGTTACTGGCCTACCACAGGTCTGACCTGAAGGAAAAAGAAACCATGGGGCATGGATTTCAGTTGAACAGGTTGCCGTTAAACACATGGATACATAAACCCTCGCAGTTTTCAAACTTTTTAAAATATTTGAAATTCAGGCGCAAAGCAAAAGCATTTGCCGACAACTATCAACCGGATGTGGTCCACTGCCACGATTACAACACTTTATTTTTGGGGGTATATTGCCAGAAAAAGTATGGCGCCAAAATAGTGTACGATAACCATGAATACTTCCAGGATCTGAACTACTTACACCGGTATCCCCGGCTGGTACGCTGGTATATTGCCCATTACGAAAAAGAAACCATACAGTATTGGGTGGATGAAATGATCGTGGTGTCGAATGGTATTGCCGACGCATACAATAATATCACCGGTACATCTCCAACTGTGGTTATGAATATTACGGATTGGGAAACCACCGTAAAAGAAAAACCAAGCGAAATTGAATTTGAACAATATAAGGCCTACCTGGAAAAACTGAAAAAAGAGGGCAAAGAACTGTTGTTGTATATGGGCCGTAATTTTATCAGGGGCCGGGGCATGGACTTTACCCTCGAATTGCTAAAGCATCTGCCGGAGCATTACTTCTTGGTCATTTTTGGCTGCAGCAATACCAGGGAAATTCAGCAACTCCAAAAGATATTTAAAGAAAAGAATTTGGAATACAGAATAAAGGCCTTTAAATATGCTTCCTTATCCGACCTGTATCATTTAAGGTCCTATTTCAGCTATGGCCTTTCGATGATCGAGCCCATCTATTTTTCCTACAATTTCTCCTTACCGAATAAATTGTTTGAGTACATTATGATGGGCCTGCCGGTGATCGCTTCCGACATTCCCGAGCAAAAGCAGATTGTGGAAAATTACAACATAGGCTTTGTTGCCGACCTGGAAAAGCCGGGGTTAACAGCAGGGAAATTGGTAAGAATGGATACAAATCTATACGATGGCATGGAAAAGGCCATGAAGGAATTGACCTGGGAAAAAGAAAAACAGAAACTGATAAAACTTTATAATTGCGAATAAGTGTTATTTAACTCTATAGATTTTGCAATATTTCTGCCGATAGTATTCATACTATACTGGATTGTGGTTAATAGAAATATTAAACACCAGAATCTATTATTACTAGTTGCGAGCTACGTATTTTACGGATGGTGGGATTGGCGATTCTTATCGCTGATCATCATTAGCTCTTTCGTCGACTATTTGGTTGGAATAGGACTTTCAAAGCAGGAAAATGCGACCAAACGAAAAGTGCTGTTGTTAATTAGCATTTTTGTTAATATTGGATTCTTGGGGTTCTTTAAATATTATAATTTCTTTCTAGATAATTTTATAGAGGCCTTTACATTTTTCGGAGGAAAAATCAATGCACAAGGTTTAAACATCATATTACCAGTTGGTATTAGCTTCTACACATTCCAGACTTTAAGCTATTCAATTGATGTGTACCGAAAGAAATTTGAACCTACAAAAGATATTATTTCATTTTTTGCGTTTGTTAGTTTCTTCCCGCAATTGGTAGCCGGACCGATTGAACGGGCTAAAAATCTTTTACCCCAATTTTACAAGAAAAGGCAATTTGATTATGATAAAGCTGTGGACGGGATGCGCCAAATTCTTTGGGGTTTGTTTAAAAAGATTGTGATAGCCGATAATTGCGCCAGGTATGTAAATGAAATTTTCTCAAACTATTCAGACTATAGTGGCAGCACTTTAGTTTTGGGTGCCGTATTTTTTGCAATTCAAATATATGGCGATTTCTCCGGTTATTCTGATATTGCAATAGGTACAGCGCGGTTATTTGGATTTAACTTAATGCAAAACTTTGCGTTCCCTTATTTTTCGAGAGATATAGCCGAGTTTTGGAGGAGGTGGCATATTTCCTTAACAACCTGGTTTCGGGACTATGTTTATATTCCTCTGGGAGGTAGCAGGGGAAGCGCAAAAAGAGTTATAATAAATGTCTTTATCATATTTCTGGTTAGTGGTTTTTGGCACGGAGCCAATTGGACATTTATTGCCTGGGGTTTTTTGAATGCATTGTATTTTCTCCCATTGATACTTCTGAAACGTAACAGAAAGAATCTTGACGTTGTGGCAAAAGGGAAATGGTTTCCGAATGTAAAAGCGATTTCGCAAATAGGCCTTACGTTTGCGATAACAGTGCTGGCCTGGGTATTTTTTAGATCGGAAAGTATAGGAAATGCATATGAATATCTCGGGGGTATTTTTTCAAGTACTTTATTTAGCTTGCCTCAAATTTTTCCAAAGAAGATTATATTGTTGATTATGATTTTGTTAGTTGCTGAATGGTTCCAAAGGGATAAACAACACGCTTTAGAACTAAATAATATAAAAATAAGAAGAGTTTACAGGTGGTCATTGTATTCTCTGATTATATTCATAATTGCTATGTACATGCCAACAAATGAAACGCCATTCATTTATTTTCAATTCTAGGATAAAGTGATTAAGTTTATTAAATACTTCATTTTATTTATAGTATTTTCATTTATATTCTATATTTCAGCTCTCATATTTGTTGGGCACTTCTTACCTAGTTATTTTGACAAAAATCTAAATTATAAGTTAGCAGGTTACGGTCATCTATACACCCGATTACAAGAAGTTAAAATATATGGTAATGTTGATGTTCTAGTATTAGGTTCATCTCATGCATACAGGGGTTTTGACACAAGGATTTTTAATTCAAATGGGCTAAAAGTATTTAATCTTGGCTCTAGTTCACAAACCCCATTGCAGACAAAATTATTATTAGACAGGTATTTGAATCTCTTAAATCCTAAACTTGTCATTTATGAAGTCTATCCAGGTAGTTTTTGCGCTGATGGGGTAGAATCAGCAATTGATTTGGTTACAAATAGCGAATATGGGTTTGACACTTTTCTTATGACAGTTAAATTACATAACATTAAAGTCTTTAATACTTTTTTATTTGCTTTTTATAGGCAGATTCTTGATCTAAATGCAGGATTTATAGAGGAACGGCTTAAAGAAAAAGATTTTTATATAAAAGGGGGTTATGTTGAAAAACAAACAGAATATTTACTTAGAAAAGAAACTTTTGGAATTAATGAATGGAAGGTTAATCCTAATCAATTTGAATTATTCAAAAGTATTTTAGAAACATTTAAGGCAAGAGATATAAAGTTTGTTTTAATTCAAGCGCCTATCACTAAAGAGCTTTATAATTCATATACCAATAACCATGAAATTGACCTTATATTTAATGAATTAGGACAATATTACAATTTCAATCATTTAATGGAGTTATCTTCAGATCAATATTTTTACGATTCAAATCACTTAAACCAAAATGGCGTAATTCTATTTAATAAAGAACTAATCAATATTCTACAGAAAGATAATTATTTATGAAAAGATTGATATTTCCTGATTCTACTCAGCCCAAGGTCTTATTTTTTATAAAATAATTATAACCAAATAATAATAATATGGTGCTAAATCTGCAATTAATATGATACCTGTTACTAAGCCTGACTTGCCAAATCTAGATAAATTTCACCGTTCTCTTAAACAAATTTGGCAAAGTAGATGGCTAACAAATAAAGGCCCGTTTCATGATCAATTCGAGAAAGCTTTAGCGGAATACCTGGGAGTGCCTTATTTGTCTTTATTCTCAAATGGTACCCTGGCCCTGATTATTGCTTTAAAAGCTCTGAATATAAAAGGGGAAGTGATTACAACACCTTATAGCTTTGTTGCCTCCACCCATTCACTTTGGTGGAACAACATCAAGCCCGTTTTCGTCGATATTGATCCGAAATATTGCAACCTGGACCCCCAAAAAATAGAACAAGCGATAACACCCGAAACTACCGCAATCATGCCAGTACATGTGTATGGAAATCCTTGTGATGTAGAACAAATAAAAGCGATAGCGGATAAGTATAAGCTAAAAATTCTTTATGATGCAGCTCATGCATTCGGGGTGAAGAAAAACGGAAGCTCTATTTTAAATTACGGTGATGTATCGGTGTTAAGTTTTCATGCCACCAAATCGTTCAATACCATTGAGGGAGGCGCTATCTTGTGCCATGATCCGGAAATAAAAAAACAAATTGATTATTTAAAAAACTTTGGTTTTGAAAATGAGACTACCGTTGTAGGGCCCGGTATTAATGCAAAAATGAATGAACTGCAGGCTGCATTTGGTTTATTGCAACTGGAAAAATTTGAAGAAAATACCCGAAAAAGGAAAGAGCTAACAAATGCATACAAAAACCACTTTAAAGGTATTGATGGACTGAGTTATATAACCGAACAGGAAAACACGCTGCATAACTACTCCTATTTTCCGATTTTTATTGGTGATGATTATCCATTGAGCAGGGATGAGTTGTATAAGCGTCTTAAAAGTAAAGACATTTTGGGCCGCAGGTATTTTTACCCGTTGATCAGTAAATTTCCCCCATATAATGCACTTGATTCTGCATCGGAAAGTAATTTGATGATTGCTGAAAGTAAAGCAAAGCAGGTTATCTGCTTGCCTTTGTATAGTGAGCTATCAAAGGAACAGGTAACATTCATTACCAATTGTATAAAGCAAACTGGATGAAAAAACTTGCCATCATGCAACCTTATATATTTCCGTACATAGGATACTTTCAGCTCATTAATGCAGTTGATAAATTTGTGTTTTATGATGATGTGAATTTTATCAAGCAAGGATGGATCGCCAGAAATCAATACCTAAATAAGAATGAAGCATCTTATTTTGTCATTCCTCTGGATTCAGCAAGTTCATTTAGGAGTATAAATGAAATAAAGGTTGACCAAAATAAATATAGTTTTTGGAGAAATAAAATTTTAAAAGCACTTAAACAAAATTATGGAAAGGCACCCTACTATGCTGTCACATATGAATTGATAGATGAAATTTTATCGAAGGATAATAGATATATAAGCCAATTAGCGATGAGTTCTGTTAGAAGGGTTTGTCAATCTCTAAATATAAAAACGGATTTTGAGCTGAGTTCGGAAGCATATCCGGCGACAGTGCAACTTGGGAGGATAGAAAGAATCATAGAGTTGTGTAAGCGCAACCAATCCGAGAGTTACATAAATGCAATAGGAGGTACTGAACTGTATCAGAAAGAAGAATTTGAAAAATGGGGTATCAGATTAAATTTTTTAAAGACAGGCAATATAGAATACAATCAATTTAAAAATTCGTTTGTACCTAATTTATCCATCATTGATGTCATGATGTTCAACAGCCCTGCAGAGATCAGAAAAATGTTAAACAATTATCAATTGATATGAAACCCATTGGCGGTTATTTTGAACTGGAAACTTCTCAGGGTAAGGAATTATACCCGGAACTGATCAAGCTGAATACAGGTCGCAATTGCCTGGAGTATATTTTACAGGTCAGGCAATATAAAAAAGTATATATACCGTATTATACTTGTGACGTAATACTGGAGCCATTTAAAAAGCTGGGCATCGACTATACATTCTATCATATTAACCAACAACTGGATCCTGTGATTGATCATGAAATTCATGAAAATGAAGCCCTTTTGTACACCAATTATTTTGGTTTAAAAGGGTCGACCATTGAAAGGCTTGCAAATGAAAAGTTAAACTTGATCATCGATAACGCCCAGGCTTTTTACGATAAACCACTTAAAGGTATTGACACCTTCTATTCTCCCCGTAAGTTTTTTGGCGTACCGGACGGTGGATATTTATCTGTCAACAAATATCTTGACAATGATTTCGAAAGGGATATGTCAATTGATCGCATGAGGCATTTATTAAAAAGGGCTGAATCTGGCCCTGAAGGAGGCTATGCTGTATTCCTGCAAAATGAAAATGATTTAATGAGGTTACCTATTAAAAAGATGTCATTTTTAACCCAAAAAATATTAGGGTCTATTGACTATAAAGTCAGTGCAAAGAAAAGAAAAGATAACTTTAACATACTTCATTATCATCTTTTTGAACGTAATGAATTGAAAATGGATTTACTAAAAGGTGCAGTTCCCATGATTTATCCTTTTATGATTTCCATGCAAGGGTTGCGTAATTATTTGATTCAAAACAAGATTTTTGTGGCCACCTATTGGCCCAATATAATAGAATGGACGGGAGAGAAAACCTGGGAGAAAAAGCTTGCTAACTATTTAATCCCCTTACCTATTGATCAAAGGTATGACAAAGCAGATATGCAGCGAATAATAAAGACAATTGAACGATACAAATAAAATTTACCTGCGTCCATTAAAAGAGGAGGATGCAATGGTCTCCCACAAATGGCGAAATGATCCGGAAGTCTGGAAGCTAACAGGTAATAGACCTGATAGGATCATTACACCGGAAATTGAAAATAAATGGATTAAAAAGGTTATCGCAGATAAAACTTGCCAACGATTTGCCATATCCCTTAAAGAAAATGATGAATATATCGGAAATGTGCAAATCACGGATATTACAAAAACAAAAGCCGAATTTCACATTTTTATTGGTGAAAGAAAATATTGGGGTTTAGGGATAGGCTATGCTGCAACGCGGGAAATGATTAATTATGTTAAACGAGAAATGCAACTTAAACAACTCTATTTGTATGTAAATCCGGAAAATATTGCAGCAATACGGATATATGAAAAACTTGGATTTAACTTTGTGAATAAAGATAAAATGTTGTTAGAGCTATGAGCAAACCATTACTTTCAGTAGCTGTTATTACTTATAACCATGAAAAATTTATAAGGCAGGCATTGGATAGTGTGTTGATGCAACAAACAGATTTTCCATTTGAAATAGTAATTGGTGAAGACTGCTCAACAGATGATACAAGGGGAATATTAATAAGCTATAAAGATCAATATCCTGACAAGATAAGGATGGTTACATCCGAATTCAATGTAGGTCCTTTGCCCAATGTTTTAAGAACCTATCGAGCGTGTAATGGGGATTATATTGCTGTATTGGAAGGAGATGATTACTGGACAGATCCATTAAAATTACAAAAGCAGGTTGATTTTTTGGAAGCCAACCCCGATTTCTCCATATGTTTTCACAAAGTGAAGTTGCTTGAAAAGGGTAAACTTAAAAAAGATAAATCTACCAAAGTACCAGATTCGGTTTCAACCATTAAAGAGTTGGCCAGACAAAATTATATACATACACCAAGCTGTATTTTTCGAAAAAATGATCAAGTTATTGATAAGTTAAAACTATACATGGGTTTAAAAGTAGGAGATTATACGTTGCATTTGTATAATGCGAAAATGGGAAAGATTAAATATATTAATAAATCCATGGCTGTATATAGAAAGCACGAGGGAAGCAACTGGTCAAAGCAAAATAGTAAGTATATAGTTGAAAATTTCAATGCCTTGCTCAGCAGGCTCATTCAATCAGGAGATTTTAAAGAAATTGAAAAACCACTTAAAAATCAAATGCTTAGTTATCAGTGGAGTTATTTTATGCAAAATATAGAGGATGATGAGGCACTGACCTACTTAAATGAGATATTCAGGGAAGACCCAGGCTTTGTATTGGATAGGATAAAAAACCTGATGGGTCATAATAGAGGGCCATTTGAAAAAATGATGAGAAAAACACACAATTATTTTTTTAAGAGGAGAAATCAAATATAATGGAACCTATCATCAAAATAGAAAACCTTTCCAAAATGTATCGCCTTGGCGTGATTGGCACGGGTACCATCTCCCACGATATCAATCGCTGGTGGCATAAGGTAAGGGGAAAAGAAGATCCGTACCTGAAAATTGGAGAAGCCAATGTAAGCGACAACAAAAGTACCTCAGGTTATGTATGGGCGCTCAAGGATATTAACCTGGAAGTGATGCCCGGGGAAGTGCTGGGTATTATTGGAAAGAATGGGGCGGGGAAAAGTACCTTACTTAAAATACTCTCCAAAGTAACCGGTCCAACAACTGGTAAGATCAGTTACAGGGGACGTATAGGTTCGCTGCTGGAAGTAGGCACAGGATTCCACAGAGAACTAACTGGGCGAGAAAACATTTATCTGAATGGCGCTATCCTGGGTATGACAAAAGCTGAAATACGTGGCAAACTGGATGAAATAGTGGACTTTGCAGGAGTAGAACGCTATATCGACACCCCTGTTAAACGCTATTCCTCAGGAATGATGGTGCGCCTGGGCTTTGCCGTGGCTGCCCATCTCGAACCTGAAATATTGGTGGTGGATGAAGTGCTGGCCGTAGGGGATGCTGAATTTCAGAAAAAAGCCGTGGGCAAGATGCAAGATGTGTCAAATAGAGATGGTCGGACCATATTGTTTGTGAGCCATAATATGGGCTCAATACAAAAACTTTGTAATAGGGCACTTGTTTTAAATTCCGGCCAAATTACATACAATGGAGAAGTTACTAATGCTATTAAAGTTTATAATCAAACAAAGGCAAAAGAGTTATTTATAAGAGAAAATATTGATGCGTTTAATAAACCCTGTTATAAGAAAGTATGGATAACCGATAACCATGATAATTCGGTTGGCTCCATTAAAACAGGTGATGACTTGAAATTACATTTCGAAATAATAAATCCAAAAAAGGAAGAATTAGAAATTAAACTAAGTTTTTGGGACGGATTTGGAAATCTATTATGGAACTTCTCGCATCAACAATACAACCTTGCTCCTTTGCCAAAAGATCAAAATATCCATTCATCAATCTCTTTTATATTACCTGACTTTATAGTCGACGAAATCTTTGTTCACTTAGGGTTAAACAAATATGGTAAAAAGAATCATGGATTAATAGACCATGTGATAAACGCTCTGTCGATTAACATTATAAAAAGCGATGAAGCTATTAAAGGAAATTTTCAAGGAATAATATACTCAACCGCTGAGTTAACAATATATAAATGATGATAAGACAATTTCTAAATGATTTAACACCACCTATACTTAAGAATATATATAAAAGAACTTTTCAAAAAAAAGTATTCAAATATATATTTGTAAGTTTGAAAAATGGGATTACAATATTCATAGATAAGAATATAGATTTTTATAACAGATTAAAAGAAGGATACGATTCTTTTATTTATGATAATCTGAAAATAGAACTTAAAAAGCAAAATCTTGTAATATATGATTTAGGAGCTCATTTTGGTTATCATAGTTTAACATTTGCAAAAAAAGCAGGAAGCTCCTCTAAAATATATGCTTTTGAACCAAACCCAAAAACAAAAGAAAGATTATTGATGCATTTAAATCAAAATCCTGAATTAAATCAGCAGATAACCGTAATTGATAAAGCAATTAGCAATAAAAGGGGAGAATCTGTTTTTCTCGCTTTTCAAGATTTAGAGCATGGAACAAGTAGCGCAAGCTTCTTAATGAAGGATAAAACTAAGGCCAGAAGAAATGATGATGTTGCAAGAGAAATTGTTGTCAAGACAGAAACAATCGATTATTTAATTGAAAATAAAGTAATATCTCCTCCAAATATTATTAAAATTGATATAGAAGGAGCAGAAAGCGATGCCTTGGAGGGAAGCCTAAAAACTTTAGTAAAATTCAAACCAATCTTAATGATTGAAGTCCATAGCATTTTAAATATGTACGAATTGATAGAGTTATTCAAGAGAATAAATTATCAGTATAAATTAATTCAGGTTGAAAAAGACGGTAGGTGTTTTCTAAAAGCTTTCTATATTGAAGATAGACAAGATGTATCAACCTAATAAAATTCTTATTATCCCTTCCTGGTACGCGACAAAAGATACACCAGGCCGCGCCACTTTTTTTCGCGAACAGGCGCTATTGTTTCAGGATGATTTTGATGTTCGTATAATTGCGGGTGTGCTAAATAGTAGGTTAAACAGGATCTCAAAAATATGGAATTCCATCAGGTTTTTCTTTTTCAATAAAGTAAGGGTATCAAAAAAAGAGAACTATTTTCTGGAGCCCCCTGAAGTAGAAGGATTTGCTTATGAAAAAGGATTGAATAGATTTGAAAAACTGAACTTCAACATCATGATTCGGTCATGGGTTCGATATTTAGAAAAGGAAATATTACCTATTTGGAAACCGGATCTAATTCATGCCCAAAATACTTTTATTGCTGGCATTGTTGCCAGGAGGATTTCAGAAAAATATGATATTCCGTATATTATTACCGATCACCACCATCTTAACCCGCATTATGATAAATACATCAATGAGGAAATAAAACATGCACTTAAAAACTCAGTTAAGAATTGTTTTGTAAGCGAATGGCAATACAGAACCTATTTATTGCTCGACCCCGAACTGAAAGGCACTGTTGTGAATAATCTTTTAAATGATGATGTATTTATTATTGAGCAAAAGAAAAAGCCGGGTAAATTTACCATTCTCCATGTAAGTAATGGATTTTATCCGAAAGATATTACTTCACTGGCAGAATCATTTAATCTCCTTTTTGAAAAAGAAAAAAGTATTGAGAAATTCAGGCTACTTATTATCGGGATGAGTGAAAAAGTGATTGAAAAATTATTTTCGTTGATCAGGTATCAGGAGGTCATTGAAACAATTGAAGTTATCCATCAACTACATCATTATGAATTGGTTCCCTATTACCAGCAAAGTGATGTATTTGTGTTTTCAAGTACCCACGAATCATTTGGTATAGCTCCGCTGGAAGCAATGCTATGCGGAGTACCGGTGGTGACAACAAGCAATGGAGGAATAGACGAATATTTAATACAGGGGGTGAATTGTATTAAGGTACCTATTAAAGATGCGGAAGGAATTGCACAAGCATTATGGGATATTTATAATCAAAAAATAATATTTAATGCCACAGAAGTAAGAAATAGTGTGGTTGATAAATTTAATAAAAGATCATTTAAAAAGCGTATGCTGGATATATATAATGATTGTCTTATCAGATGAGAACCCTGATACATAGATATACCGCTTATATTAAAACCTATGTTTCAAACCTTATTCAATATAACAAATACCATATTGAAAAGACGAAATATAAGACAGAAAAAGGCATTATTTTTATTGATATAAAATCAAATGTATATCGAAGGCATTTGGCTAATCTCATTTTTTGGTTTGTTGAGCAAGGCTATGAAGTACAATTGAAAAACACCTTCAAGGCTTTGGGTAGCATGAAGTTTCATGTGGCACACGTATTTAAATTACCCGGCTTTAAATTAGTCAATAGCCCGAAAAATACCCACATCACTCTTACATCACGTAACATTCATTTAAAAGCAGATGAACTGTATTTAAACTCGGATTATTTTATAAACGATCATAATTATCATGTTCCTTTGGGGATGCACCCTGATATGTATTTTAAGGGATATTATAAAGCGATCAATCATTCAAAAAAGAGAATAAAACGGCACATTCGTATATTTTTTTCTGGCAATATGAATCCGAATGCATATAATCGCGATGTCATAGGGAAAAGATTCAATAAATTATCCAGGGATAAAATTGCAAAAATACTGCTTGAAGATTTTCCTGAAGACCAAATCAGGTTTCCATCAAGCGGTTATGATTTAGAAAATGGAAATCAAAATAAAGTTGTTTTTAATGATAAAAACAGGGTGCCGATTGCGCAAAAAGACTTCCTTCCCTTTCTTTCGAATTGTCATTTCTTTTTATGTACACCGGGTGTGATTCATCCTATTTGTCATAACAATTTCGAAGCCATGTCTGTGGGCACGATATTAATTTTACAATATCCCGAGTTCTTTTATCCCAAGCTTGAGGATGGGAAGAATTGCCTGGTATTTAAGGACGAAAATGATTTAATATCTGTCTTAGAAAAAGCACTGACAATGCCTGAAGAAAAGATTAAAGAGCTGCGGAACAGTGTGATCGATTATTTTAATCAGAATTTAACTTCCGACAGCATTATTGACAATATATTCAATGCATTAAAGAAAGGTGATAAGATGATCTATCTGGGACTCGACTAATGGGCGTTTTGAGCAAAATTTTCATTTATTGTGATATTAAAAGAAAAAAAACCTGGAGTTAAAAGTTTGGTTTCTATTATAATTCCAGTTTATAATCGTGAAGATTTGCTGTTCGAAACATTAGATTCAGTTCATTTACAAATCTATCAGAATTGGGAATGTATTCTGGTTGATGATGGATCAGAAGAAAGCACAAAAAAAGCGATTGAAAAATATTTAGTAAAAGACACTAGATTCAGATATGTCAATAGGCCGAAAAACCGAGAAAAGGGTGCCAATGCATGCAGAAACTATGGTTTTGAAATTTCACAAGGAGAATACATCAATTGGTTTGATTCAGATGACATCATGCATCCTGAGATGATTGGAAAGAAAGTTGAAGCGTTTCAACAAAATGATCAGATGGATTTTGTTGATTGTAAAATAGTAGGCTTTAAATACAATATTGACAAAATGGAAGACCTAATTGACTTGCCACAATCGGATTCAGCAAATGGTGAAGAATTCGATGATATTATCCATAAGCGGAATTGGTTTATCACATTTGGTCCCATGTTTAAAAGATCTTTTTTACAGAAAATCGATCTTTTTAATGAGTCAATTCAAAAATCACAGGAAAGGGATTTCTTTTTACGAATTTTTGCATTCAAGGAACCAAAATACTATAGAATTCCTGAACAATTAGTATACTATCGGGAACATGATAATAGAGTTACTTTCCTGGAATTAAATAAAGTTAAAAAATATATTGACGAAGCTGATTCATACCATAAGACGTATTTGTCAATTAGAAATAGCCCTAAATTCAAAAAAGATTATCATCGTTCCTTTTTTAATACACAGGTAACATTTTACTGGGTTGCAATGCGAAGCTCTTATAATGACTTAAGAAAACGTACTTGGTTAAATTTAAAACAGTATTTCAGATCAAACCTGTTATTTTACCTAATGTTTGGTTACTATTTTACAAAGTATTCGCTCAAAAGGGGGTGGCAATTATTAAAAAAATAATGCACTGATAGAGCAATGAAAGATATGCCTGTAATGGTAAGTGTTTGCATGATCAGTTACAATCATCAGTTATACATTGAAAAGGCTATTGACAGCGTATTAGATCAGGTAGCAGATTTTCAGGTAGAAGTGATTGTTTGCAATGACCATTCTACTGACAAAACAATCGAAAGACTCGAAAAATACCGGGATAGAATAACAATCATACAAAATGAAGAAAACCTGGGACCCTGGCGCAGCCTGGAAAAAACATTTAACAGAGCTTCAGGAAAATACATTGCCTTATTAGAGGGTGATGATTATTGGACAGATGCCCATAAACTTCAGCAACAGGTTGACTTTTTAGAAAATCATGAGAAATACGCCATGTGTTTTACCAATTATGCATGTGTGGATGAAAACGGGCAGGAACTTGATCAGCTTGGATTTGAATATCACGGAAAAAGGATTATTCACCAGGAAGACATTTTCAATTTAGTTTGTCCTCCTACTCGTGTTGTGCTTTTCAAAAGCAACTTATTGCCCGAAACCTTCCCGGATTTTCATTACGATACGGTAAGTGGCGATGCATTTATATTCTCAATGGTTTTAAAAGAGCAACCTGCTTATTTCATAGATCAAAAAATGGCGGTTTGGCGCATTAGAAACAGCAGTTTGTATTCTTCCGTATCCGATTTTGAAAGAAGGGCAAATATCATTCGTGATTTCAGAAAGTTTTTAAAATATTATACAAATGAGCCACAACGATCGCAACTGAAAAAAACGATAAAAAAGCAACATTGGCTGTTATTAAAACAACTTATTTCTAAACCAACGCTACACAAATTTAGGCGATCCAAATCCTTGATACTACATGCGTAAAATTTGTTTAATTGGTGGGTCTGGTTTTATTGGAAGTTCATTAATCAATCCCTTGCTTGCTTCTGGCAGGGAAGTACATGTGGTGGATATCAAGCAGCTCAAGCAAAAGCATCCGGAAGTACAATTTTATAAGCTGAATGTACAAGATGCTAAAGAATTAACAGCCTTGTTATCTGGCATGGATGAGTTGATATACTTAGCCCATGAAGGGACACCGGCCCTCCATAACATTGATCCGGAACATGAGGTCAAAGCCAATGTTTTTTTCACGGTTCAATTGTTCAGGCAGTTACAAAAAACAGCCTTAAGAAAGATCATTTATTTTTCTTCAGGTGGCGCTATATATGGGCATACCAACGAATTAAAACTTAAAGAAACCGATATCACCAAACCTGTTTCATCTTACGGTATCGCAAAATTAAGTGTTGAGAAATACCTGCAAATGTTTTACAGTTCTTTAGGATTGCCTATTATTTGCGTACGTCCGTCTAATGCGTATGGTCCGGGCCAGTTGCCTTTTCAGGGACAGGGATTTATAGCAACAGCTATTAAGTTGGCACAGCAAAAAGAGCCGGTAACAATTTTTGGCAAAGAAGGAACAATTCGTGACTACCTGTATATAGATGACCTGGTTTCGGCCACTATTGGTTTACTTGAAAAGGGAAAAAACGGGGAAATATATAATATAGGCACAGGAATCGGTCACAGCAATATGGAAGTGATTAGGATTATAGAGCAGGTATCCCATAAACATCATATTAAAATTGCACTGAATGAAAAGCCACGGCGTCCTTTTGATGTCAACTATAATGTACTAGACAGTACTAAATTAAAAGAGACCATACGATGGGAACCAAAAATAAACTTGAGGACAGGGATTGAAGAAACATGGGATTGGTTGTTCAATAAATTTAATGATTGAAACATTATCTTAACTTGGTTTTGAATGTTAAGATAGTGTTTGATATTAAAATCAGTTTCTGATGTCTTTGAAAACCATCGTTGGTCCTGAAATGCAATATAATTTATAATCTAATGCAGATAGATATTTAAAAACGTTGCTTGACTTAAAAGAATCAATTGTCTCATTATTTTCTTCCACAAGCAACAGTTGAGGTCTGTATGTATCCCAATCGTTCGATTTTAACACTTTTAAATCATAACCTTCAACATCAATACTCATAAAATCAATCTTTTGGTTATGCTTAAGGTGTTTATCCAGAATTTGTTTTAAAGTATAAGCTTGAACAGTAACTATTTCTTTAAGTATGCTACCTTCCTGTTGAGACCAGGATTCAGCATGTTCTTTGTTAAAAGTATTTACCGCTTGTTTATTAAATTTATAATATGATAAAGTTTCAGTATGATCGCTAATAGCAATATTCAGATTAATATCCCTGTTTCTTAGTTGTTTAAATAAATTTAAATAATCACTATTTGCCTCGATATTTATTCCTCGCCATCCAAGTTTGTAGAACATATATGTATTTGAGAATTTTATGGGGTGAAAAGCCCCAACATCAACATAAAAACCACTTCGTTTAACTCCTAAAATTCGTTTTATTATTAAATCTTCTCCATACTGTGAATAACTGGTTAATGAATTATTCTTCTCTATTTTGCTTTTATAAATTGTTTTTGTGTAGAAAGATTGAAAAGATTTTGGGGCGACCTTAAAAAATAAATTTTTTAATGAAAACGACATATTTAAAATTTTTTCATTCAGATCACAATACTAAGCTTTTTATTTTTCAAGGCTATGATTTTAACAAAGAAAAAATTCAAAGTTATTCAGGTTATCCAATTGTGAAAAATCGATTCCTAATTTCTGAAATTAACATATTTCATAATTAGCATAGTACCAAATCTTTAGGCAGAAGAAAACATATTAGAAGCCAAAAAAATTGAAAGTAAGCGTTTGTGTCGTCACATATAATCATGAAAAATACCTGGCGGAAGCACTCGATAGCATCCTGATGCAGGAGGTGGAATATCCTATGGAAATTGAAATTGGAGAAGACCGGTCAAACGATAATACTTTGGCTATTTGTGAAGCTTATGCAAAAAAATATCCCGACGTAATAAAACTACATATCAATGAAAAGAATCTGGGTTATAACTGGAACTTTTACCGTACAATGGAGCGCTGCAGGGGCGAATATGTGGCCGTGTTGGATGGCGATGATCTGTGGACGGACCCACAGAAACTGAAAAAACAAATTGAATTTCTGGATAACAACCCAGAATATACCATGTGCTTCTCCACGTATTTCGTATGTGATGAAGCATCCCGTTTGGGCAAGGTAACCGGCTTTTCGGGTAAATATAATTTGAATGATGTGCTGGAAGGAAAGTGCCCGGGTACGCGAACTGTTGTATTCAGAAAAAACTTTTTCCCGGAGCGTTTACCTGATGTTTTCAAAGTAATTACCTATGCCGATCATTTTCTATTTGCATTAATTGCGCAAAAGGGTCCGATATATGGCTTTGCGGAACCAATGGCAGCGTACAGAATGAGTTCGGAAAGTATGTATGCGTCCAAATCAATGGAGAAAAGATCGTTGAATATCATTATGAATTATGTCTTAATGAAATCAGTTTTTAATAAAATGGATCAAATAAAAGCCATTAAAAAGGGAATTAATAGTGAAAGAATTCGATTGGAACGGCATTATTTTTTTAGATGTAAGATTGGAAAATTAATAGGAAATTCTGCTAGATTAATTGCCTTTGATTTACGCTATGCAAAAATCAGTTTTTTAATAAGTTGCGTTTTAATAACAAAGACCATTGCAAAACTTATTACGGGTCGCATTAGTCTGCAGCAAGCACGAATGTAACTTAAATTAAGATGAATGTCTAAAGATAAATACATACATAAAGAAGAACTACATAACTTATCTTCTCCAAGGGAAATCGTTCCTTTCATTATGGACTTGATTAACCCCAAAAGTGTCGTAGATGTTGGTTGCGGTATCGGAACATTTCTTTTTGCTTTTAAGGAAGTTGGGGTAAAAAGAGTGCTTGGTATTGATGGTTCTTGGGTGAATAGAAACTTGTTAGATAAGTATATTAAAGCCAAAGAATTTTTGGAAGTGGACCTGGAAAAGCCATTTCAATTAAATGAAAAATTTGACCTTGCTATTTGTCTTGAAGTAGCAGAGCATATTTCTCCCAAAGGCGCAGATGGACTT
>SWCD01020036.1_pt1 | contig 20281 bp, 22 predicted proteins | sample 4693011 | NCBI WGS metagenome assembly SWCD01 (sample SAMN10267278, study PRJNA491770) | bioreactor metagenome | isolation source: DHS bioreactor inoculated with marine | place: Japan: Omine Ridge, Nankai Trough | reverse complement strand
AGTCGAAGAGGCTCATAAACTACTCAACCGAGAGATGGCATCACAAACCAGCTTTAGTACCATTGCTAGGGAATTAAGAAAATATTATGTGACCTTGTTGATCATCGATCAAAGACCCTCGCAAATTTACGATGAGGTGATGTCCCAATTAGGCACCCGCATTTCAGGATGGCTGGGGGATGACGATGATATTCGGGCAGTGCTTTCAGGGCTTTCTGGGCGTGAGGCTTTGCGCGGCATGCTGGCACGCCTACAACCCAAAGAAGAGGTAATGCTAATGGGATGGGGTGTTCCGATGCCCTTGCCAGTGCGCTCCCGAAGATATGATGACCGTTTTTGGGAGGAGTTGATGGGGAAGCAGGGAAAAAAGAAAAGCGCTGAAGAGAATATTAAGGAATTAGGGTTTGGATAAAAACAAAACCAGTAATACAAAAACAGATGAAACCTAAGGATTTATGAAAACAATATGAGGGATATATGAAATTTCATGGGATTAGTATTAAGAATTTCCGAAGTATAGGGGAAGAGCCAGTAGTTATTCAACCTTGGAAAAAATGTAATATTCTTATAGGACAAAATAATTCTGGAAAGTCAAACATTTTAAGGGCAATTCCGAAAATGTTTGATTTATCCACCTTCGACTCAAATTTAGATTTTTATAATAGAAACCCAGAAACTCCAATTATTTTTGAAGTATCTTTTACATTTGATGAAGATGAAGAACAAATGCTTTCTACAATAATTAATTCAAATATTATTATATTTGAATTTACTGCGGGAAATGCCCTGAACAAAAAACCGAGAGTTACTAACTCCAGTTTTGCAAATATTACCAATGGAAGTGATGCACAGTATGTATTAAATGAATATTCTCAGCGTAATTGGGCAGGACCTCCTTCGGAAAAACAAATTCGACATGAATTTACTGCGAAATCCGGTTTACAAATTTACAATAGCCATTTCAAAAATTACTTGGTTGAAAGAATAGAAAATATTCCTGAATTTAGGAAAATTGAGGAGGGAACTGAATACACTTTTGGTGGGGAGAATTTAATTAAACTCCTTCATGATTATCAACACCCAAAAATTGGTGAGGATCAGAATAAAATTAAGTTTGAAAAGATTCAACGTTTTTTAAGAAGTTTGCTCCATTTACCAACTGCTATGATGGAGATCCCTCCAGAGAAAAATACCATTATTATTCAAAACAACGATTTGCGTTTACCTCTAGAATCCTTTGGGACTGGAGTTCATGAGTTAATTATTATGATTACTGCAGTCCTTTCAATTGAAAATTCCCTATGCTGCATTGAAGAACCAGAAATTCATTTACATCCAAGGTTGCAACGAGAATTATTAGAATTTTTAATTACCGAAACTACAAATCAGTACCTAATAACAACCCACTCACCAACTTTTATAAATGCACAAAACCTGATGTCAGAAGAAATTAGTGAAGAAATCCAGGTTTTTCACCTTCATAAAGAGAACAATGCCACGGTCGGAGGACCAGTTCACAATGAAATTCAAGCTATCTCAGCATTAAATGACTTAGGTGTGATGCCGAGTGATTTATTACAGTCTAATTGTGTAATTTGGGTTGAAGGACCTAGCGATTGAATATATCTTAACCATTGGATAAATCTTATAAAACCTTCATTAAAGGAAGGATTGCATTATTCCATCATGTTTTATGGGGGAAGATTACTTTCGCATTTAACAATTGAAAGAGATGAAAAAGTACCCGAAGAATTAATAGAATTATTAAAAATCAATCAAAGGGCTATTGTTGTTATTGATAGTGATAAGGAAACAGGAAGAAATAGAATTAATAAAACAAAATCTCGGATTAAAACCGAATGTGATTCAAGCGAAAGTTACTGTTGGATTACTCATGGGCGAGAAATTGAAAATTATATTCCTGAGCAAGTAATTGGAAAAACATATAAGGAACTATTTTCAGATGAAATCGAATTTAAATTTGAAAAGTTTGAAAAAATTGATATAAAGCTTGATGAATCAGTTAACAATAATAAAATGGGTTATGGGAAAGGCAAGGTAATGTACGCAAAGGAAATTATTAAATATTTTGAAGATTCTGATATTTCTACTGAACTCAGAAAAGAATTATTAATTTTAGTAGAAAAAATTGAATCTTGGAATAACTAAAAAATAATCATATCCCATTGATAAATGGCAATCCTTCCATTACCTTTACTAAAAAGATTATAATTTAATTGACAAAATAACAATGGAGAAAAAATGGCGAAGAATATTGCTGTAAAAAAACTTCCTAGCGGAATTAGTCGGTTTTTTTATCGATTTCCAATCTTGTTTTATAAATGGGGTTGGGGTGGTCTATTTGGCAAACGAATGCTGTTACTGAATCATATAGGTCGCAAGAGTGGCCTTGAAAGAAAAGCGGTGCTGGAAGTTGTAAACCATGATCCTGAGACAAATACATTTATTGTAAATGCAGGATTTGGCCCAAAATCGGATTGGTACCAAAACCTACTTGCCCGTCCAAATGTTTCAATCGTTTTTGGAAAGGATAAGATAGAGGTTCGAGCAAAAAGCATTCACGGAGAGGCAGGGGGAGAATTTTTATTGGGCTATTCAAAACAACATCCGAAAGAAGCTAAGATCCTATCCAAGCTTTTAGGTTATGAAGTGGACGGAACGGACGAGGACTGGCTATCTTTTGGAAAAAGATTGATTTTTATACAACTAAGTCCGAGATAGATTGAGAAATAATTAAATTGAGGAGTTCGATATGAAATTAAGTAAGCTTTGGAAAATTATCATTGGTATTCTCACTGCCCTTTTTACATTCCTGCCCATTTTATTCATCATTTTAGGAATGAGCCTTATGTTTTCGACGATCAGTATCGCGGAAAATTCCCGATCGGACCCCACAGCGGGCATGATCATCTTTTTCTTCCTGATCATCTTTGCCCAATTTACTTGGGTCTTTCTCCGCTTAGGATTGATCTCCTTCTATCAGGTGCATACGATCCTCAATGATAAAGGATCGAAAATATATCGGATTCTGCTTTCCGTGGGCAACTTTATCTTCCCATTCATCAGTCTACCGATCTATTACTTTATCTTTATTTTTCCCGATGAACTTCCAAACTGGGCGTTAGAAGCGCCTGTTTTGGTTGTTGAAGAAGTTGTAGAAGCAACACCGAAAAAGGCCAAGCCAAAAGCAAAGAAGAAGGCTACCAAAAAGAAGACGGAGAAACCTGCTGAGTAATCTCACTCATCTTCCTTTTAAACTTCCAGGCAAAATCTACCGCAGCCCGATGCCATATGGCAGATTTGATGAGGGCTTTACTACAATGGAAGAATATAAAAAGGCGGGAATCAATACGGTGGTGATGCTGACCTCTGATGAGGAGAATTTTGAACGCAGCGGCCTCAACCTTAAAGATGTTTATGCAGAAAACGGCATCGAGGTCATTTACCTCCCCATTGTAGATTTCGACGTACCTAAGGAAGACAGCGGATTAGAGGATGCCTTAAGCAAGGCAATGGAACAAGCGGAAGCGGGCAAAAACTTGGCTGTACATTGTTTTGCGGGCCGAGGCCGTACCGGCATGTTCGTAGCACTACTCGCCCGAAGAATCTTGGGGCTAGATGGCCAGGAAGCGATCGAATGGGTAAGACGATTTTTCCCGGCAATCGAGACGGATGCACAGGTGAAAAAGGTGATTGAAAATAAGGGGTGAAGGGGGGGGGCGAGCAATATCCTAATAAACTTTATCCCTTCAGAGTTACTTCTAATTTTATTTATTAATTTGTTCTAGTCATATACTGATGCCATCCCACTGATACCACCAGTATGTGATATTCTTCTATAATCAATACTTTCAGGTGGTAACCAAATGAAAATTCCAATTAAAAAAACACTTATTATATTGCTTTCTTTTATGAGCGTGGTTTTTGCCATCCATATCATATTGGTCTATTTAAACCTTTATCAAAATATCGAATATCCAATTCTCACTGCAAGATTTCATCTTGATAAAGAGGCTAATATTCCCACATGGTTCTCTTCTTTTATTTTATTGTTGGTCGGGATTTCTTCACTATTAGTTATTTTTCTTCCCTCAAGTAAAGATGAAAACTCCCAAAAGAACAATACCTTCTGGAAAGTTTTTGGAATGGTATATATTTTCATTTCTTTAGATGAGGTTTCTCAACTACATGAAATCGTTAACCAATTTACTGATACAAAGTGGATTTATGTTTATGCACCCTTTGCTTTTTTCTTTTTATTATTTTGCCTGTATTGGTTATTTCAGAAAAAGCTTGAATTTCCACTAATCAGAAATTTTCTCCTAGTTGGTATGGCTGTTCAATTTCTCGGTGCATTTGTTGCAGAATATACAATTTATTCATTTCAGTTATCTCCAGCCTGGTACGAAGTTGAAGTCGCATTTGAAGAGGGATTTGAAATGTTGGGAACAATAATAGTGTTGACTGGGGTACTTATCAAACTTAATTCATTAACACCAGATGATTTGATAAAACATAAATCATTACCCAATAAATAACTGAATGAGTTGTTAATTATTAATGTATTTTATAATATATTTTTATATGGTTGTAAGTAGGAGTAAATTTGAAATTTACTAAAACAAAAATTCCTGATGTTTTGTTAATTAACCCTCGGGTTCATGAAGATGAGCGAGGATTTTTTATGGAAAGTTTTCACAACAAAAAATTTTCCGATGCTGGAATCAAAGATTCCTTTGTACAAGACAATCATTCTAGTTCAATGCAGGGGGTATTAAGAGGCCTCCATTATCAATTAAATCAAACCCAAGGAAAATTAATTCGGGTAGTGATGGGAAAAATTTTTGATGTAGCAGTTGACCTACGGCAAAGTTCACCAACATTTGGACATTGGACAGGGGAAATTCTCTCTGATACAAATCAGCATCAATTATGGATACCAAAGGGGTTTGCACACGGATTCTATGTGTTAAGTTTAAAGGCGGATGTAATTTACAAAACCACAGATTATTATGATCCGAAATCGGAACATACATTATTATGGAATGATCATTCATTAGGCATTGATTGGCCACTACTTGAAGGACTTCCCCCTCTTCTTTCGGAAAAAGATTTGGGTGGAAAATTATTCACTGAAGCAGATAAGTTTAATTAAAAGAGAAAATGAAAAATATCTTAGTAACAGGTGGCGCTGGATTTATTGGCTCGAATTTTATAAGGCATATATTGAATATTGAACCAAATGTAAATCTAATAAATCTTGACGCACTCACATATGCAGGAAGTTTAAAAAACCTAAACAATTTGCCCAATCCTAACAACCATATTTTTGTAAAAGGAAATATTTTAGATAGAAAATTAGTCTCTCGACTATTACATGAGCATTCTATTGATACGATTGTTCATTTTGCAGCTGAATCACATGTGGATCGATCGATTAATAACCCCGCCCAATTCATTCAAACAAACGTTACAGGAACGTTAACACTTCTAGAAGCTGCTAAAAAATATTGGTTGGTTGAAAATACTAAATTTGAAACACCTCCTCGTTTTCACCATATATCAACGGATGAGGTTTTTGGCACATTGAAACCAGAAGATTCCCCCTGGACGGAAGTATCTCCATATAAACCCAACTCCCCATATGCTGCATCCAAAGCAGCTAGCGATCATTTGGTGCGATCTTATGGTAAAACGTATGGATTCCCATATACTTTAAGCAACTCCACAAATAATTATGGCCCCTTTCAATTTCCAGAAAAACTTATTCCGCTAATTATATTAAAGGCAATGAAGGGAGAAACCCTACCAATATATGGAGATGGACAACAAATACGAGATTGGGTGCATGTAGAAGATCATTGTGAAGCAATCCATATGATATTAAAAAAAGGGGAGCCAGGAAATAGTTATAATATTGGGGGTGGGAATCAACCTACAAATTTATATATTGTCGAATTGATTTGTGATGTTCTGGATGAGTTAATTCCTGAGACAGCGAACCCCACCCGGAAAAGTTTAATTAGACATATTAAGGATCGCCCTGGGCATGATCGCAGGTACGCAATGAATAATGAGAAAATAAAAAGCGAATTGGGGTGGCAGCCGTCCAAAAAATTGGAGGACGGATTATTAGATACAGTACATTGGTATTTAAATCAAAGTGAATGGGTAAATTCAATCCTTAATCAACCGGATTATGAAACCTGGCTCGATGAAAATTACACATCTCCAAAAGGCAGGACGGCATGAAAGGAATTATTCTTGCGGGAGGAAAAGGTTCCCGCCTTTATCCTTTAACACATTCAATTAGTAAGCAAATATTGCCTGTATATAATAAACCGATGATTTATTATCCCCTCTCCATGTTAATGCTTGCAGGCATTCGAGATATTTTAATCATCAGCTCTCCCCAAGGGTTACCAGCCTTTCGCAGATTGTTAGGGGATGGATCAAAATGGGGAATACGGATTGAATATGCAGAGCAAGATGAACCACGCGGACTCGCGGATGCATTCATTATTGGGGATGATTTTATTGGGAAAGACAATGTATGTCTAATCCTTGGGGACAATATTTTCTTTGGACAAAATCTCCCTAAGAAACTAAGATTAGCGAAAAACCTTGATAAGGGAGCTCAAATTTTTGCTTATCCAGTTCGAGATCCAGAAAGATATGGGATTGTTGAATTTAATTCGCAAGGGCAAGCGATTAGTTTGGAGGAAAAACCCGAGAATCCAAAATCTCAATATGCAATTCCCGGGCTATATTTTTACGACAATCAAGTCGTTTCTTTTGCAAAATCTTTACAGCCTTCGCCACGGGGAGAAATTGAGATTACAGATTTGAACAAAATATATCTTGAAAAAAAACTATTACAAGTTCAAATATTGGGGCGCGGTATCGCTTGGCTGGATGCAGGAAAGCATGGGGAATTATTACAAGCCGCAAATTTTGTCCAAGCAGTTGAGGATCGCCAAGGGGTGATGATTTCTTGTCCTGAAGAAATCGCATATCGAATGAATTTCATTTCGTTAGATGATCTGCGTAAATTATCAACTTCTTTTTCAAATAGCTATGGAGATTATCTTTCCAATTTAGTTGAATTTGAATCAAAATGAAAATTTTACTATTGGGAAACACAGGACAACTTGGAGGAGAATTAGAGCAAGCTTTATATTCTCATCGAAATATGGTTTCCCTTGATTACCCAACATTTGATTTAGTGGACACGGAAAATGTTCGTAAAACTATCAGAGAAGTTAAACCTGATTTGATATTAAATGCCACGGCATATACAGCAGTGGATAACGCTGAACTTGAACCCGATTTAGCCAAAGCCATTAATTTTATAGGACCGGGTGTTCTGGCAGAAGAGGCGAGAAATATAAATGCTTTTCTCGTCCATTATTCAACCGATTATGTGTTTGATGGATTAAAAAAAACTCCATATAATGAATTAGATCAACCTACTCCAATAAATATTTATGGATCCACAAAGCTCATGGGGGAAAAGGCTATTCAACAAGTAGATGGGAATTATTTTATTTTCCGTACAAGTTGGGTATATACATTGCAAAGCGAAAATTTTGTAACTAAAGTTCTGAGATGGTCTAGAGAACAAGAATCTCTCCGAATTGTAGACGATCAGATCAGTAATCCTACATGGGCTCGAATGTTAGCTGAGGCCACAATTAAATTAATATCCCTTGCTGGGAGAGATTTTCTCCCTTGGCTAATTGATCATAAGGGCCTCTATCATTTAGCTGGCAATGGGTATGCAAGTCGATTTGAGTGGGCCAAGGAGATCCTAAAAAATGATCCTGAATCCCATGAGCAAATTTTCAAGGAGATAATTCCTGCTTCAACAGCAGAATTTCCATCAGCTAGTAAGAGACCCTCTTTTTCTGCATTAGACTGCTCAAAATTTCAAAATGCGTTTAAAATACAGTTACCAGGGTGGGAAAAATCCTTAAGGCTAGCAATGCAAAAATCTAAACCTTTTTAACCGATGAGCAATATGAAGATATAATACAATTGGCTATTTAACGTTTGGATTCAATTAGTAAATTAATCTGGTTTGGGGATCTTTCACTTAAAATTACTGCTTTTTTGGAGACAAAATATTGAGTAAAAATCCTCAAGTATCTGTATTAATGACTAGCTACAATCAGGAAAAGTTCATCGAAGAGGCGGTTCTTTCGGTGGTTCAACAAGATTATAAAAACCTTCAGATTGTGGTTAGCGATGATGGGTCTACGGATAATACAGCAAACATATTAAAATCATTAAGTGAAAAATATCCTCAAATACTGGAAGTTTATCTCCATGATGAGAATCGGGGGAGTACGGTAAATTACAACCACTCATTATCAAAATGCAAAGGAGAATATACTTGCTACTTGGATGGAGACGATATTATGTTTCCAGGAAAAATTTCCCAACAACTTTCATTTATGAATTCCCACCCGGAATTATCACTTTCATATCACAATGTTGAGGTATTTGACTCCGACAATCCTCAACAATTTTATCTTTGGAATGAACGCTTTGGTTCAAAAACAGGTACAGTCAAGGATATTATACGATATGGAAATTATTTGCCCTCCTGCGCGATCATGTTCAAAAGAAATTCAATTATTATGTTCAATGAGAAAGTTTCATTAAGTCCGGATTGGTTATTTTGGGTTGATTTATTAGTAGCCTCAGATGGTCGAATTGGTTATATAAACCAGACATTAGGTAGGTATCGCCGACATAACAATAATTTAACATTGGTTTGGCAAAAAAAGATTGAAGATCAAATTCTTACCTTAGATATTATCCGATCCCAATATCCACAGTTTCATAAGGAAGTAAAGAATCGCCTTGGTGAGATTTTCCTTACAAAATCAATCTATCTTTTTGGAGAAAATGAAAGAAAGAAATCCTTAAAAACATTTTTCAAAAGTGTTAAGTTATTTTTCCCAAATATATTCTCAATTTTTCGAATGCCTATCCGCGAAATTGTCTTTTTTTTGAGATCAAAAATGGAATTAGATGATTTGTTGAAAAGTTTATTTTACAAATGATTATATATTGATTCATTATTTAGCTAAAAAGATAAATTAAAAATACAATCTCCTACTATTCTATCTGGGCGAAAACAAAGGAAATTCACCATGGAAAAAAAATATGATGTCATCGTTATCGGCTCGGGCGCAGGCGGATTAGCCGCCGCGGTTCCTCTTGCACAAGCGGGGAAAAGCGTAGCGGTGTTTGAAAAGCACGAGGTCCCTGGTGGGTGGTGTCATTCTTTTACCCTTGAGGGATATAAATTTAGTCCCGGCGTACATTATATTGGCAATTTGCAGCCTGGCGGCGCCCTCAGAAGCATATATGAAGGGCTAGGTATTTCCAAAGACCTCTCTTTTTGTGAGATCAACCCTGAAGGCTACGATCATATTATTGTAGGGGACAGACGTTTTGACATCCCCAAAGGGAAATCAACTTACATCGATAAATTGAAAGAAACCTTCCCCCGAGAAGCAGCGGGCGTAGATGCCTATTTTCAAGTGGTTGATGACATGATGTGGAAGGTTCGAGATTTGGGGAGAATTCGCAAACTAAAAATATCTAGGATATTCAAAAGAGCCGGGTCCCTACTCAAGTGGGGATTTAGATCTGCGCAATCAATGGTCGATCATTTTTTCTCCGACCCCTTCCTCAAAGCAATCCTATTAGGACAATCTGGTGACCATGGCATGCCCCCCTCCAAAGTACCTACCCTGCTAAATGCGGGCATTGCCAATCATTATTACAACGGCGGCTATTATCCGATGGGCGGGGCATTCGCCATCCCCAAAGCTTTTGTACGTGCGCTCAAAAGGGCAAAGGGTGAACTCTTCCTCAACACTGGCGTAGAAGAAATACTTGTGGAAAATGGTAAAGCGATTGGTGTGAGATTAGAAAACGGGGAAACTATTTTAGGATCGAATATCATCAGTAACGCAGACCCCCATATGACCTTTGGGAAATTGGTAGGATTCGATAAAATTAGTCGAAAACTCAAGAGAAAGCTAACCCGTGTAAAATATTCTACATCTGCATTGAGTTTATTCTTCGCGGTGGATTTGGATCTGAAAGAAATGGGGCTGGATTCTGGTAATTATTGGCTCTATCCACACAGCGACCTAGACAAGCTTTATAAACAAGGGCAAACCTCCCATATACTCAATTCAAATGATTCGCCGTCGTTATTTTTAACTGTGACGACATTAAAGGACCCCTCCAAGAAACATAGCGGGCATCATACGTTGGAAGCCTTTGCCTTTGTTTCCTATGAAAAATTTAAAGAATGGGAAGATGAAACACCTGGAGATCGAGCATGGGAATATCAACAATTAAAAGAAGAAATGAGCAATAAAATGCTCACTGGTTTAGAGAAATTGGTCCCGGGTATTAAAGATCATCTTGTCTTTAGCGAATTGGGCACCCCCCTATCCAATAAGCATTATGTCAATTCCACTGAAGGGAACTTATATGGCATTGAAAAAAGCAAATCACAATATGGCCCTTTTGGTTTTCCTCTCGTCACCGAAATTGAGGGTTTGTATATGTGCGGCGCTAGCACCAAAGGCTTCGGTGTTTCTGGGGCAACGAATACGGGGTTAGACGTTGCAGCAAAAATTCTGGGCAAGAAAAGGTATCAATTACTCACGCAGAGTGGCCCTGAATTAAAAATTTACCCCTCGGAAAATACCGATCTTTGGCCAGCCCACCTTCAGAAAAATTTCAAATAAATCTATTCTTGATTTAATTCGCCAAATTCAATAAAATAGACATGAATTATCTAAATATTTTTTTGTGAACGATTCTGTTTTGTATTAGATAAAATTTGCTGAATCCTTCCCAAACAACTGATAGGAGCCTCCACATGTCTGAAAATAAAACTCATCCTACCGAAATTAAGGTGATCGACTTTCTTGAAAACGTGGCACATAAAACCCGCCGTGAAGATGGCTTAACGCTCCTGGAATTAATGGAAGATATTACTGGCGAGGAAGCCGCAATGTGGGGACCCAGCATCGTCGGTTTTGGCAGTTACCACTATAAATATGAAAGTGGGCGAGAAGGAGATATGCCTTTGGTGGGGTTCTCACCGCGCAAGGCGAGCATGACGGTCTATATCATGCCTGGATTCGAAGCCTATGATGATATGTTGGGGAAATTGGGCAAACACAAAATTGGCAAGGCATGTCTATATATCAATAAGCTAGCCGATGTGGATGAAACTGTTTTGAAGAAATTAATCAAGCATTCTTATCTTCATATGAAAGAAACGAATAAAGGTTCATAATCCTCAAAAGATCGTCCTGCCATAAAAGTTATGGGATTTCTACTAAAAATAATCGCAAACATTTAATACCTGCAGCGGTAAGTTCTTTATCTCTCAAATTGTCATTACTCTATATAAAAATATTAATCAAATAGAGGAATTTAATGATGTCCGAGACTAAAGATTGGAATCAAGCAATAATTGAAGAATTTCGAGCAAATGAAGGTAAAGTTGGTGGGCATTTTCAGGATTCAACCTTGCTACTTTTGCACACCGTTGGCGCGAAGAGTGGTCAAAAGAGAATTCATCCGATGATGTATTTAAAAGATGGAGATCAATACCTAGTGATCGCTTCAAAATCCGGTGCCCCCTCAAACCCCGCCTGGTACCATAACCTGGTTGCCAACCCAGATGTGACCGTGGAGGTCGGCAGTGAAGTTTTTGAAGGCAAAGCCACTGTAACCGAAGAACCGGACCGTAGTAAGCTGTTCGCTAAAATGGTGGCAGCAAATCCTGGGTTTGGAGATTACGAGAAAATGACCGACCGAGTGATTCCCGCTGTCCTATTAACCCGAAAGTAATCCACTCCCCACAAATACTAATTAACAATTTTCATACCCTGGTTTTCATTTATCAGGGTATGATTTTTTAACCGTTCATTTGAAACTATTTGGAGGTTTTACTACATGACAAATAAAAAACGTCCGCTCCCCATTGTTTGGTTTTGGAAAGCGCACCGCTGGATTTATCGAAAAAGTGGTGGGAAAATCGGGGTAAATACGGGCAAGTTGAAGAATTTATTGCTTACTACGACGGGGCGAAAATCAGGATTGCCGAGGGATATTGTGATCAGCTATTTCATGATCGATGGCAAAATAGTGATCATCGGTTCAAATTTAGGCTATTACCGGCATCCTGCTTGGTATCTCAACCTCAAGGCGAATCCCAATGTTAAGGTGCAGATTGGCACCGAATCGAATGCGATGATTGCCAGAGAGGCGGAAGGTGAGGAGCGGGAAGGTATTTGGATGCAAGTTGTTGCAATTGAAAAAGCTTATGCGGGCTATGTAGACAATACCGAACGGCGGATACCCGTGGTGGTCTTTGAGGCGATTAAATAATTTCTACCACTCGATCTCATAAACCTGCGTGGCGTGGGCAAAGCCCTTAAAATAAGACTTTTCTAATTCTTTAAAGCGGTTCCTCAATGTTGGTACTTTTTTTAATAAATGGAATATGATTCCAGTGGTTAAAATTTGTCCTGGTTTTGCGTGGTCACAAAATCGAGAGGCTAGGTTTACCACCATGCCGAACAGATCACCACCCCGCTCTATCGGCTGTCCCGCATTTAGACCAATTCGAACACGTAATGTTTGGCCTTCTGAATTAGCATTATAGGCTTTAAAGGCATTTTGAATATCTATCGAGGATTGAACTGCATCTTCTACTTTATTAAATGAGATTAGAAACCCATCCCCCGTGTGCTTAACCTCTCTCCCTTTGTTTTTTATGACCGCCTGGCGCACCAAATTATCATGTATTTCCAGGAGACGGATGGCTTCTGCATCTCCTAAAAACGAGAGCATTTCAGTTGAATCTTCAAGGTCTGTAAACATGATGCAACGAACAGAATCTTCAACTTGAAGATTGCCTTCACTATCTTTTTCAGGATCTTTGATCTCACCCATAAAAGCTTGAACATTTCCTAAGTCTACTTCAACAATATCGTGTGGAATGTTGCCGTGGGCTTCCCCATGAACATTTTCAATTGCCGCGGAATCAGGAGCATCCGCCACGCAAAATACACAGCCAGCATTAGGATCATACCAATACGTTAAGAAATTTACCCCATGCTTATTTTGAGCATGCATATCTGCATGATGGGCATTCTCAACATCCTTCATGGTGGTTCCTTCGGGCATAGTATGGCGGTCCATAAATATTGGCATCTTTTACTCCTCAATTAAGACATATCCTATCATGTTTTTATTATTTGATATTATAATGATTTTTAAATTTGCCCTGACACGCTCTTAATTGGGTTTTGTAAATCTTGGGCATTATTTAGGGAAACTAGTCAGGAAATCTATTATGCCTAAAAAAACTGTTCCAGAGAAAAAGTCAGAAATTATTAATGGATATACGATCAAGTACCATGCCAATGGAAAAACTAGATGGTCAAAGGGGAAGGTAATCTACGGGAAGGCAGAAGAGTATTGGGAATGGTACCGCATCGATGGCACGATTAAAAGATCAGGTCATTTTGAAAAGGGTGAGCCTGTGGGGGAATGGATCACCTACGATAAAAAAGGGGATATCTACAAGGTCACAAATAAATAAAATATTTCTTTATTTAAAGATTGTGAACTGATTTTCGAAACACCTTTTTTGACACTCTAAGAGTTTCCGCAATCCTCAAACGCCCCTGTATAATATTGTCAAATTAGCAAAGCGAGGGTACCCATCAATCAGGAAAAAACAATTCAACATTTGTTTGTCTACGGCACATTAGGTCCAGGTAGACCGAATGAGCATATTATGACCGCCATTGGCGGAACCTGGCAGGAAGCCACAGGCAACGAAATTGAGGCTGATTATTAAATATGGTTTCATTAAGCATAATTATCTTAATTTCGAATTCAACAATTGTGGATATTTTAACCTTACTTAAATGAAAGAAAATCAACATTATATTCCCGAATTCTATCTACAGTACTGGTCTGGCAATCCAAACAATAAAGTGTGGGTTTACTATAAAGATTCATCTAAAAATCCTAATCCCCATGGGGGGAATCCCCAATTGGTACATCCCAAAAACATCTTAAAAGAGGATTTTTTATACTCAATTGAAGAAAATCAAGTGATTGAAGATTGGCTTGGAAAATCAGAAAGTTTTATTGGCGAGGTTTTTAGTAAACTTTCTAAAAACATAGCTTTATCAGAAGATGATGAACAAACGATTAAAGCTTTTTCAAGCCTTATCCTTTCAAGACACCCTAGAATGAAACCATTCAGTGAAGCCTTTTTACTGGGGGGTCATTCAGAAAATCCTTTAGCTCAAACCTTACCTCTCCGTTATAAATTCTCGGTTTTTGATAAAATAAAATTCCATTTATATCTAGAATACATTTCAAAAGAATTGCGGCCAGAATGGTCATTTATTACATCCGACACCCCAGTAATAATACACAGAGATAAAACAACAAGTTCTGTTTATTATACTTATCCCTTATCACCATATATTCTTGCATACCTATCTCCTTATAAACCAAAACAAAAAGAATCAATAATACAGGATATTGATGTTATTTTAAAAATAAATAAAACTATAGCTGATTATAGCGATGAGATTATAATAGGGAATAGCGCACAAATTATTGAAAAAACAACCACCTAGCCATTAATTAAAAAGATTTGATATTCTCAATTATTCATTAATGATGAAAATTTCCTTATTAGTTCAAAATATTATTGATTCTAAAATTATCATAATAATGATTTAATTACTTTCTTCAGATTCACCCAAAAATTAAATAATAAATGAGGTTATTTTAGGATATGAACCCTTGTCGGCGAGGTCGGCGGTTCAAATCCTAGCACCCCGACTTATTTTTAATAAAAAAAGACTCGTATTGTTATTCAGCTGAAACATTGCTATTAAATTATATATTGTGTTATTGTCTCATGTGGAGCAAATGCTTTTTCTCCATAATATTTATTTTAATTCATTGATGAATTAATTATTTATCATTAGCCTCCCCAGCCATTTGAATAGCACAAGAATTACATTTAGGAGCTAGAGTAGATGACTTTTGATATTGCGATTACGTTATTAATCATATTTAGCGCTTTAATTTTATTTGCAATTGATAAATTAAGGGTCGATATTATTGCCTTGCTAGTATTGTTGACAGTGGCTATGACTGGGCTGGTCTCACCAAAAGATGTATTTTCTGGTTTTTCAAATTCTGCAGTAATTACCGTTTGGGCGGTTTATATTGTATCGGGGGGGTTATTTAGAACGGGCGTAGCAGATATGTTAGGGAAATTTATTCTTCGATTGTCAGGCTCAAGTGAAGTGCGCCTAATAGCAGTGATTATGCTTGTATGCGGCATTATGTCTGCATTTATGAATAATGTGGGGGCTACAGCAGTGCTTCTGCCTGCGGTTGTATCTATTTCCCGAAGCACCAAAGTCCCTGTATCCAAATTGTTGATTCCACTTTCATTCTCATCACTTCTCGGTGGCGGGTTGACCATGATTGGTACACCTGCAAATATCCTTGCAACGAATATTGTCGCCGACCGCGGTTTGCCAACCCTTAAATTTTTTGATTTTACACAGATTGGTTTAGTAATTTTTATTGTGGGTATTTTGTACATGGTTATTTTTGGGAGAAAATTATTACCTATACGGCAAACACCTGATACAGAAGTTAATAAAGATTTACGCAGCTACATTACTGAGGTGGTTGTAATTGCCGACGGGTTTTTAGATGGAAAGAGTTTGTATGAATCCCGCTTAGGTGAAGATTATGACTTGAACTTACTTCGGCTTATTCGAGACGAAAAAGAGTTTTCACCAATTGACAGAGAGACAATATTGCACGCAAATGATGTATTGATAATGGAGGGCAAGGTATCGAAATTATTGATGGGCAAAGACGAGTTGGGTCTATCTATAACAACTGAACCACATGAAAATTATACTAAATTTGATGACGAGAATTTAGTTGTAGTGGAGGCCACTATAGCCCCCCGTTCTTCTATAGTTGGAAAAACCCTTACTTCGATCGGTTTTCGCAATCTCTATGGGTTTAATGCTTTAGCGATCTATCGTCAGGGAGAAATGATTACTGAACGCCTAGGTAATGTAAATCTTGATTTTGGCGATGCCTTGTTACTCCGAGGTCCAAATTACCGAGTGTCAGGATTGAATCAGAAAAATGATTTTCTGGTACTAGAACCTGTTGAAATTGCTACAAGAAAACGCAAGAAAATGCCGATAGCTATTAGTATTTTAGTGTCTGTGATCCTACTAGTTCTCTTCGCCGGGCTTGATATTGCTTTGGGAATGGTAATTGGGGCAGTATCGATGGTGTTGACTGGTTGCCTTAGCATGGATGAAGCTTATGAAAGTATAGACTGGCGCACGGTTTTCTTAGTGGCGGGGATGTTACCACTAGGTATAGCTATGCAAGCCACTGGTGCAGCGAGCTATATTGCAGATTTGATTTTGGGTTTGGCGGGCGATTTTGGACCTGTAGCAATACTGGGCGGAGTATATTTACTCGCTGCGTCTATTACACAGGTTATGTCGAACGCTGCAGCAATGGTGCTGGTAGTGCCGATTGCGATTGATGCAGCTCTTGGAATGGGTGCAAATCATTTGACTTTCACCCTTGCAGTAGCTATCGGAGCTTCGACAAGCTTCCTTTCTCCTGTTGGTCATAAGGCTAATGTCCTGGTATTTGGGCCAGGTGGATATAAGTTCCTAGATTATGCACGGGTTGGTTTTTTATTAACCGTTTTTCTATTTATTGCAACCATGATAGCACTACCAATTATATACCCCTTGTTCCCCTGAGGTTCCAACCAATAATAGATTAAAGATTTCAGTATATATATATCCTTTTTCAGGTGCTGAAAAAATTAATGAGCGAGATAATTTGAAAATGTATGAATTGAAGGGTGAGTTTTTAGGATGTATACACTAGTCGGCGAGGTTGGAGGTTCAAATCCTCGCGCTTCTAATGCCCAGTGATCCATATTTCGATCTCCTTCCCAGACACTCCAAGAGTTTCCGCAATCCTCAAACGCCCATGTATAATATTGTCAAATTAGCAAAGCGAGGGTTCCCATCAATCAGGAAAAAACAATTCAACATTTGTTTGTCTACGGCACATTAGGTCCAGGTAGACCGAATGAGCATATTTTGACCGCAATTGGGGGAACCTGGCAGGAAGCCTCGGTAAATGGCTATCTCAAGCCACAAGGCTGGGGTTCTGAAATGGGATTTCCAGGAATTGTATTAGATGATTCTGGTGATGAAATTGAAGGATTTGTTTTTTCATCCGAAAATCTCGAGGCTCATTGGGAGGAATTAGATGCGTTTGAAGGGATTGAATACAAGCGCATTTTGATTGCAGTCAAAACCAAAGAAAAGTTGGCATTAGAGGCATATATTTACGTCCTTTCAAATGCATAATAATTGGGCATCAGTGTTCTTTGAAAAAAGTTCCCATGACCTAAATTTGAAGTATTTATAACTGGAAATACCATCTCCCCCGCTCTTACTGACCCCTGATCCACTCCTCGATTTCATCCATGGATAAACCCCGGTGATCCGCCCCCATCTCACTCACCCGGCAGCTTTCAAACCGCAATTGCAGATCCATCGTGTCGATCTCTGCTTCATCCGAGATGAAGACCAACTGAGTCTCTTTTTTCTTTTCCCCCCATTCCTCCCCCAAACTTAGGGTCACTCGATGCCCAGAAAGCTGAAAAATACCGCGGAGCTCAGGGATATCCGCAATATATATTAACCCCTTCGCCCGGATGATATTGGATGGAAGGCTGTAAATCACCTCGCGAAGGGCTGAAAAAGACAATGCTCCCTCCCCCACATAATGCCAGCTATAAAAGTCTGAGGCATGATCCCCATTGACCTCGCCCACATCCCCCTCAAGATGGACACGCACTTCCTCCGAAGATTGAGTCATCATTTGAACGCCGATAAAGGAATCCGAACCGAGGATCAGCTCGATAGGGATATCCGCAAAACTACTCTCCAGGATTCTTGCCATCGGCACGATTTTTTGCACCCACTCTCTAACATCCCCAATTGTTCCTTCATTTACCAGGTCAGTTTTATTTAAAACAACCATATCTGACATGCTCACCTGGTCACGCGCCAATGCAGCTGATTGTCCTGTCAACCCCAATACTTGTTCGGTATCGATCATTCCCAAAATAGTCTCAATTTGAATATAGGGCGCAAGGGGCTTGAGCAGGAATGTTTTCGCGATCTCAGCGGGGTAAGAGACTCCGCTCGCCTCGATCACAATATATTCGGGCAAGGGATCATGATGGAGAAGACCGAGCACCGTTTCCAAAAGATCATTTCGGATCGTGCAGCAAATACATCCATTTTCCAAACTGATCAGATCCTGCCCCTCTACTTTCACTATCATTTGGCTGTCAATATTGATACTCCCGAAATCATTTACCAGCACAGCAATTCTTAAACCATGGTTGGCATTCAACAGCTTATTCAGCAGGGTGGTTTTTCCCGATCCCAAAAATCCGGTCAAGACTACGATTGGAATGGCTTTTGGCGGCACAGGATACACACTCAGGTCAATTTCTTTAAAGAATTTGGACATAATTAAAGTATACGATATTTAGAAAATTCCATAAATAAAGTGGTTCTTGAATATAGAACAAAAATAGAACAAAATACCGGAAATTAATATAATTTCTGGTTTTATATCCAAATATTGCTCCAATTTAGAGGGGAAATGGGGGTTGACAACCCTAGCTCCTTTGTTCTATAATGGACACATTGATTAGAACAACTGTACTGTTTTTGTTTCTACAAGAATATTTGGAGGTTTCAAATGGCAAGCAAACTAAAGAATTTCACAAAAGTGCTACAAGGTAAACGCCCCCAACGCGGATTGGTCTGGGGTGTCCTTATTCTCGGGGCATTGCTCGCCTTTGAGATCTTTAACTACAGCACAACAGATTTCGCAATGACCGATTTACTTGGCGACCTACGCTTCGCAGGCATTCGCTGGGCAACAATACTAGCAATAGCCTTCTGCGGTATCGACTTTGCAGGAATTGCCCGCTTATTCACTCCTGAAAAGAGTGATGAAGAACCAATGGAAGTCTGGTATCTCTTTGCTGCATGGTTACTCGCAGCCACAATGAACGCAATGTTAACTTGGTGGGGTGTATCCATCGCAGTTCTTTCACAGGGCTCCTTAGGAAATGCGGTTGTTTCCCGCGAATCACTGATCAAGATCGTTCCTATCTTTGTCGCAGTGATGGTCTGGTTGATCAGAGTGTTGATCATTGGTACCTTCTCAGTAGCTGGTGGACGAATATTTAGTCAGTCTGATGTGCGTAAACCACGAAAGCGACCGAGCACTAGAAAACCTTCCTTTGGCAATACAGTTCCACAGCCATCCCTAAATTCTTTTCGCAGAACTCCTGTCGCAAAAAGCGCATCTCCAGCGCCAAAACCTTCTTATGGGCAGGTGGCAAAGAATCGAAGTTCGCAAACTGAATTGACTTATGAACCAGTCAATATGAAATCCAATTCTGGAAATTCTTATAACAATTCCCGAAGCTAAGCGTGAATGAAATTTGATGGATAATTATTACCAAGACTCAGAAGAATTTCCCCAAACTACCTCCAGATCCATTGCTGGGGGTAGTTTATTCTTAAACATCTCTCCCCTTTTTTTTGTTGTAGTCGGCGCAATTTTGATATTGATATTTGGTAAAACCAGTTATTCGATAACTGACCAAAACCATTTGGAAAATACTACTTTAGGAAAACCTGTCATTGCATCTTTCTTTATGCCAGAAATACATTATTGGGAATCAAATATTTTAGAATGGTCTGAAGAATGGGATCTTGACCCAAACTTGATCGCTACAGTAATGCAGATCGAATCTTGTGGGTATGCCCAGGCCAAGTCCTATGCCGGCGCTATGGGGCTATTCCAGGTGATGCCTTTTCATTTCACTGATTCGGAATATCCCTTTGAGGTTCAAACGAACGCAAAACGTGGTTTAGGCTATCTTCAAAAGGCCTATCAAACACATGAAAGTGTTCGATTAGCCTTGGCAGGATATAACGGTGGAATCTCCACAGCAGGGAAAGACCAGCTTTTATGGCCTAATGAGACCATTCGCTATGTGTACTGGGGG
>SWCD01000146.1_pt1 | contig 20337 bp, 18 predicted proteins | sample 4693011 | NCBI WGS metagenome assembly SWCD01 (sample SAMN10267278, study PRJNA491770) | bioreactor metagenome | isolation source: DHS bioreactor inoculated with marine | place: Japan: Omine Ridge, Nankai Trough | reverse complement strand
AAAAAAACCTGTAATGTACAAGTAAATTGTTATACAATATGTATAACTTTCTAGGAATATAAGAGAATGAATCATTATCCGATTAGAGCGATATCTGAATTAACCGGTGTGCCAACGACTACGCTGCGCGCATGGGAGCGACGTTATGGCCTGCTGAAGCCCAGCCGGACAGCAAAAGGGCATCGATTATATAGTGGCGAAGATATTGATCTGGTTAAGGAAATCGTAAAACTCCTGAAGTCGAACCATACTATCAGTGAAGCCATCAGGATTATAAAAAATCCAGAGTTGAGCGCAGTAGCCAGCTCTGAAGTCGAGGGGCACTGGGCGGTCTACCAGCAGCGCATGCTGAAATCTATAGAAAATTTTAATGAGCAAAACCTGGACACCACGTATAACGAAGCCCTGTCTATCTACCCTGTTGATATGGTGACGGAAGAAGTCATCATACCGGTTCTACAGCTCCTTGGAGAGCGCTGGGAGGACAGGGATGCCGGTATCGCTGAAGAGCATTTTTTCTCGGCTTTTCTGCGCAATAAGCTCGGTGCGCGCCTGCACCACGAGTCACATCGCAGCCGCGGTAATAAGATACTGGTTTCATGTCTGCCGGGTGAGTATCACGAACTCGGTATCCTGTTGTTCTGCATAGCAGCTATCGGGCATGGTTACCAGATACTTTACCTGGGAACAAACATGCCGCCATCACAACTTTCCAAAGTGGTGGATCGCACCGATGTGGCCGCGGTACTGCTGTCAGGAACGAGGACTGATCTGTGGCAGAAAGATATCGAAGTCGAACTCAGGAAAAACATAAAGTCGACGAAGATTCCATTCCTGTTCGGTGGAGAATTATCTGAAGCGCACAGAGAGAAACTTGAATCGCTGGGTGCTCATGTTCTGGGTTCCGATCACGTCAAGGCGATCGAGAAGATGGAGTCGATCATACCTGCCTTTTTCAGGAAGTAACGATTACTATGACAGCCTCTATATTGTGGTTCAGACGTGACCTTCGTATACATGACAATGCTGCACTTCAGTGGGTGTGTGACAACAGTACTGAAGTTATTCCGGTCTATATCCATTCACTGCAAGAAGAGAAGCCCTGGCAACCCGGTGCGGCATCACGCTGGTGGCTGCATAACAGCCTGTCAGCACTGGAAAAGAAGCTGGCAGCCCATGGCTTGAAGCTGAAATATTTTACCGGTGAAAGTGAAGCTGTAATCTCCCGGATCATCGATGAAAGTCATGCCCACAACCTTGTGTATAACCGTCTATACGAACCGCATCTACAAGAGCGCGATCTAAGCATCGAGAAGAAGCTGCAGGAAAAGATTAGTGTGCTTTCTTTTGACAGCGGTCTGTTTTTTTCGCCAGGCACGATATTAAATAACCAGCAACTACCTTATCGAGTTTTTACCCCGTTCTACAAAAAGATCAGGCCGTTATTGACTCCGGGATATGCAGAAAATCATACCAGGTCTGTTGCCTCGGGATTAAAAGCACTGAACGATGTGGCAGTAAGTTCAGCGCAATCTCTTATCTCGCTGAAGCTGCTCGATGATCATCCCTGGCATGAGAAATTACATTCGCACTGGCGTCCGGGTGAAGATCGAGCCTTTGAGTTGCTCGATGTTTTTATCGACGATGCGATCACGCATTATGATAGCGGGCGTGACATACCTTCGCTGCAAGCAACATCTCGCCTGTCGCCTTATCTGCATTTCGGCGAGATCACGGCACAACAGATATGCCGCAGTATATGGCCACTGCTGGAGGGGCAGCGTGATTCAAAAACAGCGCAGTCTGCAGAGATTTTCCTGAAACAGCTGGTGTGGCGAGAGTTTGCCCATAACGTGTTATGGCATTTTCCAGAAACGGCAACTCAGCCGATGGATAAACGCTACAAGAAATCATTCTGGCGGAGCAGTAAGTCAGATTACATCGCCTGGACGAAAGGCGAGACCGGTGTGCCGATCATCGATGCCGGTATGAAACAGCTGTGGCAGACAGGCTGGATGCATAACCGTGTACGTATGATCGTAAGTTCATTCCTGACGAAAAACCTTGGTCTCAACTGGCTACAGGGTGCTCACTGGTTCTGGGATACGCTGGTCGATGCAGATTTAGCAAACAATAGCATGGGCTGGCAATGGGTAGCTGGATGTGGCGTCGATGCCGCACCTTATTACCGGGTGTTTAATCCAGATACACAGACCAAACGTTTTGACAGCAGCTTCAGGTATATCAATACCTGGCTGCCTGAACATGATGAACTGGATTACCCGCAACCGATGATCGACCTGGCCAGCAGTCGTGAGCAGGCGCTATATCGATACAAACAGAATATAAATTCTTAGGAGAAAAACTATGAAAGCACTTTTACTTATCGCGCATGGCAGTAGACGCAAACAGTCTAATGATGAGGTCGTGGAGCTAGCCGAAAAGCTTAGAAAAAACTGCTCGCAGCAGTACAGTATCATCCATGCCGGGTTTCTCGAGCTGGCGCAGACCCTGATACCAGACGGCATCAAGAGATGCGTTGATGATGGCGCAACCGAGATCATCGTATTGCCTTATTTTCTGAACTCTGGCCGGCATGTAGTCGAAGATATTCCAGAAATCGTCGAACAGACCAGGCCGCATTATCCGGATGTGGATATCAAGATCGCACAACATCTGGGCGCATCTGATCTGATGATGGATCTGTTGATATCATCGGCCAACTCGACCAGTTGAATGTGAATCCGCTCACTTCATCGGCAAGTCGTAACCGCGATGCATTTGCGGAAATGTTCGCCTTGCGTTAAGCGTTAACGGCCGTCCTCATGGAATATGAGGATGGCCAGCCACCTTTACTAGGCTGTTTTTTCTGAAGACTCTCGTATATTTAGCTCTGCTTTTATCGTTCTTACGCCTCTATCCTTTGCGATCGGTACGATCAGTTTCAGGAAGTGTGGTTCTTGTTCAACCACTGGTGGCGGGAGTGGCTGCAAGTTTGATAGTTCGTTCAGGTACCTGTCAATCGATTGTTGTTGTATATCTTTATCGTCTGCCTGTTCTGCGGATACTGCCGTGCTATAGATGGAAAGTGTTAGTATCATGATCAGTGGTTTCATAATGGCTCTGCCTGGTTATTTTATTATTGACGACTTGATTCTATTTGGTACATTTCTATAGTTTTTTGTTCCGGTTATTGAAGTTAGAAGTTGATAGTTTTTTTACATGAGTGTCTGGGTAAGGCGTTTACATAGACGAAGCGTTCTCTGCTAACTGCGACTCGGCCTGCATCTCCATCAGTTCCTCATCTACTCCCGCCGCGCGTGTCAGTTCTGCGACGTTATGCTTGGTGAAGAAACCACTGAAATCACCGAAGCGCTGTACATATTCGATGATCAGCGATGAATGCTCGGAAGCGCTCGAGAATATCTGTTTCAGGCCGTCATCCTTAGAGCCTATGACATCGAGCAGGAAGTCTCTGCCCTGCGAGGCGATCTGCTGTACCACGAAATCGATGTTCTCCATCTGCTGGCGGTCACCGTCGCATACCGCGAGTGCGATGTGATGCAGGCGAGGGCCATAGTTTCGCACGAAGGTCTCTGTCGGTGAGGGTAGCTTCTCCAGGTGGTTGACGAAGTACGGCGTATTGTTCGCAGTGAACACTTTTGCCGGACAGAACATCTCGTTCGAATAATGCGTGCTCTTGGTGACATTGGTCGATGAGTTCTGGTTCTGTATGTCATATGAACCCCAGTAGTAGTAACTGGACAACGACAGCCATTCGAGCAGGGCGACCTCGCGGTTCTGGCTGTATACACGTGTTGCCAGGTGATCGATCGGCATGATCAGGTCGTTGATCTGCAGCTCTTCCTGTTTGGCTTTTGCCGCCAGGTAGACCTCCTGAACATCATTGCGGATAGCGCTGACCCCCAGTGCATATGTACGCAGCTGGTCGACAGGGCGTTCCATGTAGCCGACGATGTTATGGGTATAGGGTGAGGGCTTGCTTACTGCCACATTCCCGGGTAACTGCAGTTTTCGTACCTGGTCCTGTGAGAAGAAACGGAACTCGCGTTGTTTCTGGCATTCCACGACATTGTGCAGATCGGTAACGCGCAGTATCTCACCCATGTATCGGCTGTTGGGTTTACGCATGCCGATGGGATAAACCTCATTCAGGCTGCGAAAGATACCCTTGATAGACGGGTTCTTGACCTCCCTGAGCAGGATGTCAGGGGAGTTCATGTCGACGCGCAAGATGTGAGTCCAGTGGTCTTCACTCTCCAGTGTCACCAGGTAATGGTATGGCGTCATCAGCGCGAGTTCGCCGATGTAGCGGATAGAGTGCCCGGGGTCGACGGTGACCATGATTGCATCGATCTCATGAACCATGTCAGTGAGTCCAATGTCATCACGTTCTTCGAGCAGCCTTACCAGGTACTCTTCAAAAAAATTGGAGTTTGTTTTGTCTCCCTGGCGGGCGAAAGATAAAGAGTTAGTCATCGTGTATTTTGTTTAGCCTGATTCGATTAATAATTGTTATTGATTTTTATAGAAGCAAATACCACGCCAGAATAACGTATTTATTTCGAAATTTAAAAAAGCCTTTATGTACTTATGCTTATGCGAGATTCGCACCAGGGTATGACATTGAGTGGATATCGTTTTGCACCATTATTTATCAGATGTGCAGATTAAGATTCTATTTTGGTGCAAATGTGATTGGTGCGGTTCCTGAAAACGTGTGTAGGTATATATGTGGCGGGCTTTTCAGACGAGATCTATCTTGGCACGTACCTTGCTTTTGATTAATTATTCTTAGGAAAAAAAATAATAACTCCTAGGCTGCTTCGACAGCCCAACCACGACAACGGCGTCTAAATGATATGACAATCAGCTGGGATAAGTATTCAAGCGCGAACAGTTTCGATGAACTAATCACACCTGCTGGCAGGGCCAGGCCAGGTTCAGGAAAGATAGTACAATACATGCGTCGCTTGAGCGATGACGACCTCCGCGAACGTCGCGATGCGGCTGAACTGGCGATGCGTGTCATGGGTATCACTTTCACCGTGTATAACGAAGAAGGCGAAGGGGGTATCGACCGCGTCTGGCCATTCGATATTATCCCTCGCATCATCCCTGCACGCGAATGGTCTCAGACAGATGCCGGTTTAAAACAACGCGTTCAGGCGCTCAATATGTTTATCGGTGATCTCTACGATAAGCAGCAGATAATCAAAGACGGCATCTTCCCTGAAGAAGTGCTGGCGCAATCGGTAAACTTCCGTGAACAGTGTATGGGTATCAAGCCCGTACACGGTGTATGGGCGCATATCTGTGGCAGCGACCTGGTACGCGACGACAAAGGTACCATGTACGTGCTGGAAGATAATCTCCGGGTACCATCGGGCGTTTCCTATATGCTGGAAAACCGCCTGGTGATGAAGCGTGTTTTTCCGGAACTGTTCGAAGATTGCAGTATCCTGCCGATCGATGGTTACTCGACCCGGCTGTTCGATATGCTTGCTTCGCTGTCACCACGACCGGCGGATTTTCCCACCATCGTCGTGCTCACCCCCGGGATATATAACTCGGCCTATTTCGAACATTCCTACCTCGCGCAGCAGATGGGTGTCGAACTTGTCAGTGGCAGTGACCTGTTCGTCGGTAAGGATGATTGTGTCTATATGCGTACCATCAATGGCCGTGAGCGGGTCGATGTGATCTATCGCAGGGTCGATGATATGTTCATGGATCCTGAAGTATTTAATCCCGAGTCGAAACTGGGTGTTCCCGGTATCATGCGCGCATGGAGCAAGGGAAATGTCGCTATCGCTAACGCACCTGGCGCCGGTGTTGCCGACGACAAGGTGGTGTATGCCTATGTACCCGAGATGATCCGCTACTACCTCGATCAGGAGCCGATACTGCCGAATGTGCCTACTTATCTCTGTATGGATGATAAACAGCGTGAGCACGTCATATCCAACATTGCCAACATGGTGGTGAAGCCTGCGAATGAGTCGGGCGGCTATGGCATGATGGTCGGTCCTGCGGCCAGCAAGAAAACGCATAAAGAATTCGTCGAACTGATAAAGAAAGATCCACGCAACTATATCGCACAACCGACGTTGTCACTGTCTACTGTTCCCACCTTATGCGATGGTAATGTCGAACCCAGACATGTCGATCTACGACCCTTCATACTTTCCGGAGACAGCCAGCATGTCACGCGAGGCGGCTTGACCCGGGTGGCTTTGAAGAAAGGTTCGCTAGTGGTTAACTCGTCACAGGGCGGCGGCAGTAAAGATACCTGGATCGTCGAAACTGGAGGTAAGTGATCATGTTGTTATCAAGTGTTGCTGAGCGTGTTTACTGGTTTGCTCGTTATGTCGAACGTGTTGAGAACACGGCGCGAATCCTGCTGGTCAATAACAACCTGCTGCTGGACATGCCACGTAACTCGACCCTGGGCTGGGAGCCGATCATCTCGATCACCGGTATACCTGAAGCATTTTACGAGAACCACAAGGAAGCTACGGAAAGGAATGTGATGACCTTTCTTATCATGGATGCAAAAAATCCTAGCTGTATGCTGTGTTCGATTACCCATGCGCGTGAGAACCTGCGAACTTCGAGGGCGATCTTCCCGCGTGCAGTATGGGAGACACTGAATGATCTGTATAACTATGCCAGGGACAATAAATCAGCCGTCTTGACCAGGCGCAGCCGTTATACTTTCCTGCGCCACGTGATCGACTCCTGTCACCTGATCTCGGGTAAGCTGTCCGCCTCGATGAGCCACGACCAGATATACGAATTTGTCCGCATGGGACGAAATATCGAGCGTGCAGATATGACCACCCGCGTCATCGATGTACGTGCAGAGAACCTGCTACCGAAGAACGATGAAGAGCTGAAACCATTCGATGATATTCAGTGGAAGAGTGTGCTGGATTCCCTGGCCGGTTACCAGATGTATCGACGTTATGTTCACGTGCGTGTCCGTGGTGTCGAGGTGCTGCGTTTCCTGCTGCAGGACAAATACTTTCCGCGAGCTATCAATCACTGTCTTAACCAGGTGGAGCTGTGCCTGCGTAACCTGCCGTTGAATGAAGCGCCGCAATATGCCCTGGTGAAAGCTCAGCGCATGGTGAAAAATGCCAGGGTTGAAAAGATTGTCAAAGACAGTCTCAACGACTATATCAACCAGCTGCAGCTTGCCTTTATCGATATCAATGCGGAACTGACCTCATCCTATTTCGAAGGCAAGGAAGTTTCAGCGGCGATTTATATCGACCAGCCAGCAAGAAAAGACACAGCATAGGCAGCGTGCATAGCAGCCGTCGAGGTTTATCAGCGCACTCGTGTCTGTTGCGATGCAGGCACCACAATAATGCATAGACCGCTATTTCTGCACCTGTTTGGTTCTTAGTTATCCGTAAATAATTTTTGGATACTTTTTCTTATACTGCAACAATCTTGCAGTATAAGTATCAGCATGATGATGCAAGCTACTAAAATCATTGATATTATGGTGAATGTGTCAATAATCACTCCTGTTTTCTCCCGCTGCTTATGTCTTATTATTTGTTAATCATCTAAATCTTGTGCAAGATGCCTGCCAATATGAAATGGTCCATCATCAAGAAGAAATTACGTTATAACGGTTTTTTCAAACTCAGCGAAATAGAGTTGCAGCACGATCTGTTTGCCGGTGGCAAAAGCCCTGTGCTGTGCAGAGAGTTGATAGACAGAGGCCAGGCTGTTGCCGTTCTGCCATACGATCCGGTACGTGATGAGGTGGTACTGGTGGAACAATTCAGGATAGGGGCTGCTGAAGACAGCCATGGTCCATGGCTGATAGAAGTCATTGCCGGTTATCGCGAGCCTGGTGAATCGGCAGAAGAAGTCGCGCATCGTGAGGCTCATGAAGAAGCCGGTTGCCTGCTGAGCGATCTCGAACAGATACACCAGTGTTACTCAAGTCCTGGCGGTTCTAACGAGCGCGTCACTTTTTTCTTTGCGCGCACTGACAGTTCGAGTATCGGCGGTATCCACGGCCTTGATGATGAAGGCGAGGATATCCGGGTTCATGTCATAAGCAGTCAGCAGGCATTTGACTGGCTGGATAGCGGGCGTATCGATTCAGCCATGCCCATCATCGCCATGCAGTGGTTCAGGTTGAACCGTGAGCGTATTCGCCAACAATGGCGCTAGACCGACTGCTCTGGCAATCACTCTATGTTGTTTTTTTGTAGTGATAAATCACTTCATCGTCAAAATCGTATATTAATTTAAGTTAATATTGGCTATCATGGCTGATGAATGTAGAGAAATCATTAAAAAATGAATGCCGAGCGGTAAAAATTAGTTGACATAAATCAATATCAGGCTTTATAACTCTTGTATTATCCAGCTTTAAAACTGGTTTTTAACTGGTGGTTCACAGGAACATTAATGATTCTGTGATGTTTTTCAATTAACGTTCCGTGGAGGAGTATGAGATGAAAATATTACTGACAGCGGCAGCTGCAGCAATTCTGCTTGTTTCGACATCGGCAAATGCCTGGTGGAATGATAACGGCAGTAGCAACAATAACTGGAATAACAACAACAGATGGAATAACGATGGTTATGGATCTGGCTATGGTGATGGTTCCGGTGATGTCGACGGTGAAGCCGAAGGTAACTTTAACTTCAATATGAGTGGTAAAGCACGCGGTCGCGGAGATGCCCGTAACCAGTATTACGGTAGTGGTAATAACAACTGGAATAATCGTTGGGATAACCGCTGGGATAACAATAACGGTTATTATGGTAATAACGGTTATTATAATCGTCCTTATTATGGCCCGGGTCCCGGTTACAATGCTCCGCCACCACCAGCGCCTGCTGCACCTGCTGCACAATAATGGGTGACAGATAGCGATTTATCATAAGCAGGCTGTTAGTTCGGCCTGCTTTTGTATTGTCGCATCGAATAATTGAGAAAAAGAGGAAGTAGTATGACGAAAGCGGTTGCTTTAGATATACAACAACAGCATATCGGTATAATTCAGTCCCTGGTGCAGGAGATCGAGCAGCATCGCTTACCCAGGCTGTTCAGGATCAAGGACAGGCTCGATAGAGGTGAAGTGATCAATGATGTTGATTTTCAGTGTCTGTGCAAAGATATCAGGGATGCGGGGCTTGCCATGCATCTGACGGTTAACTATCCGGAGTTGCAGGAATTCTGTCTTTCGATGTCACATTTTTATAAAGAGTTGTGTGACGAAGCGCTTGATAATGAGCGGCGTTGATGTCCCGCAATGATTCAGGACGGTCACATCACAGACCGGCCGCACCAGTTTTTTTGCTCTCCTTTGTTATCTCTGGCCCTGTTCCAGTACCCAGCGGATGGCGCGATGCGTCAGCTCATGCGCTGATGACAGGTTAAGCTTCTTTTTGATATGGGCCTGGTGGGTCTCAATTGTCTTAACACTCAAATTTAACTGTGCTGCCATCCTGCTGGTTGCAAGCCCCTGGCCGATCATCTCAAATACCTGCAGTTCGCGGTTCGATAAGGCGTTGATGTCGCGTTTATCATCGCTGCTGCTGACCATATTGTTCAGTATGCGCTCGGTCATATGCTCGCTCAGGTAGACCTTTCCATTCAGTACCTGGCGGATGGCCTGGATGATCTTGTCCTGAGCTTCCTGCTTGTTGATATAACCCCTGGCCCCTGCTGCCAGTACACGCTCGGCATAGAGTGACTCTTCATGCATGGAGGCGACCAGCATCAGCATGTCGCTGTCCCTGGCCTTGATATGTTCTATCAGGTCCAGGCCGCTGCCGGATGCCAGTGACAGGTCGATGATGGCAAGATCAGGTGTCGTCGATTCGACCTGTTTAAGCGCTGTGGCCATGTCTGCGGCCTCGCCGCAGACCTTGAGGTCTGGCGTGTCTCCGATCAGCTGCGCGAAACCGGCACGCACCAGAGGGTGGTCATCGACGATCAGGATCCTGGCCATCAGTGGGACTCCCTGCGTTGCGTAAGAGGGAAGCGGCAACTGACTTTTGTGCCGCGTTCACCGGCCGGGTTGATGGTTATCTCACCGTCGAACAGACCGCAACGGTGTTTCATGATACTTAAACCCAGACCTCCCGCGGTGCCTTCCATACCCGTGGCTATCCCGATGCCGTCGTCAGCTATCTCCAGCAGACCATGATCGCCTTCGACCTTGAGTGAAACATCAATCTGGCTGGCGTCGGCATGTTTGACTGCATTGTTCAGTGACTCCTGTACGATGCGGTACAGATGGGTAGCAGTAGCATCATCGAATAACAGTACGAAATCATCGATCTGCAGCTTTATCGGTATCTGGCTTTGCTGCTGGAAAGTTTCTGTAATCTCCTGTAACGAAATCATGAATCCATCTGCATAGATCTGTATCGGCATCATACCGCGGGATAATGCTTGAACCTGCGACATGGCTTCATTCAATCCGCTTGCGAGCTGCCTGGCCAGTTCATGCTCTGGCCTGGTGGCTTTGTTCAGCAGGCTCTGTGCCAGCATGCTGAGTCCGGTGAGTTGCTGGCCGAGACCGTCATGCAGTTCTTCGCCGATACGCTGCTGTTCTCGTGCCGGGATAGCGAGTACTTCACGCTGTAGTCTCTGCTGGGTACTCAGATCCATGATTAGCCCTGCAAACAGGTGGGCATGTGCCAGGGATATTTCGCCCAGGGACAGGTATATTGGAAACTGGCTGCCGTCTTTGCGTTGTCCGATCAGCTGGCGACCAGTACCTATGATGTGTTTGATGCCCGTTTTCAGGTAATTGGCAATGTAACTGTCATGCTTTTCACGGTGCGGTGATGGCATCAGTTGTTTGATGTTTTCTCCCAGCAGTTCTTCCGATGTATAGCCAAACAGTGCTTCTGCCGCCGGGTTCATGAACTGGATGATACCGCGTGTGTCGATCAGGAATATTGCCTCGTGAGCGCTCTTTGCCAGCGTATGAAAGGTTTCAGCCTGTTGCTCAACCTTTCGCGCAAATGGCCGTGTGATACGAAAGAAGATGGCACTTGCCAGCATGGCTATGAGAATGGTCAGGGTTATAGCTATACCAGCAGTACGTGCTAACAGTGCTTCGAGTTGGCCCGGATCGGAATTGCCTGACGCCTTGTAGCTGGATAGTTCAGAGAAGCCATCATATAGAGAAGATATCGAAATGCTTGTTACCAGCAGTATGGCAAGCAGCATGATCGTGGCAAGTAATATGAATGTGTACGTCGTTTTCACGTTTTGTTAACAACCTGCTGATCGTGATGTAATAATATTTGAAGAACGCCTTATAGAGGTATCAGGTAATCCCCGATAGTCTACATGCAATTAACAAGCCATGCTAACGCCAGATGTCATCTTCCAGCTGAAAATGAGAGGTAAATGTAATGCAGCTACAGAAAACCGCACCCACTGAAACAGCGATACCTGCAACGAACGGGTCGGGTGCAGGCGGTGGCGTCGGTTACGCACAGCCTTCATTAGAAGTTTTGTCATGCAAGAACTGTAATGTCAGCGGCAATTGCCTGGTCGAAAAGATGACTATAAGCCACGGCCATTCCTACCAGCTTATGAAGAACAGGAAAGTCTATCTGCGCGGCGAACATATCTTTCGTGCGGAAGATGAGGCCGATGCAGTGTATGTGATCAGTAGTGGTTCGGTGAAGTCTTATATGATCATGGAAGATGGTGAGGAACAGGTGCTGAGCTTTTACCTGGACGGCGATGTCGTTGGCATGGATGGTATGGGCGCAGACACCTATATCTCCTCAGCGGTCTCACTGGAGACGACCACGATCTGCAAATTGCCACTTGGCAATCTGCCTGATGCAGACCTCGGCAGAGGGTTCCTCAATCTCATCTCGGACTGCCTGATACGCGATCATAACCTCATGTTGATGCTGGCGCGAAAAGATGCAGATGGCCGCATGGCCAGTTTTCTGGTAAACATTTCCAAGCATTACAAGAAGCTTGGTCAGTCGGCGGATATTTTTGATCTGACCATGACGCGCCAGGATATAGCGAACTATCTTGGGTTGGCTATAGAAACTGTCAGTCGTACATTGCGACGGTTCCAGGATAGCGGAATGCTGGTAGTCACCCGGCGCAAGATTCAGATATATGATTTTGACTGTCTGCTCGAGATAGCCGGTACCCAGGTCTCACGTTGAGTGATTGCAGCTTATGAGGGAAAGCCAGTTGCCATCAGCTATATACCTGGTTTTTTCAAGACATAAGTCAAGAACAGGATATTCATGCCTTGCATCGTTGCTGTGCAGATTTTATATTCGATATTAAGAATGATTGTCTACCTCAAAGCTGTCGAAGAGCAGAACACTAAAAAAACGATACCGATATTGGCTCGTGCTGTTGATCGATGATCTACAGTCAACGAAGGCTAACTCAGACAGGACTGATGCGATTTATATATTTCACTATAACTGAGCTTTGCCGATGAATATCATTGCTGCAGATGTAGGTGGTACGAAAACACGCTTGATTTATGCCGATGTCGATGAACCCGTCAGGATATTATACGAAGCACGATACGAGAGTGGTAGTTTCGAGAGCTTCGAACCGTTACTGCAGACTTTTATCCATGATAGCGGGTCGGATGCCAGCCAGATAGAGTCATTAACACTGGCGCTTCCGGGCCTGGTGGATGACAGTTCTGCACGTTTGACAAATCTGCCATGGGTCATCGAGAAACAGTCATTGAAAGACATCTTCGGTATCAAGAACGTGTCTTTTATGAACGATTTTCAGGCATCGGCTTTCGGTACTGGACAACTGCAGGAAAAAGACCAGGTTGTTTTAAATACAGGCATATCAAAAGCCGGTGAATTGAACGATAATGCCACCCGTGTCGCAGTTGGTGCCGGAACAGGGCTCGGAGTTGCATGGGCGCAGGATTATGCAGGTGTGGCGTATGCCTATGATACCGAGGGTGGTCATGTAGATTTTGCACCGCTAGACGATACCCAGGTCAGGTTGCTGCAGTTTTTGCAGAAGCGTCATGGTCACGTGTCCTATGAAAGGATCCTGTCCGGTGACGGCCTGGTAGCGCTCTATGAATTCTGTGCCAGTGAAGCAGGCAAAGAAGCAGATAAAGTCACTGCCGAATGGGTGAATAAAGAGTCACATAATAATGCGGTGGCCGACAAAGCGATGACCCTGTTCGTGCAGGTTTACGGCGCATATATCGGCAACATCGCGATGTTATTTAAACCATATGGCGGCATCTTCATCACCGGTGGTGTCGCTGCCAGGATGGTCGACAGGATGCAGTCTGAAGAATTTATTAATGCTTACCTGAACAAAGGGAGAATGCGTACCCTGGTGGAGCAGATAGCCATCTATCTGGTCACCGATGAAAGAATAGGGGTGCTCGGCGCCATGTCAGAAGCAGTGAAAACACAACGGGTAAAGAGATGAGTAATACTACGAAAAAACAATCCAAACATTATCGCTATTACACCGATGCAAACACCGGTACCGAGCTGACTCGTAATACATTAGTGCTGGTACTGGCAGGTGGGGCTGGGTCCAGGTTGAAGGGCCTGACCAAATGGCGTGCCAAACCTGCAGTACCGTTCGGTGGCAAATACCGCATTATCGATTTCGCGCTATCCAATTGCGTGAATTCAGGGTTGCGCCGTATCGGCGTACTGACGCAATATAAGTCGCACTCTCTGATCAGGCATATGCAACGCGCCTGGGGCTTCATGCGTGCCGAGATTGGCGAGTTTGTCGAAGTGATCCCGGCACAGCAGCGTGTCGATAATGAGTGGTATCGTGGTACTGCCGATGCGCTGTATCAGAATATCGACATCATCCGCCGTCACGCACCGGAGAACGTCATCGTGCTGGGCGGTGATCACATCTATACCATGGATTATTCCAAGATGCTGTATCAGCATGTGAGTTCAGGTTCTGACCTTACTGTTGGCTGTATCGAAGTGCCACGCGAAGAGGCGAAAGAATTTGGTGTCATGTCTATCGATAGTGACTACCGCATCACCAAGTTTACCGAGAAGCCAGAAAACCCGGACACCATACCTGGCAAGGCGGACAAGTCACTGGCATCGATGGGCATCTATATCTTTTCTACGGCCTACCTCTATGCCAGCCTGATTGCTGATGCTGAAGAGGAAAACTCAGCACATGATTTCGGTAAGGATATCGTACCCAAGAGCATATCTACCTGTAATGCGCATGCCTATCCGTTCCAGGACAGTAACGGCAATGCGGCATACTGGCGTGACGTGGGAACAATAGATTCCTACTGGAAGGCCAACATGGAACTGTGTGAAGTCGAACCGGAGCTTAACCTGTATTCACGCGACTGGCCGATATGGACATATCAGACACAGCACCCGCCGGCTAAATTTATCTTCGACGATGAGAATGTGCGCGGTCAGGCCATCGACTCTCTGGTCTCCGGCGGCTGTATCCTTTCAGGCGCCAGGGTCAAACGATCCGTCATCTTCTTCGCTACCGAGATCGAGCGCGGTACTACCATCAAAGACAGTGTCATTCTGCCAAAGGTATCTATCGGTGAAAATTGTCGCATCACCAGGGCGATAATAGACAAGGCATGCAGGATAGATGATGGTACGATAATCGGCGAAGACATCGAAGAAGATAGAAAACGTTTTCATGTAACCGAGACGGGTATCGTCCTGGTTACTCCCGAGATGCTCGACCAGCATCTCTACGTCGTCGATAAAGAGATGCTTAAAGAAATAGCTTAGCCAGTTTCTTCTTCTGTAACCAACCACGGATAATACTATGAGCAAAGCCCTGAATTTTGTTTTATGCTGGCATATGCACCAGCCATGGTACCAGCAGGGTGTCGATGGTGATTACAAGTTGCCATGGGTTTACCTGCACGCGATCAAGGATTATGAAGACATGGTGTCGCATCTCGAAGCACACCCGAAGATGAAGGTCGTGGTTAATTTTGCTCCGGTGCTGCTGGAGCAGCTTGATGACTATGCGCAGCAGATGAAAAGCTGGCTCGATGAGGGTAAGGTCATGAAAGACCCGATGCTCAACATGCTGGCTGGTGCAACGCCTGTGCCCAGGTTGCCCAATGATCGCTACCAGCTATTGTGTGATTGCCAGCGAGCGAATGCAGAGAAGATGATCGATCCATACCCGGCGTTCAAAAACCTGCTGAAGCCGTTCAGGTTTATGTTTCCTGATGGAGAATGCGGTAGCTATGATACCGTCTGCCTGCAATACCTGAACTCGCAGTATTTCATCGACGTCCTGGTCTGGTACCACATCGCCTGGCTGGGCCACTTCCTGAAGCAGACCAGTATCTCGGAGATGCTGACAAGGAAAGCACAGCAGTTCGATGAAGATGATCGCCGGGCACTGCTGCAGCTCATGTACGACTGTATCTCAAGTTTGATCCCTCGTTATCGTAAACTCGCGGAAGACGGGCAGATCGAGCTTTCGATGACGCCTTACGGGCATCCAATCATCCCGTTGTTAAATGACATCGGCAACATGCGCTGTGCACAGCCACACGCACCAGCGCCTGGCTATTATGCTTATCCCGGTGGTGCAGAGCGGTCACGCTGGCACATCCAGCGCGGCATAGACTGTTTTGAACATTATTTTGGCATGCGACCTAATGGTATATGGCTGTCGGAAGGGGCGATATCCGAAGATGCCATTGCCATGGTCGAAGAGTTTGATTTTAAATGGACTGCTTCCGGTGAAGGTGTCTGGCGGAATAGTATGGATCTCAGCCAGCATGATCCGGAAAAAGTGCGCAGTAAACGTGCGCTGTTCCATCCTTACGTGTTGAATGATTACAAGACAGAACTGTATTTCCGTGATGACGGCCTGTCTGATATGGTCGGTTTCGAGTACAGCAAGATGAATTCGGTGGATGCAGCAAATGACCTGGTGCATAACCTGGAAAATATCGCTGACTTCCTCGGTAGCAGTGCCGACCGGCATGTTGTGCCGGTTATCCTCGATGGTGAGAATGCCTGGGAGTACTACCCGCACAACGGTTATTACTTCTTGAATCATCTCTATGACCGGCTGTCAAAGCACAAGCTGGTAAAGGCCACTACCTTTTCAAATCTGAAGAAGATCAAAACCCATAAACTGGAAAAACTGTGTGCCGGTAGCTGGGTCTACGGTTCGTTTTCTACCTGGATAGGTGAGAAAGATAAAAACCGTGCATGGGACCGCTTGATCGAAGCGAAGATGGCTTACGATGACACCATCGCCTCTGGCATACTGGATGAAAAAGAAACTGAGATGGCGACGCGTCAGCTGGCCGTCTGCGAAGGCTCTGACTGGTTCTGGTGGTTCGGTGAAAAGAACTCATCAGACAGCGTGAATGATTTTGACAAGCTGTTCCGCGCACAACTGAAAAACCTGTATAAACTGCTTAAACTCGACGTACCTGCCAAGCTGGATGAGCCTCTCTCCTTCGGTGGCGGCAATGCTGAAAATGCCGGCACTATGGTAAGGAACGTCGGATAGTAATGTCATCACTACAGCTTAATAAAAGGCGTGCAGGTATCTTGCTGCACCCGACATCACTGCCTTCGGGTGAACTGGACGGCGATGTAGACCGCTGGCTGGAGATGATGGCTTATACCGGTTTCAGCGTATGGCAGGTATTGCCCCTGGGGGAGCCGCACGATGGTTTATCGCCATATCAGTGTACCTCTGCATTTGCCTTCAACCCGCAGTTGCTGTCTGACATCCCTGACATGGTAGAGAATGAAAAAGGCTACCACGACTTCTGTAAAAAACAGCAATTCTGGCTGGATGACTACGTGCTGTTCAAGGTACTGAAGCTGCAATTTCAAGACAAGTCCTGGAACGAATGGCCTGAACCATGGAGAAGACGAGATAGCAAAGCATTACAGAAGTCATGTGAAGACCATGCGGCTGAAATAACGGCATTGAAATGGCAGCAGTACCAGTTACATAATCGCTGGCATGAGATCAGAGACAAGGCCGCCGGGATGGATATATTGCTGTTCGGTGACATGCCTATCTTTATCGCTTATGACAGCGCTGATGTCTGGGCGCATCCAGAGTGGTTCGTGCTCGATGAAGAGGGGCGGATGACAGTTGTTACCGGGGTTCCGCCAGATTATTTTTCAGAGACAGGACAACGCTGGGGTAATCCGCATTATGACTGGGAAAGCATGCGCGGGGACGGTTTCTCCTGGTGGAAATCGAGGATCATCCATCATCTCGAACTGTTCGACCTGGTACGTATCGATCATTTCAGGGGCATGGTATCAGCATGGGTGATCGATGCCGCATGCGAAACTGCGATCGATGGTCACTGGCAGGATACCCCCGGAGATGAATTATTGACACTTTTTCACGAGAGCATAGAAGAATGCGGCGGTCAGTTGCCATTCGTTGCCGAAGACCTGGGAGTCATCACGCCTGAAGTAAACGCCTTGCGAAAGAAGTATCATCTGCCAGGCATGTCCATACTGCAGTTTGGATTTGATGCCTTTGAGGACAACCCCCACAAGCCGCATAACATCAAGGAAGATACCGTCGTCTATACGGGGACACATGATAACGATACTACGAAAGGCTGGTTCAACAGCCTTGATGACGACATGAAAAACCAGGTGTTGCGCACGCTCAATTTACCACCGGCTGATGAATTTGATGATGGACAGCTTAATACAGGCGAACCGGATGCAGGACAATCTGACATAGACAGGGCAAGTTGCTGGTATGACAATATAGATATCGCTGACGTTGTGGTCGAGCGCATGATTGATAACGCCATGCACTCGCATGCGGTAATCTGCATGATTCCATTACAGGATTGCCTGCATCTTGGCTCGGATGCGCGGATGAATACACCAGGGACTATTAATGGGAACTGGAGCTGGCAATTTCAATGGTCACAGATCGAACTCAGTCATGATAGCCCACGGATGAAAAAGATGCGGTTGAGAAATGAACTTACTCAACGCTTCATCGAGCCGGACTGTTAAAATACCAATACTGGCAGGTGCATGTTCAGAGCAGCCTGTATAACTCAGACTTAAAAAGATTAAAATGGTTGAAGCATTAACAAGAATACAACATGGCTGGCATCATGACCCGTTCGAGTGGTTGGGTGTGCACCCAGGCCGTCCGGGTTACCTGGTGCGGGCTTTCATGCCGTCCGCAGAGAGTGTCGAGCTCGATGGGGTCGGGCCGATGTCTCGTTATGAAGGTAGCGATACCTTCGAGATAAACATAAGTAAAGCGCAGAGAGATGACCTGCCGCAGCATTATCGCCTTAACTGGATAGAGAAGGGTAGTAATGAAGCGCACTCAGTGGTGTCACCTTACAGTTTTTTACCTGTACTCAGTGACTTCGACCTGGGTCTGTTCTCTGCAGGTACTCACCTGCATGTCTACCGTTTTCTCGGCGCACGTTTGCAAGTTATCGATGGTATCGAAGGCTGCCTGTTTGCCGTCTGGGCACCTAACGTGAAACGTGTCAGTGTGGTGGGCGACTTCAACGGCTGGCATGGCCTGCGCCACCCGATGCGTAACCGTGGTGCTTCCGGGGTGTGGGAGCTGTTCATCCCCGGACTGCAGGCATCGGATAACTACAAGTTTGAGATCCGCACTCACAATGATGAGATCCTGCAAAAAACAGATCCTTATGCGCGCTCCATGGGCAAGCGTCCGGATACTACCAGTAAGATCGACAGTGCTGATGTCTATGAATGGAAAGATGGCGAGTGGCTGGATCGACGCCGACACTGGAAGTGGCTCAATGAGCCGATGTCGATCTATGAGGTACATATGGGTTCCTGGCGTCGTCATGAGGATGGCGGCTTCCTGAGTTATACCGAGCTGGCCGATCAGCTTGTTCCCTATGTCAAAAAGCTCGGATATACGCATATCGAGTTTCTGCCATTCACTGAACATCCGCTGGATGAATCCTGGGGTTACCAGGTTAGCGGATACTACTCACCGACCTCGAGACATGGTACTGCAGATGAATTACGTTACCTGATCGATACCGCACACCAGAACGACATCGGTATCATCCTCGACTGGGTACCTGCACATTTTCCTCGTGATGAATTTGCCCTGGCAAGATTTACCGGTGAAGCCTGTTATGAGTATGGTGACCCGAACAAAGGTGAGCACCTCGACTGGGGGACATTGATATTCAATTACAGCCGTAACGAAGTGCGTAATTTCCTCGTTGCCAATGCAGTGTACTGGATAGAAGAGTTTCATATCGATGGTCTGCGTGTCGATGCGGTGGCATCCATGCTGTACCTCGACTATTCACGTGAACATGGCCAGTGGTCACCAAACGCTTATGGCGGTCGAGAGCATCTCGAAGCAATCGATTTCCTGCGCAACCTGAACAACGTCGTCCACGCTGAATTTCCCGGTGTCGTCACGCTGGCAGAAGAGAGTACTGACTGGCCTATGGTGTCACGCCCGACCGATGGCGGCGGCCTCGGCTTCTCCATGAAATGGAATATGGGCTGGATGCACGATACCCTGAACTATGCACAGACCGATCCGTTATACCGGCGCTTCCACCAGAACCAGCTCACTTTCAGCCAGCTCTATGCTTACAGCGAGAACTTTGTCCTGCCTCTGTCTCATGATGAAGTGGTACATATGAAACGCAGTATGCTGGACAAGATGCCGGGCGACGTCTGGCAGAAATTTGCCAACCTGCGTGTGCTGTACGCATATCACTATGCACACCCTGGCAAGAAGCTGCTGTTCATGGGCGGTGAATTCGGCCAATGGGAAGAATGGAGTGAAAGCCGGCAGCTGGACTGGCAGATATTTGGCATGGATAAACATGCCGGTATGTACAACATGATAAGTGACCTGAATGCACATTATCGTGACAATCCCGCTCTGCATACTTACGATTTCGATGTCCAGGGTTTCCAGTGGGTGAGCTGTGACGATGTCAATAATTCGGTGCTCGCCTTCATCCGCCGTTCTGATAATGAGGCGGTCATTTGTGTATTCAACTTTACCCCGGCGACGCTTCAGGGTTACACCATCGGCGTTCCGGAGGCGGGAGCCTATAAGGAGATATTCAATTCGGATACTGCCTGGTATGGTGGCTCTGATGTCAGCAATGTCACCAGCATCGAGAGCGTGGAGAAAAAGGAACACGGTTTTGAACACTCCCTGACGATTACCATACCACCATTAGCAGCGCTGTTTTTACAGAAGGAGTAAGTGTGAATATTCTGTTTGCTGCGAGTGAGGCATTCCCGTTCATCAAGACCGGGGGG
>SWCD01021493.1_pt1 | contig 20338 bp, 19 predicted proteins | sample 4693011 | NCBI WGS metagenome assembly SWCD01 (sample SAMN10267278, study PRJNA491770) | bioreactor metagenome | isolation source: DHS bioreactor inoculated with marine | place: Japan: Omine Ridge, Nankai Trough | reverse complement strand
ACCGTGTCGGAGATCAAGGTGCTGTTTTCAGACCCCCGGTTCGCGGCGGTATTTTCTGCCGCCGGTCGGGCTGAAGTCTCGATTGCCGCGATGATCGATCTGCCGGATCAGGAAAAATTCGGCCTGACCGGCCAGATTGACCGGCTACTGGTTGAAGTCGACCGGGTTCTCGTGGTCGACTTCAAGACCAATCGCCCGCCGCCCGCCACTGTGAGTGACGTACCCGAAATGTACCTGCGCCAGCTTGCTGCCTACACGAAGGCGCTGGAACGGGTTTACCCTGGCCGCACCATTGAATGCGCCTTGTTGTGGACCGATGTGCCTGCCCTGATGCCGGTGCCGAATTCCATGCTTGAAGCCGCGTGGCAGTCTGCCGCGATCACAACGGCGTAAACAAAGTGCCATGAGGCTTGACCAGCACCCGGTCAGTACCTACTTGTTGGACAAGATCAACTCTTGCACTGACGCCGATTCCCTCTAGTTCAGGGCTAATCTCTCTAAAGAAAGGTTTTGCAACATGGCAACGAATGCTGTCACTGACGCCTCATTTGAAAACGATGTGATCAAGTCCGACACCCCGGTCGTGGTGGATTTCTGGGCTGAATGGTGCGGCCCCTGCAAAATGATCGGCCCGTCACTGGAAGAACTGTCCGAAGAATTCGGTTCAGACGTCAAGATCGTCAAGATCAATATTGATGAAAATCCGTCCGTGCCATCGAAGTTCGGCGTGCGCGGCATCCCGACACTGATGGTGTTCAAGGGCGGCGAAGTGGCCTCGACGCAGGTTGGCGCCAATCCAAAGGGCAAGATTGCCGAATGGATCAAGGCTTCCATCTGACGGTCTGAAATTACAGTGAAACTGACAGGGCGCGGTGTTTGTTAATTCAATACCGCGCTCTATCTTCGTGCCGTACCTGACACCTGGCTTGGCGTTTCGCCACGATGCAGCGCCAGTACATTGCCGGCAAGATACAGTGATCCGCCAATGATGATACGCGATGGCGTTTCGCCGCCGGCAATTTCACCTGCCGCGCGCACGGCATGTTCAATGCTGTCATAGGGCCTTGCATCCAGGCCGACCGCGATAGCGGTGCGGGCCAGTTCAACAGCCGGGATGGTGTTTTCCTCCCCGGGAATGGCAATGGCCATGACCTTTTGCACCAGACCGGCAAACGGGCCGAGATATCCATCAGCGCGTTTCGTGTTGAGCATGCCGGTGACCAGCACCAGCGGCCGGGACGAGCGTTCGTCCATGTCTGCCAGTGTAGCGGCCACGGCACGCCCGGCAGACGGATTGTGCCCGCCGTCCAGCCATATTTCGGTTCCAGCCGGCACAAGAGTGTGCAGGTAGCCCGGTTCAAGCCGTTCCATCCGGGCCGACCATGTCACGTTCGCCAGACCGCTCGCGATGTGGTCCGTTGTAATGCGCTCATCATTGAGCGTTCTGATGGCGGCGAGTGCCAGGCCGGCATTGTCGATCTGAAAGCGGCCGGCCAGGGACGGCAGATCCAGGTCAAGCAGACCATTGTCGTCCTGGAATACCATGCGGCCATATTGTTCAAAACACTGGAAATCCTGGTTGGCGAATTTCGCCACTGCCCCGACTTTAGCAGCTATTGTCTCTATGGCAGTGCGCGCCTCGTCCGGTTGAATGCCGATACACGCAGGCCGTCCCTGTTTCAGGATGCCGGCTTTCTCGCCAGCAATTTTCGCCAGCGTATCACCGAGATACTGCTCATGGTCCATGTCAACCGGTGTGATGACACTGACTGCGGGGTCGGCGATGATGTTGGTGGCGTCCAGCCTGCCACCAAGTCCCACTTCCAGCAGCACATAGTCTGCCGGGGTTCGGGCGAATGCCAGCATGGCGGCCGCGGTGGTGATCTCGAAGAAGGTGATCGGCTCACCCTTGTTGGCCTGCTCGCATTCCTCCAGCAGATCGATGAGCGCCTGTTCGCCAATCAGCGTGCTTGCGCCGGGCGCGCCCAGCCTGATGCGCTCATGAAACCTGACCAGGTGAGGCGACGTATAGGCGTGGGCACTCAGCCCTGCAGCCTCGATGATGGCGCGCATATTGGCCAGCGTGGAGCCCTTGCCGTTGGTACCGGCAATGTGCACTACCGGTGGCAGAGACAGGTGCGGATTGCCCAGTGCCGCGAGCAGACGCCACATGCGGTCCAGCGACAGGTCAATTATCTTGGGATGCAGTTCCAGCAACCGCATCAGGATGGCATCACTGACGGCCATGTCGGATCAGGCTCCGGTGTCGGCTGGTTCGGCCTCGGTCGGCGTCGCTTCTGGTGGTGGCAATTGTACAGCACGCACCGGTGACGGTCGTTTCATCAGCATGTGCAGCACATTTGACAGCGTGTTACGCAATTCGTGCCGGTGCACCACCATGTCGACCATGCCGTGCTCCAGCAGATACTCCGAACGCTGGAATCCGTCCGGCAGCTTTTCCCGGATGGTCTGCTCGATGACGCGCGGACCGGCAAAACCGATCAGCGCAGCAGGTTCGGCGATGTGAATGTCGCCCAGCATGGCATAGGACGCCGTAACCCCTCCGGTGGTCGGGTGGGTCAGCACGACAATGTATGGCATGCCTGCCTCGCGCAAACGCTGCACACCGACCGTGGTGCGCGGCAGCTGCATCAGTGACAGGATACCCTCCTGCATGCGCGCGCCGCCGGATGCGGCGTACAGAACCAGCGGCAGCTTGTTGTCCGCAGCTTCGAACATGGCGGTGATAATGCCTTCGCCCGCAGCCATGCCGAGCGACCCACCCATGAAGGCGAAGTCCTGCACCACCGCCACGGCTTCGAGTCCGTCGATATGGCCGCGCCCTGCAACAATGGCATCCTTGCGGCTGGCCTTGGCGCGGGCTTCCTTCAACCTGTCGGCGTACTTGCGTTCATCGCGAAATTTCAGGGGATCGACAACCACGTCCGGCAGTGCGATGTCGGTCCATTTCTCGTCATCGAAGGTGTGCTTCAGGCGGGCTTCAGGCGACATCCGCATGTGATAACCGGAGCGCGGAACAACGAACTGGTTGGCCTCCAGGTCGCGGTAGAAGACCATCTCGCCGGACTCGGGGCACTTGACCCACATGTTTTCCGGCACATCGCGCCTGGTGCCGAGAATGCCGCTGATTTTCGGCCTGACGAAGTTCTTGATCCAGTTCATGACCGCTTACCCATTGCGCCCGTGGCGCACACCTTGTGCCAATTCACGAACCAGCTTTAGCACATTGGCGACGGTTGTGTCCGTTGCAGCGCCACTGGCATCGAGACTTTCCTTGATGGTGTTGACCAGAGCTGAACCGACCACAACGCCGTCCGCACCCGATGCAATACCTGCTGCCTGTTCCGCGGTCCTTACGCCAAACCCGACAGCGACCGGCAAATCCGTATGGCGTTTGATGCGGGAAACCGCTTCATTGACCCGTGAAATATCAGGTGCCTTGGAGCCGGTGATGCCGGCTACGGACACGTAATACACGAAGCCGGACGTATTGGTGAGCACCTTGGGCAGACGCTCGTCATCGGTTGTCGGGGTTGCCAGCCGGATAAAGTTCAAGCCCCCGTCAAGTGCCGGGATGCAAAGCTCATTGTCTTCCTCAGGCGGCAGATCAACGACGATGAGACCATCGACACCGGCAGACTTGGCATCTGCGATGAACCTGTCCACGCCGTAAATATAGATCGGGTTGTAATATCCCATCAGCACGATCGGCGTGTCGTTGTCCGCCTCCCGGAATTCGCTGACCAGCTTCAGCGTCCTGATCATGTTCTGACCGGCAGCAAGGGCACGCAATGATGCAGCCTGAATGGCAGGACCATCTGCCATCGGATCGGTAAACGGCATGCCAAGTTCGATGATATCGGCACCTGCAGCAGGCAACGCACGCAATATCTCCAAAGAGGTGTCATAGCCTGGATCACCTGCAGTGACGAAGGTAACAAACGCTGCCCTGCCCTGTGCTTTCAAATCGGCAAAGCGGGCTTCAATACGGGTTGGTGCACTCACAGTTTTACCCCCAGATGTTCGGCAACGGTAAATATGTCCTTGTCGCCACGCCCGCACATGTTCATGACCATCAGGTGGTCGGCGGGTTTCGTCGGCGCTATGTCCATCACCTTGGCAAGTGCGTGGCATGGTTCGAGTGCCGGAATGATACCCTCCAGCTTGCAACACAGTTTGAACGCCTCGAGCGCTTCATCGTCTGTGGCGGAAATATAGGTGACACGGCCGGTATCGTTCAGCCACGAATGCTCGGGCCCGATGCCGGGATAATCCAGCCCGGCTGAAATCGAATGCGCTTCCTGGATCTGGCCGTCATCATCCATCAGCAGGTAGGTGCGGTTGCCGTGCAATACGCCAGGCCTGCCGCCGGTGATCGAGGCGGCATGTTCGTCCGTGTCGACACCGCGGCCCGCTGCTTCCACACCAATGATTTCAACCGATGGATCATCGAGGAACGGGTAGAACAGGCCCATGGCATTCGAACCGCCGCCGATAGCCGCAATGAGCGAGTCCGGCAGGCGGCCTTCGCGCTTTTGCATCTGTTCCCTGGTTTCCCTGCCGATCACGGACTGGAAGTCACGCACCATGGCCGGATACGGATGCGGCCCGGCAACCGTGCCAATGCAATAGAACGTGTCGTCGACGTTTGACACCCAGTCACGCAGCGCCTCGTTCATGGCGTCCTTCAGGGTTGAACGCCCCGATGTCACAGGTACGACTTCGGCACCCAGCAACTTCATGCGGAACACGTTGGGCGCCTGGCGTTCAACGTCGGTTGCCCCCATGTAGACAATACACTCAAGCCCGAAGCGGGCGCAGGCGGTTGCGGTGGCCACACCATGCTGGCCAGCTCCGGTTTCAGCGATGATGCGGGTCTTGCCCATGCGCCGGGCCAGGAGAATCTGGCCCATGACATTGTTGATCTTGTGGGCGCCGGTATGGTTCAGTTCGTCGCGCTTGAAGTAAATTTTTGCGCCACCGAGGTACTCGGTCAGCCGTTCGGCAAAATACAGCGGCGACGGCCTGCCGACATAATGTTCCAGAAAGTCATTCAATTCGGCTTCATAGGCCGGATCCTTGCGGGCTGCCGCATAGGCCGCTTCAAGCTCAAGGATATTCGGCATCAGTGTTTCGGCCACGAAGCGGCCGCCATAAATGCCAAACTTTCCGGTTTCATCCGGGCCTTTGCGATAGGAATTGGGTGCCGATGTACTCATCTGTTCAACTCTCGTTTACAACACGCCGTGGCCCGACAGGGGCCTCGCGGTCCGATACCAAAAATGCTCTTGTTCAGTGTTCTACCCGTGCTGACGCACGGTCTCAATGAATTTCACGATGGCTGCGGCATCCTTGACACCCGGTGCGGTTTCGACCCCGGAAGATACATCAACAGCGTGCGCACCGGTTACATCGATCGCCTCGGCGACATTGCCCGGATTCAGCCCGCCTGACAGCATGAAACCCTCATGTTCGCCTTCACGTGACAGCAGACCCCAGTCAAACGGAATCCCGTTGCCGCCCGGCAGCGGATTGGCCAGGGCTTCCGGCGCCTTGGCATCGAACAACAGCATGGCCGCGACATCTGCATAGGCGCGCGCTGCCGCAATGTCCCCGGCATCTCTCACCTTGATGACCTTGATCACCGGCACACCGGTGCGGACGTGAATTTCGGCAATGCGATCTGGACTCTCCGATCCGTGCGCCTGAAAGAAATCCGGCTTCACCTCTGCATTGATCCGGTCAATGAGTGCATTGTCGGCGTCAACCACGAGCGCAACAATTTTCGCTCGCCCGCGCGCCAGGGTGGCAAGCCCGCGCGCCACGACGGTGGAAACATTTCTTGGACTGGGTTCATAGAACACAAACCCCACATATTCCGCACCGGCTTCAACCGCAGCGCGCACATGGGCCGGATCCGACAGGCCACAGATCTTGATTTTGGTCCTGCTCACAAGTTCACGCCCCCAGATCGGCGGCGATGGCGGCGGCGGCTGCTGCCGGGTCACCTGCCTGTGTGATCGGACGACCGATGACCAGAATGTCGGCTCCCGCCGCGCGGGCATCGCGCGGTGTGGCAATTCGTTTCTGGTCCTGCACATCGGCGCCTGCCGGACGTACGCCCGGCACGATGGTCATGAAATCCGGGCCGCAGGCAGCCTTGATCGCAGCAATGTCATGCGGCGAACACACAACGCCATCCAGCCCGGACTGCTTCGACAATCGCGCAAGCTTTACCGCGGTCTGCGCGGTGTCTGATGCCGGGTCAAAGCCTGCAGCATGAATATCTGCATCGGACAGGCTGGTCAGAACGGTCACAGCGATCAGTTTTGCCTTGCCGTCAACCGCTCTTGCGGCCGCCTCCAGCATGGCCGGTCCGCCTGAAGCATGAACATTTACAATCGCCGGTGCCGGCGCGAGCGCCAGAAGCGAGGTCAATCCTTGCGCAACGGTATTGGGTATGTCGTGCAGTTTGAGGTCAAGGAACAGGGGCACGCCTTGCGCGGCAACCTGCTCATACCCGGCCCTGCCGGCACGGTAGAACAGTTCCATGCCCACCTTCGCCATGCCGATATTGTCTTTCAACAGCCCCGCCATTGCAGCGGCGCGTGCCGGATCGGGCGTGTCTAGCGCAACACAAATCGGATTCTTGAACATGACTTCTCTTGGATTTCGACCTGGCACCGTAAACCGGTTCACCAGGCCTTGTTGGGTTGGTTCACAACCGGCACCAGGCCTGTTGCGTCACTGGTTTTGCGTTCGGCGGGAACGTCAGGTTTGGCACTTTGGGCCAACCGTGCCGCCTTGCGCCACTTTCCCTGGCGCAACCATACAACAACTCCACCTACAATCATGCCCGCGAACACGCCGGCAAAAAGCAGCAGATAGGCTGGCATCGAAACCATCAGCCAGGGATCGGCCCTGTTGATCGGGTCAAACGAGACATCAATCCAGTGGCGATTGGCAACGGCAAAGCTCACCAGCAGAATTGCCACCGGTGCTCCAATAATCCATGAAATTATGCGTTTTGCCGTCACGACAATTTTTGCCTGTTCCTGTGTTATCAACCCGGCCTGTTCAAGTGTAACAGGCCCGTGGAGTTACAACCGTTCTAACCGCCATTGAGGCGGTCGCGCAACTCCTTGCCGGTCTTGAAAAACGGCACCCGCTTGGCCTCCACCTTGACCGGTTCACCGGTCCGCGGATTGCGGCCCTGGCGAGCATCGCGCCGTTTCACCGAGAAAGCTCCGAAACCCCGCAGCTCAACACGGTTTTCCTTGGCCATGGCACCGGTAATTTCTTCAAAGACGGTATTTACAATACGTTCAACGTCACGATGAAACAGGTGCGGATGGCGTATTGCAATCTCCTGAATAAGCTCTGACTTGATCATGGCAAACAATCCCCCCTCAGGGTTAAGCTGACTGTGTTATTATTTTTGGCACAAGGTTGCGCATTAAACCAGTAACTATCGCAGATTAGGGTGCCAAAGCACCAGCAGTCCGTCAAGCTTTACTGTCCGGGCCTCAAGAGCATCGGCTGCCGCCGAAAGTCCGATCCAGCGGGCCAATGTACTCAACCCGAACACGCCCAGACCACCGGTTGCCGCCGATGCTTCGGGTTCCCATTCGACAACTTTCGTTGTCTTGGCAATGTCGTGCTGCGCACTCAACCATTCAATAGCTTCATCCTCGCCACCCAGCTTGTCGACGAGTCCGGTTGTCAGGGCCTGCCGGCCGGTGAACACCCGGCCATCTGAAATCAGCGTCATCTGGGCGGCAGACAGCTTGCGGCGCTCCTTCACCAGGTCGGTGAACCAGACGAAGCTGTCGCGGATCATTTCATCGGTTACGGCAAGTGTTTCTGCTGTCGGCTCGGAAAACATGCTCGGTTCCGCCTTGAGGGAGCCGGACTTGCGTTCCTGCATGGAGATGCCGAGATTGCTCAGCAACTGCTCCACCTGCGCCCATTGAAAGATCACCCCGACAGACCCGGTGATGGTATTGCCGCGGGCCACGATATGATCGGCAGCGATTGCCGTTATGTATCCCCCCGATGCAGCTACCGTATTCATGACCGCCACAACAGGCGTGTCCTTGGCGATGGCGCGCAGGCGCTCATAGATGGCTTCGGAACCGGCTGTGGTGCCGCCCGGACTGTCGATATGAACGAGCAGTGCCTTGACCTGCTTGGCCTTTTCAATTTTTCTCAGCATGTCGAGTGTATTGGTGCCGCCGGTAATCATGCCCGTCACCCGGATACGCGCGATGTGATCAGCGCGTTTGCCCAGATCAAAGCCGGAGCCGCTGCTGCCGTAAGCCAGCGCCACCAGCGTCACGACGCCGAGTGAAATGCATATGACCCGCCAGAACGAAACCCGGCGGCGCATTTTGCGGCGGGCAATCAGATTATCAGCATCAAGTGACATGGGACCTGCTTCCGGTTGGATCGAACTGACTGGTTTCAAGCAACAATGTAGTGAAATCAAGATCGTCCTTCAATCTGTGCCGTCACAGACTGAAGAAAATTGATCGGCTGCAACAAGATCATCCTGCAACCTGTGTCGTCACAGACTGGAGAACGGGCAACCGCGAAATCAAAAACCGGCCAGCAAGAAGCTTGCTGACCGGCTGATAATGTTGAGCTTGCAGATACGCAGGGATCAGTCTTCCGACTTTTCGTCCGTGCCTGCCTTGTTGAGTGCTGCGCCCAGAATGTCGCCAAGCGACGCGCCGGAATCCGAAGATCCGTACTGTTCGACGGCTGCTTTTTCTTCAGCGATTTCCAGTGCCTTGATCGACAGACCAACCTTGCGGCTTGCCTTGTCAAACTGGGTGATGCGGGCATCAACCTTTTCACCAACTGCAAAGCGCTCAGGACGCTGTTCCGACCGGTCACGGGCCAGATCAGAACGGCGGATGAACGCGGTCATGTCGGTATCGGCAATCTTCACCTCGATGCCGTTTTCCTGCACTTCGGTGATCTGGCAGGTTACCGCTGCACCCTTGCGCATGCCGCCGGAGGCAGCGCCTTCCATCGGATCGCCACCAAGCTGCTTGATGCCCAGCGAGATACGCTCCTTGTCCTGGTCCACATCAAGCACAATGGCCTTGACCACGTCGCCCTTGGTGTATTCCTGGATGGTTTCTTCGCCAGGCCGGTTCCAGTCCAGGTCGGACAGGTGAACCATACCGTCAACATCGCCTTCAAGGCCAATGAACAGACCGAATTCGGTGATGTTCTTGATTTCACCTTCAACAATGGTGTTCTGCGGATAACGCTCGGAGAACGATGCCCAAGGGTTATCGGTGGTCTGCTTGAGGCCAAGTGAGACACGGCGCTTTGCCGGATCGACTTCGAGCACTTCAACTTCAATCTCTTCCGATGTGGAAACGATCTTGCCTGGATGCACGTTTTTCTTGGTCCAGCTCATTTCGGAAACGTGGACAAGACCTTCGATGCCTTCTTCCAGTTCCACGAATGCGCCGTAATCGGTGATGTTGGTGACCCGGCCCTTGACGCGCATGCCCACAGGGTACTTGGCTTCAACGCCTTCCCATGGATCGCTTTCCAGCTGCTTCATGCCGAGGCTGATGCGCTGGGTTTCAGGGTTGATCTTGACAATCTGCACCTTCACGGTCTGGCCAACTGCGAGAACATCGGTTGGATGATTGACGCGCTTCCAGGAGATGTCGGTGACATGCAGAAGTCCGTCAATGCCGCCGAGGTCAACGAATGCACCATAGTCGGTGATGTTCTTGACCACGCCTTCGACCTGCTGGCCTTCGGCAAGGTTCTGAACCAGTTCGGAGCGCTGCTCGGCGCGGGTTTCTTCCATGATGGCGCGGCGCGAAACAACAATGTTGCCACGGCGCTTGTCCATTTTCAGCACCTGGAAGGGCTGGGTCATGTTCATCAGGGGGGTCACGTCGCGTACCGGGCGGATGTCCACCTGGGAGCCTGGCAAAAATGCCACGGCCCCGCCGAGGTCAACTGTAAAGCCGCCCTTGACGCGTCCGAAGATGACGCCCTCGACGCGTTCATTGTCTTCGAATGATTTTTCAAGACGTACCCAGGCTTCTTCGCGCCGTGCCTTGTCGCGTGACAGCACAGCTTCGCCCATGGCGTTTTCAATTCGGTCGAGAAACACTTCAACTTCATCGCCAACGACGAGGTCCTTGTCCTGGCCGGGTGAGCGGAACTCGCGCAGCGGAACACGGCCTTCGGTCTTCAGACCGACGTCAATGATGGCCAGATCGTTTTCAATGGCAATAATCTTGCCTTTGACAACGGTGCCTTCGGCATTGGTTTCTTCGTTGAAGCTCGCATCGAGCATAGCCGCGAAATCATCGCGGGATGGGTTAAGAGTGCTGGTTTCAGCCATCTATAAAGCCTTCTTTCGATCAATAAATATGCCTGGCCCACGGAAATTGCCGCAGGACGTCCCGATTTGCACTGATTATCCGACCGGTAATGGTCAGATATGGGTTGGGCAGTTCGGGCACCAAACACTGGGTTCTTGCTCATAGAGAATGCCGGTCGCCACACCCGCCCGTTCCAGAAGTCGGCGGGAGCAGCTAATATTGATCGGCATCCAGGAACAAATTTAGGGGCGACCTGCCATTCAGGCAGACTGCCCCCGCTCATTCAAAACGCTTTCGACAAGATCCAAAGCGGTCTGGAATGCGGCTTCTATACCCAATTCTGTCGTATCGAGCAAGATGGCGTCTTGTGCCGGCTTCAAAGGCGCCACGGCGCGGCCGCTGTCGCGTTCGTCACGGCGCCGGATATCGGCCAGCACATCTTCGTAACTCAGCGCGTCACCGCGGCCTGCATGTTCAAGATGGCGGCGCTGGGCGCGGGTCTCCGGCTGTGCCGTAACAAACAGCTTGGCGTCGGCATCCGGGCACACGATGGTGCCGATATCGCGGCCATCCAGCACGGCACCGGGTGGGGTGGTTGCAAAACCGCGCTGAAATTCAAGCAACGCCGAGCGCACGGCGGGAATGGCGGCAACCTGCGAAGCTGCCTCCCCGGCGCCAGGCGAGCGAAGCTGGTCTTCGCTGTAACGCGACGGATCAAGGGTTTGCGCGGCCTTCACGGCCGCCGCCTCGTCGTCCGGCGCAGCACCGGCAGCCGCAACCGCCAGTCCGGTGGCCCGGTACAATGACCCCGTATCGAGATAGGAAAGCCCGTAATAGGCAGCCAGTCTGCGGGCAAGCGTTCCCTTGCCCGACGCTGCGGGACCATCAACGGCAATAACAAGATGAGGACGGCCAACCATCAGGCGGCGTCCTCAAAACGCGCACCCAGGCCATCCATAAAGTCTCGGAACCCCGGAAAGCTGGTGGCCATGACATTTCCATCATCAATTGTCACCGGCTCTTCGCTGGCCAGTCCCATCACCAGAAACGCCATTGCAATGCGATGGTCAAGATGGGTAAGGACCGTTCCGCCGCCGGCAACCCTGCCGCCGGTCACTTCCAGCCAGTCATCGCCTGCCTCGTGGGCCACGCCGTTGGCTTTCAGCCCTGCAGCCACGGCTGCCAGCCGATCGCTTTCCTTCACCCGAAGCTCATGCAGGCCTTCCATCCTGGTGGTGCCGTCGGCAAAGGCGGCTGCGACGGCCAGTACCGGATATTCGTCAATCATTGATGGCGCGCGTGCAGCCGGCACGGTGATGGCGGACAGCCGGCTTGAGCGCGCCGTGACGTCTGCGACCGGTTCACCGCCGGAAACCGTGGCATTGGCGATGACGATATCGGCGCCCATTTCCTGCAGGGTGACGATCAGACCGGTGCGGGTTTCGTTGAGCAGCATGTTCTCGACGGTTACCTCGCTGTCATCACAGATGATTGCCGCGACCAGCGCAAACGCCGCTGATGACGGGTCGCCCGGCACATCAACGGTTTGAGCCTGCAATTCCGTGTGACCCCTGACAGTGATGGTGCGCGCACCATCATCTGCTCGGCCGATTGTTATGTCTGCGCCAAAGCCCTGCAGCATGCGCTCGGTATGGTCGCGGGTGGGTTCCGGTTCGATCACGGTCGTCGCACCTGGTGCATTGAGGCCGGCCAGCAGAACCGCTGACTTGACCTGGGCCGAGGCCACCGGCAACCGGTATTCGATGGGCACCGGGTGCCGTGCGCCGTGCAGCGTCAGCGGCATGCGACCACCCTCGGCGGTTTCGAAGTGGGTACCGAAGCCAGCCAGCGGCGCCACGATACGCCCCATGGGACGCGAGCGCAGCGATGCATCGCCGGACATGCGCACAGAAATCGGGGTGGTGGCCAGCAGGCCCATTGCAAGCCGCGCGCCGGTGCCGGAGTTGCCGAAGTCGATCGTTTGTGCCGGTGCCCGGAATCCGCCAAGCCCGACACCGCTGACATGCCAGCTGGCATCATCGTTCCAGCGCTCGACCCGAACGCCAAGCGCCGACATGGCCCTGGCGGTATTGATCACATCCTCGCCTTCCAGCAGGCCGGTGATGATGGTTTCTCCAAGCGCCATGGCGCCGAACATCAAGGCGCGATGCGAGATCGACTTGTCACCCGGCACCCGGACACGGCCCGTCAGGCCGGATGATTTTACAGAACGAAGCGGCTGGGAAGTTTCGGCACTCAACTGGATTTGATCCTGGATCTGGCAGTTACGGACTGTTGTGTTTGCAATAAGTATGGGGCATTATCATACCCTGCTGCGACATGCCATCATCTCACATCAGTAATTTGGCTTTTGACACGCGCGCGCCCCCGTGGCATGGGATGCGCCACCAAACTTCATTTTTACATTCATTCGCAAAGATAGGGACGTTGTAACCGTGGTCAGCGACGAACTTGGAACCAAACGCACATGCCCCAGCTGTGCAGCACGTTTTTATGATCTGAACAAGAATCCGATTGTCTGTCCGAAATGCGAAGAAGCATTTGTGGCAGAACAGTTGCTGCCATCCAAGGCAGACCTGCCGACCAGGGCAAAACCTGTCGACAAGCCGGTTGAGGAAGAGGTCAAGAAGGACGAAGGCGAACTGGAAAAGGATCCGGTTGTCGTGAGCCTGGAAGACCTTGAAGACGACGATAGTGATGATGATGATGCCGATGACGAGGCAGCAGCCATCAAGGGCGTTGATCTCGGTGATACCGACGACGACGATGAAACCGATGATTCAGACGTATTCCTGGACGATGAGGAAGACGAAGCCAACACCGGCGTGGCGGACCTGATCGGCGGCGGACCCAAGCCGGGCGGCGACGAGGTTTGATCAAAACTGCTGAACTGGCAGATTGACTTTATCTGCCAGTTGCGGTTATCACGCAGACACTGCCGTCGGCACCCATGCCGAATGACAGATATCCCGGTCAAGACCGGTGCAAGTTTGAAGAGATTTCGGGGTCATAGCTCAGTTGGGAGAGCGCTACAATGGCATTGTAGAGGTCGGCGGTTCGATTCCGCCTGGCTCCACCAGAACAGTCAAGGACGTTGAGGCGGTATTGTCTCAGCGTCCTTTTTATTTATATATTTCAGTTAGTTAGAAGACATTTGCACCGGAAAGTGTGTCCGGGAGACGTTATTATATGCCAGATTATATGCCAGTTGGTGGCCTATTTGCCGGTTCGTCTCAGTTGGCGGATTCTGGTCACCACACGTTTGGCTGAAAGATCCAATTTATGGAGTAGTTTTTTCACGCAAAGCCGAGGAGGTTTCGCTGATCCCGCCAGTCCATTGGCAGCTCTGGCATCCAACGCATGAAGCCCTATGTGGCGCGCTATGTTAAAGTGCCGTCTGAGCACGTAGAGAACGCAGGCAACCAGAAGGCAAATTCCGCTCAGGACAGAGCAGCCAGACCTTGACCTGTTAGAGAACAATATCCGGACCAAGCTGCCAAAATTGTTGGTTCTAATCGTGCGCCTGTTGAAACCAACCGCTCAATTTTCCATTCCGGGATTTTCAATCGCGCCGGGATAGTCTGGCTGCGAGGCTGGCGCTGCTTTCATGAACGCCGGCAGATCAACGCATCTGGCGAAAATCTCATTGATGATCGGGTATCTTTCCACATCCACGTCGAAGCGCGTGATGGCTTTTCGCATGTGAGGAACAAGGTGCAGTTCGGCCCAACCGGGTTGCTCGCCATAGCAGAATGTGAATGGTTGCGAGCGGCTGGCCAATGCCTGTTCCATTTTAGAAAACCCGTCGGCGAACCAATGCTGGCTCCAGTGTTCCAGACCCGTTTCATCGACATTCAGCTTGCCGGCTAAGAACTTGCGAATACGCAGGACATCGACCGCATGCATTTCACAAACGATGTGTTGCGCAAACGCCCTTGCCTGGGCGCGGATGACGGGGTCGGCCGGAAACAACGACGGGTCGGGAAACTGTTCCTCCAGATAATGAAGAATGGCATTGGATTGCGGAATAAGCGCGTCACCAATCTGAAGCGCAGGCACCAATCGATGCGGATTGGTCTTTTCATAGACATCCCAACCCATATCTCGCACCGAAACATAATCGTAGTTCAGGTCCTTCAGCGCAAAACCAATTCTCACTCTTTCGGTCGCTGAACTCAAATAGTGTCCGAAAAACCTCATCCATTCGAGCCCTTGTGGCGCTGGCAACGACAATCGGGAGCCACGTTAGCATGCGGGATAACATGGCCCAAGAATTTAAAGACGAAGTGCGCAAGCAAGCGGCGTAACAAGTCGCCAAGTGGACATGGTGGCGCGCATAGCTCCGGATCGCCATACTCTCCCGTTCATCCATTTTTCCCGGTGGGCAAGGGGCAAAGGCGATAGACCAGGGTAGGCACTTTGATACGGACGTGTCGCACGCAGACGCCGAGCTGTACACAAATTTGCTGACAACCGGTCAAATCCGGCCCGAATAGCGTCAAATCCGTTGAAAATCGGTCGGAAGCTGCGCCAAACCGAGAGAGGCTTGGGAAAAGGAACTGCCCATGCCAATCTCACGCAACGAAGAAACCCATCTGGGGGATGTCGATTAAACAGGGAGTATTTTGGATCGAACGCCGTAAATTCATCAAGGTAGCAGCGCTTGCCGGCACCGCTGCAGCCGTCTCTAAACTTGCCACGCCGGCAATCGCACAAGCCAGGAAGGAGCTGGTCATTGTCTCCACCTGGCCGCGGGATTTCCCGGGTCTCGGCATCAGTGCCCAGCGCCTGGCCGCGCGCATTACCGAACTGACCGACGGCGCAATCATGACTACATACTTCGCCGCAGGCGAACGTGTCGGCGCGTTCGACGTGTTTGACGATGTGGCGTCCGGCACCTCGCAAGCCTATATCGGGTCTGACTATTACTGGGTCGGCAAGCATCCTGCGTTTGCCTATTTCACATCAGTGCCGTTCGGTATGACATCGCCAGAATGGAACGCCTGGATCAAGTTCAAGGGTGGTCAGGCGCTGTGGGACGAACTGTCCGGCTCATTCGGCCTGAAAGCGCTGCCGTGCGGTGGCACCGGCACCCAGATGGGCGGATGGTTCAACAAGGAAATCAATTCTGCTGATGACCTCAAGGGCCTGAAAATGCGTATTCCGGGGCTTGGCGGTACGGTAATGGCCAAGCTTGGCGTATCCACGGTATCGCTCCCGGGTGGCCAGATTTATGAGAACCTGGTGTCCGGGGCCATTGATGCAACCGAGTGGGTTGGCCCTTACAATGACTACTTCATGAAATTCTACGAAGCAGCCAAGTTCTACTACTCGGCCGGCATGCATGAGCCCGGTGGCGGCCTCGCGTTCGGCATGAACCAGAAGTTCTGGGAAGATCTCACGCCGGGCGAGAAAGCCATAATTACGGCGGCCTGCAACGAGGAACATGCAGCCCAGCATGAAGAAGCTTCGGCCAATAACGGCGAATATCTCACCAAGCTGATCAATGATCACGGCGTTGAGCTGCGCTCGTTCAATGATGAAGTCTGGGACTCATTCGGCACTGCAGCCAAGGAAGTGTTTGAAGAAACCCGCAACCATTCCGGGTTGGCAGCGAAAATCAACGACGATTTCCAGTTGAAACTGCGCGAGCTTGGTGGTTTCCGGAAAATTGCCGAAATCGAATTCTCGAATCAGCGCAACCGCGTACTCGGAATATAGGATTTAGCAATATTGAAAAACGAGGGTCGCATTGACTACGCATCACTGTTTGAAATCTAAAAAATTGATGGATAAAAAAATTTAATGAAAAGTCCAAATACTGCAAAAAAACTATGCGAAAACAAGTGAATAAGCCGCAAAATTTATAAACCTCTATTTAATGTGAAAACTTCTTCTTTGTGCCGACGAATATCTTTTCATAATTAAATCTGGGTGACGCCATTTGATGAAATTCACACGGACGCAACACCTTCAAGCAGCGAAACACTCGATCCAGATGGCGGCAGGAACAGGCAGCGAGAGCAAGGAAAAGAAGTACAAGATGCTGGCGAGAGTGTTCAGAGCCCTGGCCAAGAAAGCAAAAGACCAGCCAGAACATGACCAGGAAGATGCGCTTCCAGGATCAATCAAGTCGGACCATTGACGTGGTTTTCACCCTTGAGGGCCTGATACACTGCCTCATCGAACAAGGCATGGGACCGTTCCGCCATCCAACGCATGAAGCCCTATGTGGTGCGCTATGTTAGCATGTCGAAACCACGGTTCCCTGGTGCCCTTGCTAGCTTCCCTGTTCTGATTTCTAGGGAAAACTACCGGTAAGACCCTGTATTTCATGTATTTTCTTGGGCGAAGTATTCACAAAATGGCTCCATTTCTGCAATTTTCGCTGTATTCTCCCGGTAGAACAGGGAAATGGCACCTGAGACGAGTTCGCACAGGACTGACTCCATCAGGACAATGAAGAACGTTGAGGCGATATAGTCTAGGCGTCCTTTTTGTTTAGATATGTCAGTGGGCTGGCGGGAATTTTGCTCTGCTGAAGCCGAGAAAATCGTGCCGATCGTGCCTCCACTCGGGTAGACCAGCACTGCGGCGTGGCCTGCGGATGGTCGATTTTGAAGCCATGTGTGGACGGAGCACAATGTCTCCGTCCACATTTTATTGTCATATCATCAATGTGTCAGACTCCAGGTAAGCCTGCGCACTGACGCCGAACACGCCCTGCAACAGAACGACATCCGTAAAGTCCCCGTCAGTTCCGTTGAGATTGACCGAAACGGACGTTCCGCGATCGGTCTCGGAAAATAACACCAGCTGGTCCAGGTTCATTGTTGTGTCCAGCGCCAGCAGACTGAAATCCAGCATGTCCTGATCGGAGAAGTCCGCAATCCTGTCGAATGAGTTTGCGCCCTGTTCATTGAGGATATCATCGCTGGCCCAAATGAAACTGTCTGCCCCAAGGCCGCCGAACATGCGGTCATTTCCAGATCCGCCAGATACGGTGTCGTTGCCCGACCCTGCAGACAGATAGTCGTTGCCAAGTCCCCCGTAGAGCGCATCATTACCGGAACCGCCATAGACCTTGTCATTGTGATCACCGCCATCGACTACATCGTCGCCTGAACCGCCGACGACACGGTCCTGACCGCTGCCGCCATAAAGCGTGTCATTGCCGGAATGACCGTTCAGGATATCGACTCCTGCCTCACCATAAAGCGTATCATTCCCGCTATTGCCAGACAGAGTGTCATCTCCACTGCCACCGGAAATGATGTCGTCGCCGGAATTACCCGCCAGATCATCATTGCCTGAACCACCGGTCACAATGTCTGCGCCGGAGCCGGCACTGATCTTGTCTGCACCACCGTCGCCATTCAACCGGTCATCTCCCGACCCGCCGGTGATGATATCGTCGCCGGCGCCGCCCGAGGCAAAGTCATTGCCCGAGTTGCCGGAGATTTCGTCATTGCCATCGTTACCGGACAGGTCATCGTCACCGGAATTGCCCGACAGCTTGTCGTTGCCTGAGCCGCCCTGGATGATGTCATTGCCGCTGACACCATGGATCTCGTCATCGCCGATGCCACCATAAAGCACATCATCGTCCGGCAGGTTGCCGGCACCGGTGCTGACCGGAAGCAGGGCTATCGTGTTCTGCTGACCGATTTCGACCCGGATGATGGTGTCGTCATAGTCATTGTCGCCACCGCCATAAAGGTCTTCAAATCCGATCAGCAGTTCGCCGGTTACGGTGCTGGCCCGGGACACGACGTGGGAATACTGGTCAGGGTTGGGTGCAAAGCCGTCCTCGGCCGATGCCTGTGAATGAAAGACGCCATACCCGTACTGGCTTTTGACATGAACCAGCTCACCAGGGTTGTCACCCACCCACCACAGCTCAACCGCCGGGTCATTGATCGAGCCCGGCTGACCATCCGGGGTACGGAACTCGAAGTGCCCGGTATCGGCTGACAGCGCGTCGCGATTGAGCGCGCCCTTGTTGTAGCCGTTGGAGACCACAAAGAAACCGAGCTGGGCACCATCAGCGACGCCAAATGTCGTCTGTGACTCATCCGGCACGAGATCACCGCCGCTGCCAACCTTGGAGGCGTTCGCAAACAGGATCTGCACATTGCCGATGCTGCCGTCTGCCGCGATCTCGTAGACGCCAAGCGCGTTACGGAAACCTGCACCTTCGTCAACGAATGTCACCCTGGCTTCCGTAGCCTGCTGGATGACCAGCTGTGACATGTCGACATAGGCCGGCTTGCCATTACCATAGATAATGTCATCACCACCCTGACCATAGATCAGGTCGTTACCGCTGCCGCCGAAAACTTCGTCATCACCGCTAAGCGCGAAAATCCGGTCGTCTCCGCTGAAACCGGCCAGCACTTCTGACCGGCCGGTGCCCTGTAGACTGTCGTTGTCGCCTGTCCCCAGGACAGGCGAGATATTCCATTGCGTATCTACACTCATGGATTGGTTCCTTCTTGGAATTTGGGAGGATTACCAGCCGATGCCCTGATAGCCGGGCTGCTTCGGCAGGTCTTTGAAGAGGCGCACCAGGTCGATGACTTGAACGTCGCCTGCGCCGTCTCTAAGCAATTCGCGGTAGTGCTGTGAGGCATGCGTCACCACCACCACGTCGGAGTTTTCAAGCACGTCCTCAGCGTCGACGCTCAACAGGCCCGGCAGTGCATCGACTGCAGGTTTGAGGTGCGGGCAGACATTGGCGACATAGACAAACTGATCGGCAATCCGGGTTTCAGCCGTGATGGCTTCATCGTGCGCGCGGATATCGTAACCTTCTTCAAGCAGTTGGCTGAGAACTTCCAGGATGGGACTTTCCCGCAGGTCATCGGTGCCGCACTTGAACGCCAGTCCAAGAAATCCGACCCGCCTGGCGCCGCTTGCCCGGACCATGTCGATGGCTTCTGCTATCTGGGTCTCGTTGGACCTGGCGAGACTGTCGATGAGCGGGACATCCAGACCAAGCTCGCCTGCAAGGTGTGCGACGGCACGTACTTCCTTGGGCAGGCATGAACCGCCATAAGCAAAACCGGGTTTGAGATAATAGGGCGACAGGTTGAGCTTCTGGTCCTGGACAAAGATGTCCATCACGTCGTGGCTGTCGATGTTGAGCGGCTTGCAGATGCGGCCGATCTCGTTCGCGAAGCACACTTTGGTCGCATGCCAGACATTGTCGGCATACTTCACCATTTCAGCGGCTTCGATCGCGGTCAGCAGCGGTGTTTCGTCCACCGGGCCGTAGATCTTGGCCACCACCCGCGCGGTATAGTCGTCGCTGGCACCAATCACTGTTTTCGGCGGGGCACGGAAGTCTTCAATGGCCGTGCCTTCGCGCAGGAACTCCGGATTGAAGCAGACGCCGAAATCCCGGCCCATTTTCTTTCCGGATGCCGCCTCGATCTCCGGAACCATCACATTGAGAGTGGTGCCGGGCGGAATCGAGCAACGCATGACGACAATGTGGTGATCGTCCTTTAAGGCGAGCGCCTGACCAATGGCACGTGCGCAACTGGTAATGGCCGAGTAGTCGCAGCCGCCGCCTTCCTTGGTTGGCGTGCCGACGGAAACGAATGTGATATCCGTATCAAGCACCGCAGATACCAGATCACCCGTGGTTTCGATCAGTTGATTATCGACACCCTCTCCAAGGAGGTCTGACAGGCCTGCTTCGTGAATTGGCGATCGGCCGCTGCCGACTGCGACGCGCTTGACCGGATCGATGTCACAGCCGACCACCCGATGACCAAGGCTGGACAGGCAGGCGACCGAGACGGCGCCGACATAACCCAACCCGACCACGCTGATGGCGGGTAGTTCGGTGACAAGTTTCAGGTGAGCAGGCGTGGCTGTGGACTGGTTGATTTGAGCAAGAGCGTTCATTTGAGTAAGCCTTTTTG
>SWCD01023819.1_pt1 | contig 20360 bp, 15 predicted proteins | sample 4693011 | NCBI WGS metagenome assembly SWCD01 (sample SAMN10267278, study PRJNA491770) | bioreactor metagenome | isolation source: DHS bioreactor inoculated with marine | place: Japan: Omine Ridge, Nankai Trough | reverse complement strand
AAAAATAAAATGGAAGATGGTCACCACCTGGCCAAAAAACTTCCCGGTATTAGGCACTGGTGCAAATCAGCTGGCAAAGTTGATTACCGAGTTGAGCGACGGTCGTATCAAAGTCAAAGTTTACGGCGCGGGTGAACTGATCCCTGCTTTCGAGGTATTCGATGCAGTGTCACGCGGCACCGCGCAGATGGGTCATGGTTCTGCGTATTACTGGAAAGGCAAAATCGAAGAAGCGCAATTTTTCTCGACCGTGCCGTTTGGTATGAATGCACGTGAGATGACAGCGTGGTTGTATTATGGCGGCGGCATGGAGCTATGGCGTGAAACCTATGAACCTTTCGGAGTCATCCCGGCAGCGGCTGGTAACACCACGGTACAGATGGCGGGCTGGTTTAACAAAGAGATCAACAGCGCCAACGACCTCAAAGGTCTGAAGATGCGCATCCCCGGACTGGGCGGCGAGGTTTTAAAGCGTGCAGGCGGCACCCCGGTAAATCTGCCCGGCGGCGAATTATTCACCTCGCTGAAAACCGGTGCGATCGATGCCACCGAATGGGTCGGCCCTTATAACGATCTGGCCTTCGGTTTATACAAGGCGGCAAAATATTATTATTATCCGGGCTGGCACGAGCCGGGCACTACGCTAGAAGCGATCATCAACAAGAAGGCGTTTGAAACGTTGCCGAAAGATCTAAAAGCCATCGTCGAAAACTGCTGCAAGATCGTCAACCAGGATATGACCATGGAATTTACCGCGAAAAATAATGCCGCGCTGGATACCCTGGTAAACAAACATCATGTCGATGTGCGCAGGCTGCCCGATGACGTTCTGGAAAAACTCAAGGCGTTATCACATGATGTGGTGACCGAACTGGCGGCAAAAAATAAAGCCGCGCAGAAGATTTATGATTCTTATAACAAGTTTTATAAGCAGGTCTCTGCCTGGCACGGGATCTCTGAAAAGATTTACTACAACGTGCGTTAAGAAATGTCGCTTGCCTCACCCTGTATCAGGAATTGTTGTCTGGATAAAAAGGATGTTTGCGTCGGCTGCGGCAGAACGCTGCATGAGATCACCCGCTGGGGAGGTTGTTCTGACAAAGAAAAATCGCTGATACTAGAGGCCGCAGAAGGGCGAAGAGTAAATAGAAATGCAATCGGTAAATTTTCTGGTGTTTAAATGTTTATCTCTACACCAGCGATAGCGTTATCATCTGCCTTGTGCTTAGGCGCACATAGGATGAGACGATCATGTTCAATGCCGCGTTGGTTCACCAGATAATTTTTACTGTTGATCTGTCGATCTCTGGCCAGTTGGCTAAGTCGTAGTAACTGTTCATCCGTAAGCGTTATTTCTGTCTTATCGTTTTTATCATCACCGCTTTTGTTTTCGATCCTGCCTTTGAGATCAGGGATGAGAGCGAACAAGTCCTGCTGGTTTGTCACGCCGCAGAGTGTCAGATGTATCTGTGGTTTTTCAGATAGTAATTTTGTTAAACCATCTAACTGTTGCCTGCCGCCGTTGTTGATCTCGGAAGAACCGGGGGTGAATGAAACAGGATCAAAATTAAGCGCGGTGGCAAGATTGAGCGCGAGATTGCCGCCGGCGTAAATCAATCCATACGGTGTGTAGAAAGTGATCAGGGTGACGGTAGCGGCCTTCGATGTGGCTTTTATGATGGCGTCCATCGGGTCGAAGTTCGGGCTGCTTACATTGCCGGTAATCGGAATGTCGAGATGGATGCTGTCATCCTTGTCACGTAACAGCACCAGCGTCTGGTTTAATGGCATGCCAAATTTCGCATCAAGTTTTCTGGCACTTTCCTTGCTGGTCGCCTTAATGTTGAACTGATATAACGAAAGTGCGATGTTGCTGTCGAGTACGCCATCGACCGCTAGAAGTTTAAAGTCGGCATCCAGCTGGCCGCTCTGTATGATATGACCGATGGCTTTTCTGGTTGCAGGTGTGGCAGCACGTAGATCGAAACCTTTGAGTTTTCCGCGGGCATCAAACGATATTTTTTCAGCAAAGGGCTTGGCTGTGCCTTCGATATCGATGGTGCCGTGGCGTGTGGTCTTTGCGTAAAGTTTGAACGTGCTGTTTATGTCCGGTTTGTCTGTATCGATGTTCTTCGCGTCAAAAGTAAGATCGTTCAATCCCATCTTCATCGCAGGTCTGGTGCTGTTGTCGGTAAAGGTAATCTGTTTGTCCGTGGTGATGTTTAAACCATTCAGCGAAAGGACAAAAGATTTTTTATCTTTGGCGGGCGATTTTGGTTTTTTACTATTACTGGTTTTTTTTGTTTCTTCAGGTTTGTCATTTGTTAACCACTTGCCGTATTCCCAGTGGCCGTCCTTATTTTTAGAGATAGCGCCGGCCAGTCCTTTTAATGCGATGGTATTGATGGCGAGCCTGTCGTCAGTGCATTTGATGTCATCGATGGCCAGGTTTTTAAATGACACGGTGCTGTCATTAGCTGCTTTGCTGCGCTGCAGAGCGGCCAGATCCTGCAGGATTAATTTTTTTAAGGAGATGTGGTTGCTGTCAGAAGCTTTAACTTTTGTCAGCCTGAGCTTTTCGAAGTCGAGCAGGTCGCGATCGATGGTGTGGTTGTGAATGTTCGGTTGCGATAGCTCGATTTCACCTTCGGCCTGTATGTTGAGCGTGCCAGGTTTTAATGGTTGTGTGTCATATTGCAGTTTGCCTTTCCAGTCGAGTGCGGCAAAGGTCAGGCAGTAATAGAGTGATCGACTGTTGTCTGAATAGCATAGGTCAGAATTGTTGATGTTTAAACTGTTTAAAGTGAATTTGAAAGTGGCGGCTTTATCTGCTGGTATATCATCAGAGGGTTTGATGGTTGTCTGACTGCTGGCAGGCAGCTCCGGTATCCATTGTTGATACTCCCAGTCGGACTGGTTCAATTTGACCAGGTATACGCCCGGCTCGCTGATTGAAATATCATTGATGTCAAGAGAATTAAGATCGGATAATTTTATATTGTTAACTGTCAGCTGTTGAAAGCGTAGCGAGTCGATGTGTTTTTTATCGTCGCGCTGTAATAACGAAAGGCCATGCATCGTCAGCCGGTCTATGTGAAGATCGTTTAGCCCCCGGAGGGTAACGTTATCCAGGATGTTGGATTTTGAGCTTAAGAGTTTTTTGTTCAGGTGGTTGTCGATGATGTTGAGGCCGTCCAGGGTAAAGTCGCCGGTCGATGTCAGTGGCAGGTCATCGGGTTTTAAAAGTTCAGCGTCGTTTGCATAAGCTATGCTGCCGGCCCAGGACAGCTTTTCTAAAGTGACGCAGTAATCGACAAATTTTGATTCGTCTGTTGCCTGCGCAAGTGTGCTGGTGTGCTGCAAGTAGCAGATGTTCAGATTGGTGAAGATCACTTCGCCGAGAGAGGCCGCCCAGGCTTTTACGTTTTCATCCGCCTCATCTTTGTCTGTGTTCTCTGGCGATTCATTCGTCATTGTTCCCAGAGGGATGTTGACGCCGCCGATGATGATGGCATCGCGGTACTGTTTGATATTTAAGTCGAGCGAATCAAGTGCGACCCGGGTGATTTCGATGGTTTTGTTTGACAGTGGTCGCCATCGCCAGTGCAGATCGACCAGGCCGATCTTAAATAAAGGCTTGCCGTCTTTGTTGCCGATAGCGTTTTTGAGCGTGATCGTGCCCTCGAAGATGTTGATTTCGACAGCTTCGATGCTCGCTTCGATGCCCTGTTTTTTCAGCCATGATGTGGTGCCGTAGATGATGCCGGGTGATAGCGCAAAACGTGTGCCGATGAGTAGCAGGATGAAAATAAAAAGTACAGCGATAAAACGAGCGGCCCACGGTTTGTGAAGATAAAAGGTTTTAATGCGGCCGATCATTTAGGTGAAGAATGTGTTGTTTGGTGGGTGCGTAACATTTGCAGGATATTATACTGCATGTTTTTATCCAGCAGGCGGCGTGCATACCGGCCTTCGTGGAGTGCGTAGTCAGTCAGTTCAAGGCCACCAGATTTGTTAACCGAAACATACTGTAATTTGATTAATGAGTTGATGAAGTTGCCGATTAACTTTTTGTCAAAAAAATCGGGTGAGTTTATCTCATACATTAATGAAAGCCGTTGTGCCATCAAATAACATAGTTCCTCAAGCCGCTCACGCGATAGTGTGTCAGCGCTATGCTCGGCGAGTAACGCAAATATCATATAATAGAGTTCGAGTACCGGTGAGATCACCTGTGCCAGGGTGGCGAGTTGAGCATGCTGTTCGGTGCTTATGCCGGGCCTGCTGAAATTTCCAGTGTTCTCAAGTCGAGTAACTAGTTTGGCGTCGTTTAAATAGTTTAAAACATTGTCGATTACCTGTTCCGCCTCGGCTGCTGACCACGGTAAAAAAAATTCGGTCTTTAGAAACGGGTAGGCAATTCTTATAGACCGCTTGATCGTCTCTCTATCGAGCGTTTGTGCATTATTAAAACAACAGGCGATAAGTGAAGGCATCACCAGTAGATGTAAAATATTGTTGCGATAGTAGGTCAGTAAAATCGCGTGTGCCTTGTCCAGGTAAATAAAGTCGCCCATTTCATGTTTGCGTCGATGTACGAGTTTCAGCGCTTCGGCGTGATGAATCTGCTGGCTGGCGGCGTAGGGTGTCAAAGTAATGTGGTCAGAGTAACGGTGGTGCTTTATCAGCTCGCTGTAGAAGTTCAGCGTCCTGGTCAGCTCGCCTTCATCCATGGTCTGATTTGGTGCGGCGAGCAGGGCGGTGGCGATCAGGTTGATGCTGTTCACGGAGCAGCTTTCATTGATGCGTTGCATGATCAGCGTGGACGTTTGACCGACGGTAGCTTTCAGCCAGTCGGGCCGCTGTTTGTCGTCGTAGGGCTGATCTTGCCAGCCGGGATTCTGCTGCTTCAGGATATCGTTGAGCAGAACTGCCTGGCCGAAGTTGGTGGTGACGCGGCCATAAAATCCGCGGATGTTCAGGATGGAGCGGAACGAGCCAAGCAATGTTTCAGATTTTTTATCATCGCCTTTGAGTTCGGCGAGATAGGCTTTGCCTTCGATCATTTTTTCGTAACCGATATGGACCGGGATAAAAGCGATCGGGCGCTGCTGGTACTTCAGGAAGGCGCGTATCGTCATCGCCAGCATGCCGGGTTTTGGTTGCAGCAACCGGCCGGTTCTACTGCGGCCGCCTTCGATAAAATATTCTATCGGCATACTGCCCGCGATCTGCGAAGCGAGGTATTCGAACATGACGGTCGAATACAGTTCGTTGCCTTTAAAACTGCGGCGGATAAAAAACGCACCGGCTTTTCTTAATACCGGGCCGATGACAGGCATGTTCAGATTTTTTCCGGCGGCGATGTACGGGATCGCCAGTCCTTCGTTGTGGATCACGTAGGAGAGCAACAGGTAATCGATGTGGCTGCGGTGGCAGGGCACGTAAACAAGTTCGTGACTTAATGCCAGTTGCTTCAGTTGTGCGCTGAAGTGGACGTCGATGCCTGAATAGAACTTGTTCCAGAATGCGGCCAGTACGCGCTGTAAGATCTGGATGGTGATATAGCTGCGGTCAGCAACAATTTCTTCCAGGTAACCCTGTGCAATTTTGGTTGCTTTGTTCTGTGTAATATTGTCCTGCTGGCGGCGGTTTTCTATAGCTTTTGAGATATCTTTATTCTCCAGCAGCGTGCGGACCAGCATACGACGGTGTGAGATATCCGGCCCCAGCGTTGCGGTCTTGATCTCGGTCAGGCGTTCAGATAATAGTTTTTGTAAGGCTGCGACAACATCCTTGTTTTGTTGCGATGATGCATTTATCCGGTCACGTAAAGATATCGCCGGGGAAAAGTGCAGCAAGGTGTTTTTACCGTTGAACAGGATGGTAAAAAATCGTCGCGTACGGCCGGCGAATCCCCATGTCTCGGAAAATAATACACGTAACCAGTGTTTCTGTTTTAGTACGGGGCGCCCCCAGAAAACGATGACCGGGACAAAGAGAACATCGAGCTCAGGGTTTTCCTCTACGGCCTGGCAAATACCGCTCAGCATGGAAGAGTGTTTGGTTTCCTGCTGTAACCAGGCTTTGAGCGGTTGCGCCTGGGCAATGGTGTATACGCTGTGCCACTTTTTCAAGGCCGGAAGTTTTATCGGTGATAGCGGCCGTGTGAGATTTAGCAATTTGCATTCGTGTTCGACGACCAGCAAATCGCTCCATGCGCGTGACTGCAGGACATAAATGACCGCTGTTTTGTCATCGCTTGTCGGCGTGTCTCCGGATGGTATAACTTCCGTATTTACCCACAGATAAAGTAATTTTTGAGCAAGATAATTTACAGGCGCTGACAATCTCATGGCGATATATTACTACAGGAATTGCTGTGTGGACGGTTTATGGATTCAGAGTATCGCCGGTTAGCCTGGAGCCGGTCAGTTCGGGAGTAAGTAACCATTTTATATGATACTGGTCCTTTTCTTTTTCCAAACAGACAACGCCGCTGTTTTGAAAGCGGATGATGGCGGCGTTTTCATCGCCGATAAGCAGACAGGCTACCAGTTTTTCCAGCTGTGGCAGGTGGCCGATGTAGAGCGCCTGGTCCATGTTCAGGTTTTGTGCCAGCAGTGTTACATCATCGTTTGGTGATAGGCCCTCGATAGCGGATAGCGATGATACCTTGAGCGCGCCGGCAAGGATCTCCGCCGTCTGCTTTGCGCGTAACTTTCCGCTGTGAAATATGTGGGCAACCGGTATTTTTGAATTTTGCAGAATTCTGGCGACGGCTTCTGTTTGCTCTGCGCCGGCCGGGGATAATGGCCGTTCCGGGTGGTCAGCCTTGTCGAGGGCAAGGCCATGTTGCGCGAAATAAATACGATGAGTCATTAGTGGGTATTTTTACGCTTTCCTGGCGCGGGAATCAAGACAAAGATCAGCTTAGGCGAGCTGGCCGGGTAACCAGGTGGCGAGCATCGGCCAGTAGGCGATCATCGTCATGACGATAAGCTGTATTGCAATAAAAGGTATTACACCCTGATAGATCTGAGTGGTTTTTATCGCCGGCGGCGCGACGCCGCGTAGATAAAATAATGCAAAACCAAACGGTGGAGTCAGGAAAGAGGTTTGCAGATTGATCGCGATCAGGATGCCGAGCCATACCGGATCAATGCCCATGGCGAGTAAAATCGGGCCGACGATAGGCACGATGACAAAGGTGATCTCGATGAAATCGAGCACGAAACCCAGCAGGAACATCACCAGCATGACGATGAACAGCGCGTGATATTTGCCGCCATCCAGATCACCGAGCAGATCCTGTATCAGTTCATCGCCTTCGAGGCCGCGAAAAACCAGAGAGAATAATGCGGCGCCGATCAATATCATGAACACCATGCAACTGATACGGGTGGTACTGCGCACCACTTCCTGCAAGGTTTTTAGTGTCAGCATCTTTTTTGATGCCGCTAAAAGCATGGCGCCAACAGCGCCGATGGCCGCTGCTTCAGTGGGCGTGGCGAGGCCGCCGATGATGGAGCCGAGTACTGCCAGTATTAATATTAATGGCGGGATCAGGCTTTTAATCACATCGTGTAATAAATGCGATTCATAGTTTATGCTGTTTTCACTGGCCGCAGGCAGAGCGTCCTTGTTAAACAAGGCCACGCCGCCGATATAGAGGATGTAAAAAGTTACCAGTAACAGCCCCGGTATCAATGCGCCGATAAACAGGTCACCGACGGAGATAGTCTCGGGTGAAAAGATGCCCATGTCGAGCTGCGCCTGTTGATAGGCGTTGGATAGCACGTCACCGAGCAGTACCAGCACGATGGACGGTGGGATGATCTGGCCCAGGGTGCCGGAGGCGCAGATCAGTCCGGTGGAAATTTTGGGATCGTAGCCGTGTTTCAGCATGGTGGGCAGGGAGAGCAGTCCCATGGTCACCACGGTGGCACCGACGATGCCGGTGCTGGCGGCGAGCAGCATGCCGACCAGCACGACGGAGATGGCCAGCCCGCCGCGCAGGCTGCCGAACAGGCGTGACATGGTGGTGAGTAATTCGTCGGCGATCTTTGAGCGCTCCAGCATCACACCCATGAAAACGAATAGCGGCACCGCCATTAAAATCTGGTTGCCGATGATGCCGTATAAACGGTTGGGTAAGGCTTCTAAAAAAGCCGGGTCGAAGGTGCCGGTCATCTCGCCGATGACGGTGAACATCAACGCGGTGCCGGCCAGCGTGAAGGCGACCGGGTAACCGATCAGCAGCAAAACAAAAACGGCGGCGAAAAGATAGAGCGAGATGTATTCCATCAGTCGTCGCCGCTGTCTGTATGCAGGATGGTTTCGATATTGCGCGCGATCTGGGTGAAGGCTTGCAGGCTCAATAATGAGGTCATCACCAGGATCAGGCTTTTCAGCAGGAACACGCCGGGCAGGCCGCCGGCTTCGCGCGAACCTTCAAACACCGACCAGCTGTCGGCGATGTAGACCCAGCTGATCCAGCTGACAAACAGCATGAACGGCAACAATAAAAACAGCGCGCCAAACAGGTTGACCCAGGCTTTGGTCTGCTTCGAAAAACGCGTGTAGAAAATGTCGACGCGCACGTGTGCGTCCTGTTGCAGGGTGTAGGCCATGCCGGCAAGAAAAACGGTGGCGTGCAGATAGGTGGTGACCTCCTGCAATGCGATGGAGCCGCTATCAAAAACATAACGCAGCATTACGATGAGAAACATGACCAGTACCAGCAGCAGGCTTAACCAGGAAACGGTGCGGCCGGTCCAGTCAATAAAGGCCTCGATGCCCGCCAGTGTTTGATTAAACATGCGGCGTGTTAGATCCAGTAATCCGTGTAACGATCACTATGCTCTATTCTATCGGCCAGTATGGTTTTGAACTCGTCAGGATTTTTCGTGTGCACCAGCTCACCGTCACGAGGGAAATGTTTGTCATACAGGCGCGACAACCAGAAACGCAACGCGCCGGCGCGCAACATGGCGGGCCAGTATGTCTGCTCATTTTCCTGCAGTGGCCGATGCCGGTTGTAGTGGTTGAGCAGGGCGTTGACCTTGTTCCGGTTCAGGCTCAGGTCATCATTTACGCACCAGTCATTCGCGGTGACAGCGAGGTCATACAATAAAACGTCGTCGCAGGAATAATAAAAGTCGATGATGCCGCTGAAGTCGTCGCCGTCCCATAACGCGTTATCGCGGAACAGGTCGGCATGAATGACACCGCGTGGCAGCTCGGCGTGACGCGTCTCTTTCTGAAAATGGATCTCGTCATCCAGCATCTGCTGTTCGCTTTCGGAAAGCCTGTCGATGACTTTATGTGCCGTGTGCTGGCACCAGGTGGGGCCGCGCGGGTTTTCTTGCCGGGCGCTGTAACTTAAACCCGCCGTGTGCATTTTCCCCATCGCCGCGCCCAGTTGCTGGCAATGGTCGATGCTGGTTTTGACAATGCTGCCGCCGTTCAGGCGTTCCACCAGGGCGATGGGTTTGTTCTTGAAATGACTCAGGTAGTGTCCCTGTTTATCTGCCACCGGGTTTGCGCTGGGCACTTTATGGTCGGTCAGATGATGCATCAGGTTGAGGTAATACTGCATCTCTTCAAAACTGTGGTGCTCGAAGATGGTGAGCACAAAGCGGCCATCGCTGGTGTTGACGAAATAGTTGGTGTTTTCGATGCCGTCGCTGATGCCCTGATAATCCACCAGTTCGCCAACGTTATAATTCGCAAGAAAGCTTTTCAGTTCGTTCTCGTCGATGGTGGTATAAACAGACATAGAAAGTTTGGTGCCAGCAAATCGCCCGGCGAATTTAAGAAGGCGGTGATTTTAACGTATAACGCTGATTTACTAAATACATCTTGTGTCTCTATTAAAGCATCGCATGGTTTGCGATAATCAGCCCCCCGATCAAATCCTGTGAGCCCGTTAACTGATGTCCGAAAAAAAACCACCGCTCGTTCTTGTCGATGGCTCATCCTATCTGTTCCGCGCGTTTCACGCGTTGCCACCTCTGGAAAACAGCAAAGGCCAGGCCACGGGGGCAATCTATGGCGTGATCAACATGCTCAACAAACTGGTCGAAGAATATAAACCCGAGCATATCGGTGTGGTGTTTGATGCCAAGGGAAAGACCTTTCGCAACGATCTGTACGAAGAATATAAGGCGCACCGGCCACCGATGCCGGATGAGTTGCGCAGCCAGATCGAACCGCTGTATGAGATCGTCGAAGCGCTGGGTTATCCGATGATCATCGTGCCCGGTGTCGAGGCGGATGATGTGATTGGCACCTACGCGAAACAGGCGAGCGAACAGAAAGTTGATACATTAATATCGACCGGCGATAAAGACCTGGCGCAACTGGTCAACCCGCATGTGACATTGATCAACACCATGAACAATGTGGTGATGGACGAGGCCGGTGTGGTAAAAAAATTCGACGTGCCGCCGAGCGCGATCATCGACTACCTGGCATTGATGGGCGACACCTCGGACAACATTCCCGGTGTACCCAAGGTCGGCCCCAAGACCGCCGCCAAGTGGTTAAAACAATATGAGACGCTGGATAACCTGGTCGCCCACGCTGACGAGATCAAGGGCAAGGTCGGTGAAAGCCTGCGAGAGCATCTCGACCAGCTGCCGCTATCACGTGACCTGACTACCATCAAATGTGATGTTGATGTTGAACAGGATATTGCTGACCTGACCATGCGCCCGCCGCAACTGGACAAGCTGAAGCAGATGTACGCCGAGATGGAGTTCAAGAGCTGGCTGGCAAACCTGTCGGCGGAAGATGGCGAAACCGATCCCGTCGATGCGCCGTCAGACGTTGAGGCCAGCTATGAAACCGTGCTCGATAAGAAATCATTCGAGCACTGGTTAAAAAAATTAAAGACCGCCGGGCAGTTTGCCTTTGACACAGAGACCACCAGTCTGGATTACATGAAAGCCCGCGTCGTCGGTGTCTCGTTTGCGGTGAAAATCGGCGAGGCGGCCTATGTGCCGTTTGGTCACGATTACCTGGATGCGCCCGAACAGCTCAGTGAGCAGGATGTGCTGGGCGCGCTCAAGCCACTGCTGGAAGATGAGAGTAAACACAAGATCGGCCAGAACCTGAAATATGATGCCCATGTGCTGGCCAATCATGACATCGAGCTGAAGGGCATCGCGCAGGACACCATGCTGGAATCCTACGTGCTGGATTCGACCCGGCGGCACAACATGGATGACATGGCGTTGCGCCTGCTTGGTCGCGAGACCATCCACTTTGAAGATGTCGCTGGCAAAGGCGTCAAACAACTCACTTTCAACCAGGTCGCGCTGGAGCAGGCCGGGCCTTACGCCGCCGAAGATGCGGACATCACATTGCAGCTGCATGAAAAATTAAGTGCCGAACTTGAAAAAGAGCCAAAACTACAAAGCGTGTACCAGGACATCGAATTGCCGTTGCTTGGCGTGTTGTTAAAGATCGAGCGCAACGGGGTGAAGATCGACGCGACCATGTTGCAGGCGCAGAGCCAGCAACTGGCCGAGCGCATGAAACAGGTCGAGTCGCAGGCTTATGAAGAGGCGGGCGAGACGTTTAACCTGGCCTCACCGAAACAGTTGAGCACCATCCTGTTCGAAAAGCTGGAAATTCCGTCGGCAAAAAAAACCAAGACCGGGCAATACTCCACCGCCGAAAGCGTGTTGCAGGAACTGGCCGAAGAATACCCCCTGCCAAAACTGATTCTGGAGCATCGCAGTTTAAGCAAGCTCAAATCCACCTACACCGACAAGCTGCCGTTGCAGATCAACGAGAAAACCGGGCGCGTGCATACCTCGTACAACCAGACCGTCGCCGCCACCGGTCGGCTGTCATCGACTGATCCCAACTTGCAGAACATCCCGGTTCGCAGTGAAGAAGGCCGTCGTATCCGCCAGGCGTTTATCGCGCCCGAAGGTTATAAGATGCTGGCGGCGGATTACTCGCAGGTTGAACTGCGCATCATGGCGCATCTGTCGGGCGATGAAAATCTGCTTAAAGCTTTTGCCGAAGGCGTCGACGTGCATCGCGCCACCGCGGCAGAAGTGTTTGGCGTGGCGCTGGATGAGGTCGAAGCCGAGCAACGTCGCGCCGCCAAAGCCATCAACTTTGGCCTGATCTACGGCATGTCTGCGTTCGGCCTGGCGAAGCAGCTGAACATCGGCCGTTATGAAGCACAGGATTACATCGATGTTTATTTTGCGCGTTACCCCGGCGTCAAGGTGTACATGGATCAGACCCGCGAGTTGGCGCATGACCGGGGTTACGTGGAAACCGTGTTTGGTCGTCGTTTATACCTGCCGGAGATCAATTCACGCAACGGCCAGCGCCGCCAGTACGCCGAGCGCACCGCCATCAACGCACCGATGCAGGGCACCGCGGCAGACATCATCAAACGCGCGATGATCTCGGTCGACGCGGCGCTGAGCGCGAGCAAGATTGATGCAAAAGTGGTGATGCAGGTGCATGACGAGCTGGTGGTCGAGGTGCTGGAAAAAGATGTCGAAGCACTGGCTGATCTGTTGCGCATGGAGATGGAGCGTGCTGCCTCATTGACCGTGCCGCTGGTGGTAGACATCGGCATTGGTGATAACTGGGATGAAGCGCATTAAGTAATAGTTGTACAGTGTTAAAGTAGTGTTAGAAGTGCTTGTTGTTGACGGCTAGATTGTTTATAAAGTATTTGCAGCCGTTTGCTGATGTTTTGATGATGACATGGATTTAGATATGAATTTTTTTAATGACCTGGCGGATTTCAGTGCCGCCGAAATCAGGGAGCTGATTGCGCTTGCTCGTCGCCTGGATGAGCATCCCGAACCGCGGGCGCTGGAAGGCAAGATCCTGGCATTGTTGTTCCTGAGCCCATCCTTGCGGACACTGATTTCGTTCCAGTCGGCGATGGCGCGGCTGGGTGGCGGAACCTTCGTCATCTCGCCGGAGATGTCGATTCATGGACTCGAATCGCGCTCCGGTATTGTTATGGACGGTATCGCTGCCGAGCACATCCGTGAGGCGGTGCCGGTGATTGCCTCCTATGGCGATGCCATCGGTATCCGTGCCTTTGCGAAAAGAGAAAACCTTGATGATGATCTCGTCGATCGCGAATTTAACGAATTAACCTCACTGGTCGATACGCCATATATCAATATGGAATCGGCGATTAACCACCCTTGTCAGAGCCTGGCTGACTGGAAAACTCTGGATGATCTGGCGATACCGGCCAGTGGCGGCAAGCTGGTATTAGCCTGGACCTGGCACCCGAGCCCGATGCCGTTCGCGGTGCCCGCGGCGACCATGCACATGGCGGCACTGCGTGGTATGGACGTGACGGTGTTGAGGCCAGAAGGTTACGCGCTGCCGGATACCATCATGGATAAAGTGCAGCAGGCGGCGGCGAAAAGCGGCGGTTCGGTGACACAGACCGATGACCGTGCCAGTGCGATGCAGGATTGCCAGGTTATCTATGCCAGTTCGTGGGCGTCACCGCATCATTACGGTGACCGGAAGGCCGAAGACAAGATTAAACCCGATATGCAGGATTGGTGTGTCGACGAGCCCTGGTTTGATAATGCCGTCGGTGATTGTCGTTTCATGCACTGCCTGCCGGTACGTCGAGGGGTCTCCGTCAGTGATGGCGTCCTCGATGGTGCGCGCAGCGTGGTCGTTGCTGAAGCACGCAATCGTATGCTGGTACAGATGGCGCTGTTGTACCAGATGTTATCGAAGTCGTAGTGCAGGTAATTGTTGATAGGGCGTGGTTTTTACGGTTTTTTTGGTGGAAACCGTGTAAGATATTTCGACAATTAGCGGCTTGCGACAACTAGTTATTTTTCTGCTGAAGCTGTCTCTGTAACTATTTGATAATAAATAATATTTTCTTTAATTTCTAACTTCTTCCTTAACCGTTCGTCGGTTTTTACCCGGCTTTGTCATTCTTTTCTCCGCATAGTTTTGACATATCCTCTGTATAGTCTTTACTCATACTTAACGAAGCAATAAACGGTTTTAAAAAAGTTCTTTGGTGATAGTTTGAAGCGCTTTTAGTGAATACGCTGTAGCCCGGCGTAGACCCGCTCTCTCCCTTTTGCGGGTCATCGGAATCGGCATCCCCAATCCGGTTCCATCTTTGTTACCCGGCCTTTTGGCCGGGTTTTTTTGTTATATAGATTTTGAAGTCCAGCGATATTTTCACCACAGAGGGCACAGAGTTATTATAGCTACGCGCCTGCGGCGCAAAATCAATAAAAGTTTTTCTCTGTGGTGAAATACTTCCGGTTTCTGGACGCAGCAATAAATATTTTAGTGGGTTAGTTCCAGCCAGCCATCGAGTTTGGCCACCAGTTCATCCAGCCCGGTTTTTTTCAGTGCTGAAAATGTCTGTACGCTGGCATTTATATCGGCTTCTTTTAAAAGTTTTCGGGTTTTTAACAGGCTGTTCTGCTGGGCACCGCGTTTGATCTTGTCGGCTTTGGTCAGCAATACATGGGCGGGCAACTGAAAATGGTCGCACCATTCCAGCATCTGCCAGTCATAATCATTCAGCGGGTGGCGAATATCCATGATTATCACCAGGCCGTTTAGTGGTTGTTGATCGCTGAGATATTGTGTCATCAGTTTTTGCCATTCATTTTTCATGGCGACGGGGACTTTGGCGAAGCCGTAGCCGGGCAGATCGACCAGGCGGTGATCTTTGTCCAGTTCAAAAAAGTTAACCAGACGTGTTCGTCCCGGTGTTTTACTGGTTCGCGCCAGACCTTTGTTATCACATAAAGTGTTGATAGCGCTGGATTTTCCCGCATTGGAGCGGCCGGCAAAAGCGACTTCGAGGCCATTTTGCGGAAACTGACTGGCTTTGCCTGCACTGATCAGAAAGTGTGCCTGGCGATAGTAGCGATTGTCGACAGCAGCGGTCGCTGCTTTTTTATCTGAAGGGTTGCTCATGGGCGGCATTATGCGCTATCACCTTTCAATAGTGAACCGGTCTCCGTTCGTTAAGCGATGATGATTGCTTGCTGCTCCATGATTGATATTGATGGAATTGTGCCGGTGGTGTAGAATTCGGCCACTTTTTTTGCCCTTTTCGGGTTTAATGTTTGGAGTTCAAACAATGAAAAAATTAATTTTAGCTGGTATCGCGCTGGTTTTTGCCGGTTCAAGTATGTTTATGGCAGGCACGGCAGTTGCTGGCGATGCCGCTGTGGGTAAAACTAAATCTGCCGCATGTGGTGGCTGTCACGGTTTTGATGGCAATAGCCCGGTTGCGACTTATCCCAAGCTCGCTGGCCAAAACGAGGCATATATCGCCAAGCAGGTCAAAGACTTTAAAGCGAACAGCGATCGCCAGAACCCGATCATGTTTGGTATGGTTGCGGCTTTATCCGATGCAGATGCTGCCGATATCGGTGCTTATTTTCAGTCACAGAGCATAAAAGAAGCCGCTGCATTCGATGCTGGCAAGATTGCCGCCGGCCGTGAAATGTATAAGGGCGGTGATCTGCAGAAAGGCATCCCTGCCTGTCAGGCCTGTCATGGTCCTACCGGTGCAGGTACTGCAGGTATCGGATTCCCGCAGTTAGGTGGCCAATATGTCGAGTACACACTGGCGCAGCTAAAAGCATTTAAAGACGGTAGTCGTAAGAACGATGACAAGATGCTGATGCGTTCTATCGTTGAGAAGATGTCTGAAAAAGACATGGTAGCGGTTGCAAACTATATCGCCAGTCTTAAATAAAGTTCAGATTTAATTAAGCCATGGTAAGAAAAGGGGTGGCTCGGGCCATCCTTTTTTGTCTATAGCCCACGGTATACTAAAGCCCTTGCGCCTGTAATCCATACCTGCCGATATTATGCTTGAAGCCCAGTCATTAGAATGTGTGCGTGATGATCGTTTGTTATTCAGCGATTTGAGTTTTGCTGTGGCTGAAGCAGAAGTCCTGCAGATCGAAGGATCTAACGGCAGTGGTAAAACCAGCCTGCTACGCATTATTTGCGGGCTGCGTCAGGCGGAGGCGGGTCAGGTGTTGTGGCAAGGTGAATCGATCACATCTAATCGTGAAGACTTTTACGCCAACATGGTATATATCGGTCACCTGCCCTGTATCAAAGGCGATCTAACGGTTTTAGAAAATGTACGCTCGCTACTTGATACTCGCTCACTTAGCCTGAGTACGGTCGAGATCGAAGCCGCGCTGGCCAAAGTGGGCCTGGCAACCTACGAGGACGTGCAGGGTAAGGCCTTGTCATCGGGTCAGCGCCGTCGCATCCTGCTGACGTTTGTCGCGTTGTCACAGGCGAGGCTGTGGGTCCTGGATGAACCGCTGACCGCACTGGATGTGCAGGGCGTGGCGCTGATGGAATCGATGATACTGGATCATCAGCATGCCGGTGGCAGTGTGATTTTTACCACGCATCACGGCATGCAGCTGGATTGTGAGATGTCTTCGGTGCAGCTCAGCCGCAAGGCGCGGCCACAGGGTGCGGGGTGAGTCGATGTTAAAAGCGTATTACCATCTGTTGATCCGTGATCTGCGCCTGGCGTTGCGCAACCGTCATGAGCTGGCGAACCCGCTGATATTTTTTGTGCTGGTGGTCACGCTGTTTCCACTGGCGGTGACGCCGACGTCAGAAGCCTTACAAGCCATGGCGCCGGGCGTGATCTGGGTCTCAGCATTGCTGGCGGTGTTGCTGTCGCTGGATCGATTATTTAAACAGGATTATGACGATGGCTCTTTGGATCAGCTAATGCTGAGCCCGAACCCGTTGATGATCCTGGTGCTGGCGAAGGTTTCGGCGCACTGGTTACTGACCGGTCTGCCGCTGGTGATCATCGCGCCGTTGCTGGGTCTGTTCATGAGTCTGCCGACGGAAGCGGTCAGTGTATTAATCTATAGCCTGCTACTGGGTACGCCGGTACTTAGCCTGGTTGGTGCGATCGGTGTTTCTTTGACGGTTGCAGTGAACCGTGGCGGTGTTTTATTGTCTCTAATCATTCTGCCGTTATACATCCCGATTTTGATTTTTGGGGCCAATGCGGTTGATGTGGCATCGGATGGCCTGCCCGTTGCAGGGCAATTACTATTTTTGGGCGCTGTGTTAGCATTGGCGCTTTCGCTGGCGCCGCTGGCAACCTCAGTCGCATTGCGCATTACCGCTGCACGATAGGCAGTGCCATAAAAGATTTGAATTATGTGGAAGTGGATACAACGATTTTCTTCACCTAAGTATTTTTACAGCATGTCTGCGCCGTTGGTTACATGGTTTTCCATCGGCGCATTGCTGGTAGGGCTGTATGGTCTGTATCTTGGGCTGTTTGTTGCGCCGACGGATTACCAGCAGGGTGAAAGCTATCGTATTATTTTCATCCATGTACCGGCCGCCTGGATGTCATTATTTATTTATATGGTGATGGCGGTGTCTTCTGGCATCGGTATTATCTGGCAGATCCGACTGGCTGATATGGTGGCGGCGGCCAGCGCGCCGATCGGTGCCTCGTTTGCTTTTCTGGCACTGGTCACCGGCTCGCTCTGGGGCAAACCGATGTGGGGCGCTTACTGGGTGTGGGACGCGCGTTTAACGTCTGAGCTGATTTTACTGTTTTTATATCTGGGTTATATGGCGCTGCAATCTGCCATCGAAGATCAACGTAGCGCGGACAAGGCCAGTGGTCTATTGGCCATTGTCGGTGTCGTTAATATTCCGATCATCCATTATTCTGTCGAATGGTGGAACACCTTGCATCAGGGCGCAACGGTGGCAAAATTTGATAAACCTTCTATGCATATAGATATGCTTATCCCGCTGCTGTTGATGGCGGTCGCGTTTAAGTTGTTTTATGCTGCGGTGGTATTGGTGAGGGCGCGAAACGAAGCCCTGTACCGCGACCGTAACCGTCGTTGGGTACGAGAGTTAATTGAGAAACTATAAGTTGTTGAGTCGAGCATAGATTATGAACTGGTCAGAATTTTTTCACATGGGTGGATACGCCTTTTTTGTGTGGACCTCTTATGGGCTGACGCTGATCATCATCGTGGCGAATATCATTTTGCCAATCATGCAGCGTGAAAAAGTTATATCGCGCATTAAGCGTACGATTAAGCGCGAAAAAATTGAGCTGGCCAACAGTGAGAATGTGGCTAACAGCGGGAAGGCAGGGTAATGAATAAAAGAAGTCGTAGAAAAGTTTTGATTATCGCGGTTGTTTTTGGTGTTGCCCTGGCGGCGGTGCTGGGTTTGACAGCGTTCGAAGAAAATCTGTTGTACTTTTACAGTCCGACACAGATAAAAGCCGGTGAAGCACCAAAAACACATTCATTTCGTGTTGGCGGGCTGGTGGTCGCGGGCAGTGTGAAACGTGAACCGGATAGTTTGAAAGTAGCATTTGATGTCACCGATAACACGGAGACTATGAACGTCGAATATACCGGCATCCTGCCTGATCTTTTTCGTGAAGGCCAGGGTATCGTAGCAATGGGGAATTTTCAGCCCGATGGCCGGTTCGTCGCGCAGGAGGTGCTGGCAAAACATGATGAGAATTATATGCCGCCGGAAGTTGCTGACGCTTTAAAAGCTTCTGAGAAAGCGGCCAGAAATGCGGCCAGAGAAGCAGTGAACTAAAGCGGTACTGAATGAAAGCCCCCGTCTTAAACTGACATACTACAGAATATATATGATTCCTGAACTCGGACACTTCGCCTTAATTATCGCTTTTGCTATCGCCATCGTACAGAGCATTGTGCCGCTCATCGGCGCTGCTAAAAATCAGGCGGCATTAATTTCGATGGCCAGACCCGCTGCGTTGACGCAACTTTTATTTGTTGGCCTGGCGTACGCGGCGTTAACACAGGCTTTTATCGTGCATGATTTTTCTGTGTTATACGTGTCGCAACACTCAAATATGGTGCAGCCATTGATGTACCGTATCTCGGGCGTGTGGGGCTCGCACGAAGGCTCTTTATTATTGTGGGCGTTGATCCTCTCTTTGTGGACGGTTGCTGTCGCGGTATACAGTAGAAACCTGCCAGAGATTTTAATGGCCCGTGTGCTCGCGGTAATGGGCATGATCAGTACCGGTTTTACCGCCTTTATATTGTTTACCTCAAACCCTTTTGAGCGCATTTTCCCGGTGCCTCTCGATGGCAGCGAATTAAATCCGTTGTTACAGGACCCGGGTCTGGTAATGCATCCGCCGCTGTTATACATGGGATATGTGGGTTTCTCCGTGGCTTTTGCTTTTGCTGTGGCGGCTTTGCTTGGCGGTAAGCTGGATGCCACATGGGCGCGCTGGTCACGCCCCTGGACAACCATCGCCTGGAGTTTTTTAACCATCGGTATCGCTCTGGGTAGCTGGTGGGCTTATAACGAACTTGGCTGGGGTGGCTGGTGGTTCTGGGATCCGGTCGAGAACGCTTCGTTTATGCCGTGGCTGGTTGGTACCGCGTTGATCCATTCGCTGGCGAGTACAGAAAAGCGCGGCGTGTTTAAGAGCTGGACCGTGCTGCTGGCCATCCTGGCTTTTTCCATGAGTCTGCTGGGTACGTTCATCGTACGCTCCGGGGTGCTGGTTTCGGTGCATGCGTTTGCCACTGATCCGGCGCGCGGTGTATTCATTCTCGCTTTCCTGGTCGTTGTCGTAGGCGGTTCACTCGCTCTTTACGCATGGCGCTCTGCGACGGTGGTTAGTTTTGGTCGTTTTCAATGGTTCTCGCGTGAGACGGCGTTACTGCTGAATAATATTATTTTCCTTACTGCCGCCACCGCCGTTTTTGTCGGCACCATGTATCCGCTGGTAGTCGATGCTTTCGGTATCGGAAAAATTTCTGTGGGGCGGCCTTATTTTGATACCATGTTTGCGCTGATAGCCATTCCGCTACTGTTGTTGTTAGGTATCGGGCCAACCATCCGCTGGAAAGGCGATGACTGGTCGCGCATCGCCGGAACCTATACATTATTTTTTATGGTTTCTCTGGTTGCGGGATTGTTGATACCCTTTCTGATCGAAGAGAAATTAAACATCGCTACCGGCCTGGGTCTGGCGGCAGCATTGTGGGTGGCGTTGACCACACTTAAAGACCTGTTCCTGCGGTTGTCACATAAGCTGAAGCTGTCGCGATCTTATCTCGGTATGGTCCTGGCGCATTTCGGCGTGGCTGTTTTTGTGGCAGGTGTCACCGTGACGACGACCTACAGTGAAGAAAAAGATCTGCGTATGGTACCGGGCAGCAGTTATAACATTTCCGGTTACGAGTTCCGTTTTCAGGGTACCCGAAAAGTACAGGGGCCGAACTATGTCGCGGATGAAGCGATCATAGATATCTGGTCAGACGGTAAAAAAA
>SWCD01004087.1_pt1 | contig 20371 bp, 21 predicted proteins | sample 4693011 | NCBI WGS metagenome assembly SWCD01 (sample SAMN10267278, study PRJNA491770) | bioreactor metagenome | isolation source: DHS bioreactor inoculated with marine | place: Japan: Omine Ridge, Nankai Trough | reverse complement strand
GGGGGGGGGGCGTGCTCCTCCATGCGGATCAGCGTCGTCGGCGGGGGATCCCTCAGAATCAGCCACCCGGCGACCGCGCAGGCCACCACGGTCAGGCCGCAAAGGACATAAACGCGGTGACGGTTTCGTGCCGTCGCCGTACCGATTTCGGTGCTCTGAGGTCTCGCCATGGGAGTGCGCAAAGTCTTGCACCCGGCACCGGGGGTGTCAAGGAGCCCGGGTTCCGATGTCGCTTTGTTCAGATTGATTCGAGCCACCGGCTTTTCCGGCTTGACTTTCGTGGGGGCGAAAGCTTGATTCGACGGAAACCGCCTCTCCCGGTGACGACGGTGGGTGGGTGTCCCGCCGAGAGCCATCTGGAGAGATAGATTGCCGCACGGCGCGGAGCCGGGTCCGAACCCCCGGTTCCACATGGGGGTATGATCCCAAACCCGCCTCGATTCTAGAGATACAAGCCTTCCCGCCACTCCCGCTCGCAGGGCCCAGAGCCCCGAAGGAGACGAGATGAAGTTCTGGAGGAAGCCCCTCGACCTCGATACGCAGCAAGTTCTCCGAGGCGATGCTCACATTTTGAGAGAGCGCTGCAAAGGTTGCGGATACTGCGTGGAGTTCTGCCCCGAGGATGTCCTCAAGCTGGACCACGCCTACAACAAGAAGGGTTATCACCCTCCGGTTGTGGTGGAGGGCAAGGAGTGCGTGATGTGCAAGCTCTGCGAAATGATCTGCCCCGACTTCGCGATCTTCATCACGGAGCGGGTGAAGGTCCCGGCGGAGGTGAGCCATGTCTAAGGCCGATCCGCTCGGCGTTCTGACCGGTGCGCACTACCTGGACGGCGACGAGGCCTGCGCTGAAGGTGCGCTGGCCGCCGGGTGCCGCTTCCTCGCGGGCTACCCGATCACCCCCTCCACCGAGGTGGCGGAGCGCTGCGCCGCCCGGTTCCCCTTCATGGGAGGGACCTTCATCCAGATGGAGGACGAGCTCGGCTCGATGGCCGCGGTCGTCGCCGGGGTCTGGGGCGGGTCCAAGTCGCTCTCCGTGACCTCCGGCCCCGGGTTCTCCCTGATGATGGAGAACATCGGGCTCGGGGTCATGATGGAGACCCCGCTGGTGGTGGTGAACGTCCAGCGCGGCGGGCCCTCCACCGGTCTCCCCACCATGCCCGGCCAGGCCGACATGATGCAGGCCCGGTGGGGCTCCCACGGGGACTACGAGGTCATCGCGGTGGCTCCGAACTCCCCGCAGGAGGCCTTCGACCTGACGATCGAGGCCTTCAACCTCGCCGAGAGGTTCCGCACGCCGGTCTTCGTGATGCTCGACGAGTGCGTCGGCCACATGACCGAGAAGGTGGTCATCCCGCCGGCGGACGAGATCGAGATCGAGCCCCGGTACATGTACGAGGGCGACCCGAAGGACTACCTCCCCTACAAGGTGAACGGGTCGAAGTACAACATCCCCCCGATGCTGCACGCCGGCCAGGGCGCCCGGTTCCACACCACCGGTCTGACCCACGACGAGCGCGGCTATCCGGACATGACTCCGGGCTGCCAGGAGGTCCTCGTCAACCGGCTGGTGGACAAGATCCGCAAGCGTGACGACATCGTTCACCTCGAGGAGGACGGCGTCGAGGGTGCGGACGTCATCGTCCTCTCCTACGGCATCAGCACCCGGGTCGCCTACGGCGGCATCCGTATCGCCCGCGAGAAGGGCGTGAAGGTGGGCCACATCGCGATGAAGATCGTCTGGCCCTTCCCGGAGAAGCGAATCCGCGAAATCATGGGCCAGGTGAAGGGCATTCTCACCGTGGAAATGAACCTCGGCCAGATCGCGCTCGAGACCGAGCGGATCGTGGCGGGTCGGTGCAAGACGGTGCTCGCCGGTCACGCGGGCGGCACGGTCCACGACCCCAAGGTGATCGCGAAGGCGATCGAGGAGTTGGCGAAATGAGCGATACCGCTGTGACTCCCGTTCCGGTCAAGGAAGACCTCACTCCCCACCCGATGGAGGAGTGGCTCCGGATGGACCGGATCCCGCACATCTGGTGCCCCACCTGCGGACTCGGCATCGTGGTCACCGCGCTGGTGGAAGCAATCAAGAACACCGAGTTCGATCCGGACCTCATCTCGGTGGTCTCGGGCATCGGTTGCACCGGTCGCGTGGCGGGCTACGTCAAACTCGACAGCTTCCACACCACCCACGGTCGTGCCATCCCCTTCGCCACCGGGCTGAAGCTCAGTAACCCGAAGTTGAAGGTGATCGTGGTCTCCGGGGACGGGGACCTGACCGGCATCGGCGGCAACCACTTCATCCACGCCGCGCGCCGCAACATCGATATCACGGTCATCTGCGTGAACAACTTCCTCTATGCCATGACCGGCGGCCAGGTCGCACCGACGACCCCCGGCCCGGCCGTGACCTCCACGACCCCCTACGGGGCCTTCGAGCCGCCCTTCAATCTTCCCAAACTGGCGGAGGCCTGCGGGGCCTGCTACGTCTCGCGGTGGACCGCTCTGCACGTGAGGCGGACCGTGGAGTCGATGACCAAGGCGATCATGAAGCCGGGGTTCTCGTTCGTGGAGGTGATTTCGCCCTGCTCGACTCTCTACGCCCGCCGGAACCGGCTGGGTTCGGGGCTCGACCTCATGAAGTTCTATCACGACAACGCCATCATCAAGAATGGCTGCCCCACTTCCGAGGTGGGCATCGAATTCCAGCGCCCGTTCATCGTCGGCGACTTCGTCGATCTGGATCGGCCGACCTGGCATGACCTGATGCGGGCCCAGATGACCGCCACCCTGGGAGACAAGTTCATTCCGAAGGAAGGACCGTCATGTACGAGCTAAAGGTAACCGGCTTCGGCGGACAAGGGGTCATCCGGACCGGGATGATCATCGGCAAAGCCCTCTCCATCTTCGGGGGGATGCACGCCACACTCACCCAGGCGTTCGGCCCCGAGGCTCGCGGGAGTGCATGCAGTGCGCAGGTGATCATCGACGACGTGCCGATCACCTACCCCTACATCACCGGCACCGACTTCCTGATCGCCATGTCGCAGGAAGGCTACGCCAAGAACTCCGGTCAACTGCGCCCGGGCGGAATCCTGGTCATCGAGAAGGACCTGGTGGTCACCGACGAGGCCCCGGATCGGAAGATCTTCGCCATCCCCGCGACCCGTATCGCCGAGGAACTCGGGGTGACGATCGCCGCGAACCTCGTGATGATCGGGTTCTTCACCGCGGTTACCGGCCTCGGAACCCTCGAGGCTGTGAAAAAGGCCATTCCGGGCACCGTCCCGCCGCGTTTCCTCGACTTGAACCTCCGGGCCCTGCAGGAGGGCTTCGACTACGGCGTCAAGGAGTATGGCGTCGCCGCCGTGGCTGCCGGGGAGGAGACCAAGTGACGGAGACCACACCCAAGGTGGTGGCCTTCGCCTGTCGCTGGTCACTCGGTGATGAGTCCACTGAGATCGGCGGGGTGAAGCTCATCCCGGTCCTTTGTTCCGGTCGGGTCAGTCCCGGTTTCATCCTCCAGTCGTTCGAGTGGGGGGCGGCCGGCGTGCTGGTGGCCGGTTGCGGGACGAAAGACTGCCGCTACCTCTTTGGCGCCAAGCAGCAGGAAGGCCAGTTCGCGCTGGTGACCGAGATCGTGAACCTGCTCGGCATCGGCGAAGAGCGTATCCAGCTCTCCTGGGTCAAGAGCCCCGAGGAGCTGACCGAGGTCGCCACCGCATTCCGTGAGCGGATCGAGGCCCTCGGCCCGCCGCCGATCGTGCCGGCGGAGTCCGCCTGCCCGGCGGTACCGGAGATGGCCGATCTTCGCGAGTTGAGCAAGGCCTTCGCCTGCATCGACTGCGGCAAGTGCACCGGCTTCTGCCCGGTGGCCCGGCACACCAAGGGCTACTCGCCTCACCGGATCGTGGGGCAGTCGATCTTCAAGAACACCCCCGAGAAGGAAGTGGCGGAGGCGGTGTGGAGTTGTTTCACCTGCGGCCTCTGCGAGCGTCGTTGTCCGGCGGGCGTCAAGTACGCCACTCTCCAGCAGGGCCTGCGTCAGCGCGCCCGGGCGGAGGGTGAAACCGGTCGCTGTTCCCACAGCGGATCGCTCCTGACCATGATGCGGATTCATGCCGCCGGCGACCTGAAACAGAACCGTTTGGACTGGGTCCCGGACGATGTGAAGGTCGCCAAGGAGGGCAAGACCGCGCTGTACGTCGGTTGCGCTCCCTATTTCGACAAGTTCTTCGAGCACATGGGGGTGAAGACCCTCGACGCCACGAAGGGCGCCATCCGCCTCCTGAACGCCATGGGCATCGAGCCCGTGCTGATGGGGGACGAGGTCTGCTGCGGCCACGACCCGCTCTGGAGCGGCGATCGCGAGACCTTCGAGAAACTGGCGAAGAAGAACGTCGCGATGCTGAAGGAGAAGGGCATCGAGCGCGTGGTTCACGCCTGCGCCGAGTGCTACCGCACCGCGGCCAAGGACTGGGCCGAGGTGACCGGCAAACTGCCGTTCAGCAACATCCACATCACCGAACTCGTGGCCACGAGCAAGCTCAAGCTGAACGGCAAGCCGCTGAAGGCCACGATCCAGGATCCCTGCCGCCTCTCCCGCCACATGGGGAAGGCGGACGCGATCCGGGGCGCGCTCGGCAAGTCCGAGAGTGTCGAGATCAAGGAGATGATGAGGCACGGCGTCGCGGCGAGTTGCTGCGGCTCCTCCTCCTGGCTCAACTGCAGCGCGGGCACCGCGGCTCTGCAGCAGGCTCGGCTCGGCGAGGCGAAAGCCACCGGTGCCGACGTGTTGCTGACCGCCTGCCCCAAGTGTGAAGTTCACCTCGCCTGTTCCCAGTTCGGGAAAGACGACAAGATCGAAATACAAAATGTTGCCTCGGTGCTCGCCGAGGCTTTGCCCGGTGCGGTTGACGCGCCCGAGAAGTCGGAGGGCTAGATGTCTCAGGACTTCGGACAGAAACACGGAGAACGGGTAGGAGTGTTCGTCTGCGAATGCGGAATGAACATCTCCGACACCGTCGACGTGAATGCCGTGGCGGAATACTCGCTCGGCATTCCGGGAGTGGTCCACTCCTCGGTGAACAAATACACCTGCGCCGAGCCCGGTCAGCAGGAGATCCGCGACGTCATCCGGGAGAAGAAGCTGGACCGGATCGTCGTGGCCGCCTGCACGCCGCGCATGCACGAGCCGACCTTCAAGGCCTGTGCCCAGGAAGCCGGTCTCAACCCCTACCTCGTCGAGATGGCGAACATCCGGGAGCACTGCTCCTGGGTGCACACCGACGAGAAGGAAGCGGCGACCGACAAGGCCAAAGACCTGGTGCGGATGGCCGTGGCCCGCGCTCGCTACCTCATGCCGCAGGTCGAGACCGAGTCGAAGGTGATCAAGAAGACCCTGGTCATCGGCGGCGGGGTGGCCGGCATCCAGGCCTCGCTCGACCTGGCGAACTCCGGGATCGACGTGGTGCTGGTGGAGAAGTCATCGACCATCGGGGGAGTGATGGCCCAACTGGGCAAAACGTTCCCCACGATGGACTGCCCTACCTGAATTCTCGGCCCGAAGATGGCGGATGTCAGCCGCCATCCACGCATTGATCTCCTCACCCTCGCCAAGGTCGAGGAAGTGACGGGGAGCGTCGGAAACTTCAAGGTGAAGATCCGGCAGAAGGCGCGGTACGTCGACGTGAAGGAGTGCACCGCGTGCGGCGATTGTGTGGCAGTCTGCCCCGTGCTCGTTCCGAACGAGTTCGAGATGGGACTGACCACGAGGAGAGCGATTCACCAGCTCTTCCCGCAAGCCGTACCTGCTGCCTACTGCATCGACATGGATCACTGCCTGGGCATCAACCCCATCGCCTGTGGGAAGTGCGCCGAGGCCTGTGACAAGAACTGCATCAGCTACGACGACAAGGAGAAGAACCTCGAGTTCGAGGTCGGCACCATCATCGTCGCCACCGGCCTGGAGGTCATGGACCCCACGCCGTTCGAGGAGTACGGCTACGGCAAGTTCGAGAACGTGCTCTCCTCGATCGAGTTCGAGCGGATCATTTCACCGCTCGGGCCGACGCTCGGTCACCTGTTCCGTCCTTCGGACCGGGAGCTGCCGAAGTCGGTCTCCTTTGTGCAGTGTGTCGGCTCGCGCTGCAACGACGGTCGCGGGCGCTCCTACTGTTCCAACATCTGCTGCATGAACACGATCAAGGCCGCGCTTCTGATCAAGGATCACTGGCCCGAGACCGAGGTGAAGGTCTTCTACATCGACATCCGCGCCTTCGGCAAGGGCTTCGAGGACATGTACAACCGGTCCAAGGCCGCGGGGACTCTCTACATCCGGGGCATCCCGGGTGAAATCATGGAGAACCCGGAGACCAAGGGCCTGGTGCTGTCCGTGGAGAATGGTGAGACCGGTCAGCTCGAAGAGCACGAGTCGGACATGGTCATCCTCTCGGTGGGGATGGAAGCGCCGGCGGACATGCGCGACCTCCAGACCATCCTGAACCTTCAGAAGACCCCGGACGACTTCTACCTGGAGGCGCACCCCAAGCTGCAGCCGGTGGACGCCGCTACCAAGGGCGTCTTCTTCGCCGGTTGCGCCGAGGCGCCGAAGGACGTGAAGGACTCGGTGACCCAGGCCGGAGCGGCCGCGGCCAGAGCGCTGGGACTGATGGCGCTGGGGCACGTGAAGATCCCGGCGATCACTTCGGTGATCGACGCCGACGCCTGCAATTTCTGCGGGACCTGCGCCAAGGCTTGCCCCTACGGGGCGATCACCGTGGACCGGAAGACCAAGACCCCGGCGGTGGTGGCCGAAGCGGCCTGCGCCGGGTGCGGCACCTGTGGTGCGGAGTGCACTCAGGGTGCGATCACCATGAAGCACTTCACCGACGAGCAGACCGTCAGCCAGGTGGACGCCATGCTCGTCGACCACGCCCAGGACAAGATTGTGGTCTTCGCCTGTAACTGGTGCTCCTACGCCGGTGGTGACTTCGCCGGTGTCTCAAGGTTGCAGTACCCGCCGACCATGCGGCTCATTCGGACCATGTGCTCCGGAAGAGTCGACAAGAAGTGGATCCTGCACGCCTTCGCCAAGGGCGCCCCGGTGGTGCTGGTCAGTGGTTGTCACTATGTGGACTGCCACTACATCGACGCCAACCGCTGGACGCAGAAGCGCGTCGAGCGGCTCTGGGACCTGATGGAGAAGAAGGGCATCCGCCCCGAGCGCCTGCAGCTCGAGTGGATCTCTTCGGCCCAGGCCTCACGCTTCCAGGACACCATGAAGGCCATCGAGGTCATCCGGAAGACGGTCACCGCGGAAGAGATCGAGGCCACGAAGGAAGCCCTGGCGAAGAACCTCCTGGAGGTCGAGATCAATGTCTGACGACGGCGCAGTCAAGAGCCGCACGCCGTGCAAGTTCAAGTGCCTGCGGTGCGGGCTCGAGTACGACGGGAGCTACATCCCGAAGGTGATGGAGGAACTCCACTGCCCCTCGTGCGACTCGAATTCGCAAAGGAGGCTGAAGGAGAAGAAGGCGGAGTAGGGCGAAGCGCCCGACTCATCTCAGAAGAAATTCCCCCGGGCGGACGGCCGAAAGGTTGCCCGCCCGGTTTGTTCATAGGGACGACCGACCTGTCGTCCGCGCACCACGAGCGGCGGACGCCGATCAACCCCGCCCTCCGCCGCCTTTGCTGCGCCCCCGTCCGGATCGCCACGTTCCACACCGCTCAAGCGGTCCTCCTTCCTGCACGTCCGCCAACCGCATCTCTCCCGGTCCACATCTCCCTTCGCGTACGGCCTGAGTAGGTCGGCAAGGCGAATAAAACAGAATCAGCCCAATTCTGGGTTGTGTCCAGATCGTGCCGTATAACCCCTCCATGCCCAAGGACCCTGCGACCCTCCTTCGCGAACACGGTGTTCGGGTCACGGCCCAGCGCCTGGCTACGCTGCGAGCGGTGCTGGCACGGCCACACAGTACGGCGGAGACGATCACCAGCGATGTCCGCTCCGACATCGGGGCCATCTCGCGTCAGGCCGTGTACGACGCCCTCGGGCTCCTGGTCGAGAAGGGCGTCATCCGGCGGATCCAACCCGCCGGGTCGCCGGCGCTCTACGAGGACCGGGTAGGGGACAACCACCACCATCTGATCTGTCGCACCTGCGGAAAAACGGTCGACGTCGATTGCGTCGTCGGCAAGACACCGTGCCTGACCCCTGGCGCGGACTCGGGGTTTCAGATCGATGAAGCGGAGGTGATCTTCTGGGGCTTCTGTCCCGCCTGTCTCGCGGGAAGATCGAGTGTCGAAGATTGAACAACTACAGAACTTGAAGCACGTAACCAGTTGAATGAGCAGTCAAACAGAAATCGGGAGAATTGACATGAAAGCCAATGCATTGCCAGGCTGGTGCCCTGGGATCAAGGGGATCAGGCCGGTCCTGTTTCTCACCTTGGCCCTCTGCCTGCTGGCCGGACTCGATGGTCGGATGGTGTGGGCCCAGGATGCGCCCGAGAAACCCGCGGAGGGCGGAGCCGGGTGCCCCGTGATGGGGAAGCAGGCGGGACCCAACAGGTCCACGGCCGCCGGAGCCATGTCGCTCGGGGACTGGTGGCCGAATGGGTTGAATCTGCGGATCCTCCATCAGCATTCTCGCTTGAGCAATCCGATGAGCGAGGACTTCGACTATGCGACGGAGTTCAAGAAGCTCGACCTCGAGGCCCTGAAGAAGGACATCGTGGCGATGCTGACGACCTCGCAGGACTGGTGGCCGGCGGACTACGGGCACTACGGCGGGCTCTTCATCCGTCTGGCCTGGCACAGCGCCGGAACGTACCGCATCTCCGACGGCCGCGGCGGCTCCGCCTCCGGGACGATCCGCTTCGCGCCTCTCAACAGCTGGCCCGACAACGCCAACCTCGACAAGGCTCGCAGGTTGCTCTGGCCGGTCAAGCAGAAGTACGGTCGCAGCATCTCCTGGGCCGACCTGATGGTCTACACCGGCAACGTGGCTCTGGAGTCGATGGGGTTCAAGACCTTCGGCTTCGCCGGTGGCCGCGAGGACGTCTGGGAGCCGGATGCATTCATCGACTGGGGGCCGGAGAGCGAGTGGCTCGGTGACAAGCGTTTCTCGGACGACCGGGAGCTCAAGAATCCGTTGGCCGCCTCGCAGATGGGGCTGATCTACGTCAATCCGGAGGGGCCCAACGGCAACCCGGACCCGCTCCTGGCAGCCCATGACATCCGGACGACGTTCGCCCGCATGGCGATGAACGACGAGGAAACCGTTGCGCTGATCGCCGGCGGCCACACCCTGGGCAAGTGCCACGGCGCGGCCAACCCCGGCAAGTACGTCGGACCCGAGCCCGAAGGGGCCCCGCTGGAAGAGCAGGGTCTCGGCTGGAAGAACAAGTTCGGGAAGGGCAATGCCGAGGACACGATCACCAGCGGTCTGGAAGGGGCCTGGAGCACGACCCCGGATGAGTGGTCACACGAATTCTTCAGCAACCTCTTCGAGTACGAGTGGGTGCTGACGAAGAGCCCGGCCGGCGCGCAGCAGTGGACGCCCAAGGAGAAGTCGGCGCAGGGAACCGTTCCGGACGCCCACGATCCGACCAGATCCCACGCGCCCTTCATGCTCACGACGGACCTCGCGCTCCGTTTCGATCCGATCTACGGACCGATCTCAAGGCGCTTCTACGAGCACCCGGAGGAGTTCAATGTCGCCTTCGCCAAGGCTTGGTACAAGCTTACGCACCGCGACCTGGGGCCCTCCTCGCGGCTTCTCGGCCCCCTGGTGCCGGAACCGCAGCTGTGGCAGGATCCGGTTCCCGAAGCTGATTATGAGGTGATCGGGAAGCAGGACATCGCCGCCCTGAAGGGCAAGATCCTCGCTTCGGGCCTTTCCGTGCCGCAACTCGTCTCGACCGCCTGGGCTTCGGCGTCCTCGTTCCGCGGGACCGACAAGCGGGGTGGAGCGAACGGGGCGCGCATTCGCCTCGCGCCGCAGAAGGACTGGGAAGTCAATCAGCCGGCCGAACTTGCGAAGGTCCTTGGTGCGCTCGAGAAGATCCAGCAGGACTTCAACAGTGCGCAGACCGGTGGCAAGAAGGTCTCGCTCGCCGACCTGATCGTGCTGGGCGGATGTGCAGCCATCGAGAAGGCGGCGAAGCAGGCCGGACAGGACATTCAGGTTCCCTTCTCGCCCGGGCGCACGGACGCGACAGAGGAAATGACCGACGTGGACTCCTTCGCGGTGCTCGAACCGACCGCAGACGGGTTCCGCAACTTCCTGGGTCACGAGCTCGACCGGCCGGCCGAGGAGATGCTGGTCGAACGGGCGAACCTGCTCACGCTCACGGCCCCGGAGATGACGGTCCTCATCGGCGGCATGCGGGTCCTCGGCACCAACGTCGGAGACCCCCGACTCGGCGTCTTCACGAAGCGAGCCGGGGCCTTGACCAACGACTTCTTCGTCAACCTGCTGGATATGGGCACGGAGTGGAAGAAGTCTCCCCGGTGCGAGTTCTTCTTCGAGGGGCGAAACAGCAAGACCGGCGAAATCGAGTGGACGGCCACGGCCGTCGATCTCGTGTTCGGAGCGAACTCGCAGCTTCGAGCCATTGCGGAAGTCTATGGATGTGCCGACGGGCAGCAGAAGTTCGTCAAGGACTTCGTTGCCGCCTGGAACAAGGTGATGAATCTCGATCGCTTCGACCTGGCCGACTGATCTCGACCGGTAGCGGTCACCGGTGTCGGCCATCACGGCCGGGGACCTGCTCGGAGGCTTCTTCGAGCAGGTCCCGCACCGGACCCTCGCGCAGGATCTGACGGAATCTTTCCACCTCGACGCGCCTGTCGCGGGTCCATATCCTCCTCGACCTCGGGCAGCAGCACCTCCCCCTGCAGGAACCCTCTCGGCTTATCTCTTGACTTCCGGCAATATGTCCAATATTATACGTGGACAAAGTGGGGGGAAGAGGTGCCGATCTTCGAGCGAAGAGCAAAAATCTCCGGGAGCCCGGAGAGTGGTTCGACGGGCACGCTGCCCCGGCAACGCTCGAGAAACCTGCGCCGCCCTCGGGGCCCGCGCGGGTGGTTGATCGCATGCCGAATCCTCAAGTGATGAACGGACGACGGATGCCCCTCGATGAAGAGGACGGGAAGGCAGACTGAGGTGGAGAACGCCATGCGAAAGATCGCGATTATCGGTGCCGGTATCTCCGGTCTGACGTGCGCCTATCGCCTGCATCGGGAGAACGATGTCACCGTCTTCGAGGCGAACGACTACCCGGGCGGCCACACGAACACAATTCGCGTGGAACGGGGTGGCCGGGTCTTCGATGTGGACACCGGCTTCATCATCTTCAATCGCGACAACTACCCGAACTTCACGGCGATGCTCGACGAGCTCCAGGTCGAGAGCCAGGCGACCGACATGAGCTTCTCGGTCCGCTCCGATCGCGATCGCCTGGAGTGGAACGGCTCCTCGCTGAACCAGATCTTCTCCCAGCGCCTGAACCTCTTCCGCCCCGGCTTTCTCCGCATGCTCAGGGATATCGCCCGCTTCAACCGCGAGGCGCCGGCACTGATCGCCCATGAGGACGAAACGACGACGGTTGCCGAGTTCCTGAAACGACACGGCTACTCCCGGGAGTTTGCGGAGAACTACCTGATACCGGTCGGTGCCGCGCTGTGGTCCAGCCCGGCGGAGGGTTTCGAGGTATTCCCCATCCGGTTCGTGGTCGAGTTCTTCGACAACCACGGCCTGCTGAAGTTCAGGGGGCGGCCACAGTGGCGGGTGATCAAGGGCGGCTCCCACCGCTATGTGAAGGCGATGACCTTGGGTTTCTCGGACCGCATCCGGCTTTGCACTCCGGTTTCCTCGGTTCGCCGGGGCCCCGACGGTGTCCGGATCCTCACCGATCGGTACGGCGAGGAGAGATTCGACGACGCCATCTTCGCCTGTCACAGCGACCAGGCGCTTTCGATGCTGGCAGACCCGGCCGACGCCGAGCGTCAGATCGTCGGCGCGTTTCCCTATCAGCCGAACGTGGCCATCCTGCACACGGACACGTCGGTGCTTCCTCGGCGCCGGCGCGCCTGGGGAAGCTGGAACTACCACGTTCACCGGGAGGATCCGGACCGCGTGGCGGTCACCTACAACATGAACATGCTGCAGGGGCTCGACTCGGACGACGTCTTCCTCGTGACCTTGAACCACGACCACGGCATCGACCCCGATCGGATCCTTCGTCGGATCCGGTATCACCACCCCGTGTTCACCACGGGGCGCGCCGCGGCCCTCGCCCGACGGGAAGAGATCATCGACCGAAACCACACCTCGTTCTGCGGGGCCTGGCTCGGCGCGGGCTTCCACGAGGACGGAGTCCGGAGCGCCCTCGAGGTCTGCGAAGCGTTGCAGAAGGATACGGTGACGAAGTGAAGAGCCGCATCTACGAAGGTCGAATCCGTCACCGTCGGTTCCACCCGAAGGGCCATGAGTTCAGCTACACGATGTTCCTCATGTACCTTGATCTCGAGGAGATCCCGGGTCTCTTCGGGCGGCACCCGCTGTGGTCGGCCACCCGGGCCGCGCCGGCGCGCTTTCTGAGAGAGGACTACCTCGGCGACCCGAAGATGCCTCTCGCGGACGCCGTGCGCGGACTCGTCGAGGAGCGCACCGGGGTGCGTTCCGTCGGGCCGATCCGGTTGCTTACGCACCTGCGCTACTTCGGGAAGAGCTTCAACCCGGTGAGTTTCTACTACTGCTTCTCGGAGGACGACACGCGGCTCGAGACGATCGTGGCCGAGGTCACCAACACCCCCTGGGGGGAGCGCCACGCCTACGTGCTGGACCGGCGGCACGATGTGGGAAACGGCCGGACGCTCCGGTTTCGGCCGGGGAAGGAATTCCACGTCTCGCCGTTCATGCCGATGGAGCAATCCTATGACTGGCGCTTCACGGTGCCGGGCCGCACGATCGCCGTGCAGATGGAGAACTTCGAGGACGGGCGGAAGCTCTTCGACGCCACCCTGACGTTCACCGAAGGCCCGGTCACCGGGGCGGCGTTGACCCGGGCCATCGTGAGGTTCCCCTTCCTCACTCTGCGGATCATCGCCGCCATCTACTGGCAGGCCTTGCGCCTCTGGTGGAAGAAGATCCCGTTCCATCCACACCCCGGACAGCGATTGAAAGAGGTCGAATCATGTTGACCGAGTATCTCAAGCGGAAGCTCCACCAGCGCCTCGAAGGGATCACCGGCGGACGCCTGATCCTCAAGGACGGTCCGGTGCTCCGCACCTTCGGCACATCGGGAGCGGGAGAGCTTTCGACCGCGATGATCGTCGTCGAAGACCAGCGCTTCTACCGGATGGTCGCTCTCGGCGGATCGATCGGAGCGGGCGAGGCCTTCATGCGGGGCTACTGGACGGCCAGTGATCTGACCGCGTGTCTGCGCATCATGGCGAGGAACCGGCCCGTGCACACGGGCCTGGATCGCAGGGGGAGCCGGATCGCCCGGGTGTTCCGGAGCTTGAGGCACCGGTTCCGCCGGAATTCACGACGTGGCAGCAAGAGGAACATCGCCGATCACTACGATCTCGGGAACGGCTTCTATCGGCTGATGCTCGACGAGACGATGACCTACTCCTCAGGCATCTTCGAGCACCCGCATGCCGGGCTTCGTGAGGCCCAGATCGCGAAGCTCGACCGCATCTGCAGGAAGCTCGACCTCTCTCCCGGCGACCGGGTGCTCGAGATCGGCACGGGGTGGGGCAGCTTCGCCATCCATGCCGCCCGGCATTACGGGGTCCACGTCACCACCACCACCATCTCGAAAGAGCAGCACGACCTGGCCGCGGAGCGCGTTGCCGCCGCGGGCCTCGGTGACCGGGTCGAACTCCTGCTCAACGACTACCGGGACCTGACGGGACGCTTCGACAAGGTGGTGTCCATCGAGATGATCGAGGCGGTGGGCTGCGAGTACCTGGACACCTACTTCGGCAAGATCTCCGACCTGCTCGAGGACAACGGCGCCGCCCTCCTGCAGGCCATCACCATGCCGGACCAGGACCTCGAAGACTACCGCCACTCGGTGGACTTCATCCAGCGCTACATCTTCCCCGGAGGCTTCCTTCCCTCCATCGGCTCGATGGTCTCGGCGATGACCCGTGCGACCGATCTCCGGATGGTCCACCTCGAAGACCTGACGCCACACTACGAAACGACTCTCAACCGGTGGCGCAAGCGCTTTCTCCGGAACCGGCAGGCCGTGAAGGACCTGGGTTACCCGGAGCGGTTTCGCCGGATGTGGGAGTTCTATCTCTGCTACTGCGAGGCCGGGTTCGCGGAGCGCGTGATCGGGGAAGCCCAGGTCGTGTTCGCGAAGCCCCGCTTCACGGGAGCGCCCATCCTGGGAGCCATCGACGGCCAACGCTTCGATGCCAGGGTCGTGATGTCATGAGCGACCTCGCCCGGATCGGTACCGCCTTCGGGGCCATGGCGGCGCTCATGACCCTGCTCTGGCTGGTGCAGCGCGCCAGGAAGAACGCGGGGATCGTGGATGTGGCCTGGTCCTTCGGCACCGGTGTCAACGGGGTCTGGTTCGCCCTCACCGGATCGGGATACGAACCGCGGCGGGTGATCCTCGCCGCCATGGCCGGGCTCTGGGGCCTTCGGCTCGGCATCCACCTCTGGCGTCGGGTTTCCTCGGAGGCGGAGGACGGCCGCTACACCGAGCTCCGCGAGAAGTGGGGATCCCGCACCCAGCCGATGCTGTTCGGGTTCTTCCAGTTGCAGGCTTTCTGGACGGTCCTCTTCGCGATGCCCATGTTCCTCGCCGCGGAGAACGCAGCGCCGATGCTCGGGGTTCTCGACTTCCTCGGCATCGGGATCTACGTGGTCGCCGTGACCGGTGAGAGCATCGCCGATCGGCAGCTGGCCCGCTTCCGGGCGGCCTCGGCCAACCGGGGAAAGGTCTGCCGGGACGGGCTCTGGCGGTACACGCGCCATCCGAACTACTTCTTCGAGTGGGTCCACTGGTTCGCCTATGTGGCGATCGGAATTGCCGCGCCACTCGGTGGACTGACGATCCTCGGCCCCGCCTTGATGCTGTTCTTCATGTTCACGATGACCGGGATTCCTCCCACCGAACGCCGCGCGATCCTGAGCCGGGGAGATGCCTACCGGGAGTATCAGCGAACGACCAGTGTCTTCGTGCCGCTCCCGGTGAAAGGAGAAGCAAAGTGAGCCTCCTGACGAGTCTGGCCGTCTCGGCCATGGAGAAGGGCCTCGCCACCGACACGCTGATCCGCATGGGCATCCGCAGGCTCCTTGCGAAGCGACTTGCCAACGTCGACCCGGGTTTTGCCGGGACTCGGGCCTCGGCCGGGCCGCCGGTTGGCTGTACGCCGACGGGAAGCTCTTCCTCCACATCTTCTGCCATCGCGACCTCGCCTATTCCTTCGAGACCGAGGGAGCGAGCGACTGGATGGGGAGGCACTTCTTCACCGGGGGAATCATGCCCGCCGCCGACCTGATCGACCGCTTCGACCGGGACCTCGTCGTCGAAGATCGCTGGAGTTGGAGCGGAGGCCATTACGCGACGACCTGTGAGGCCTGGCTGGAGAACATGGATCGGCACCGGGAGGAGATCATGGGGCTCTTCCGCAAGTGCTACGGCCCGGATGGGGCCGCGAAGTGGTTCCGGCGCTGGAGGGTGTTCTTTCTGGCCTGTGCGGAGCTCTTCGCGTTCAGAAACGGCGAGGAGTGGGGGGTGGCCCATTACCTCCTCGGCAGGCGGCGCTGATCGCGGTCAGGAATTCAGGCGCCAGATGCTGAAGTTCAGCGCACTGGCGAACGTCACCCAGAGCGCGTAGGGGACGAGCAGCAGGCCGGCCATGCGGGAGATGGGCAGGAAGAGCACGATGTTCAGCAGGATCAGGCCAAGCAGCGCGGCGATGTCGAAAAAGGCGAGTCCCGGCCGATTGAGTCCGAAGAAGATCCACGACCAGAGCGCGTTGAGGAGCAGCTGCAGTCCGTAGACCCCGAAGGCGACGGTTCGCTGCCGGCCATCGCTCTGGCTGAAAGCAAGGTGCCCGGAGATCCCGATCATCAGGTAGAGCAGCGTCCATACCGGCCCGAAGATCCACCCCGGCGGGGTCCAGGACGGTTTGGCGATGCCCCGATACCAATCCCCGGGGCCGAAAAGCCCACCGAACACGGCCGGCACGAACGCGATCACCACGAAGACCAGGAGTCGGAGGATGTTCATGCCACGATCTTGCCAGATCGGACGGTGCGATAGAACGATCCCGTCAGTCCTCGCGCGCTCGGGGGAAGATCTCCGCCAGTCGTTCGCCGCGATAGGAGAAGATCCGGTCAACGTCGCGGCGGATGATGAGTCGCTCCATCAGGCGACCGCCGAAGGCCGCGTAGTCCACCCGGTCCACCATGAAAGTCGTCTCGCCCCGGGATTCGAAGGTGTGGGTGTGGACCCAGCGCCGGTAGGGGCCGCGCAACTGGCGGTCGACGAAGGAGAAGGGGGGATTCCACTCGGAAATCTCCGTGCGCCAGCGGATGGGGAGACCGTGGATTCTCAGCCGGTAGTCGATCAGGGCCCCGGCCTTCATCTCGATGGGGGGAGGCGTGAGGACCCTGAACCTGAGCCACGGCGGGGTGATCGCCTCGAGGTTCAGGGCATCGGCGAAAAAGGGGAAGACTTCGTCCCGCGGCCGCGGCAGCAGGGTTTCGATGCGGATGATGCCCATCCCGTCTCGCTGCTCCTCTCGCGAACCAGGCTACCCCGGTATCCAGCCACGGCGCAGTCAGCCTCGAGCGTGAGAGCCGTCGCAGTACGGCGCATTCCCCGTCTTCTTGCACATGCAGAGCATGGCGGATTTCGGCTCCTCCACGGAGAACACCTTCGGAGTGACGCCGGAGCCGGCGTGGGAGCCGTCACAGAACGGCTGGTTCTCGGACTTGCCGCAGGCGCACCAGGCGGCGGTTCCGGCTTCGAGGTCGACTCTGATCGGTCCATTCGCTGACATGTTCACGTTCCTTTCCGGCCACCCGCGCTGCGCGCTGCCGTCATCCAGTCCGGGTTCTCCCCGGAATGTCGGTAGTCGTGGTTCCAGAGGACACTGCCTTCTGCGATCAGAAACGCTCCGGGCATGACCATCACGTCACCGGAAGGCTTCCCCACCAGGTTGCCCTTCGCGAACGCTCTCGCAGTGGCGAGGATGGCTCGGGGTCCGGCGACCTGGCCCAGGCTGCCGCGACCCAAACCGAAGGCCGAGTAGAGCAGGAGACCGGGATCCGCAATCGCCGGGACCTCCGGCCACCTCTTGTGGAAGAAGGCATCCCCCTCCTCGACGCTTCCCTGGTGGCAGAGCACCACCCTCGGGAATCGAGACTCTCGCCCGGAGAGCCGCCGGAGATCCTTCACGGTCTCCCGGCAGAAGATTCACCCGAGGTGTCGGAGAAAGACGAGCAGCACCGGCTCCTCACCGAGCATGGTCGAGAGCGTTGTGCCGTCGAGGTTGCGCCCCCGGAGGGGCAGTTTCTTTGTTTCGTCGTCGAGATGCATGGCTTGAATCTAACCCCTCGATTCGTTGCGTCTAGTCTTTTAAGTGAACATCAGGCCAGCCATCCTACCATTGATCATTGAACCCGGGCCCTCCCGCCCGGCGGAGTACGGAGGCGTAATCCTTTCTCCAGACTCTGTTGATCCGACCCGGAGCAAAATCTACAGAGTCTGGAAAAACGTGTCTGCCTCCGTATCTTTGCCGAGAGGCAGGATCTGCCGCGAAGAGCCGTCCATGTCGAAGAGGAGAAGGCGGGCCCCGTTCTCGACCGGCAAGAGCAGCCGCTCACCGTCAAACCACGAGCCATTCCAGTCCCCGGAGACTGCAATCGGAGGAAGGCCGATCCTCTCGACTTCCGGGCCGGTCTCTTCGCCGACGATGCGCCAGACATCCTGCCCGTCACTTACCAGGCACGAGAGCCCATCGTTCGACCACTTGATGCGCGCATCGCGGCGGGCGACCTGGATTTCCGGAAGAAGGTCCGGCTCTTCCGAGTTCGCATCGATCCACCACGTCCGGTCATCCAGGACGGCAAGTGCCCGGGTGGATTGGCGGTTCGTCATTCTCGTGCTCAAGCCCTCTGCGGCGATCACCGTTGTGGCCGGGCTTCCATCGAGAGGTACTCGCACGATCCGAAAGTAATGCTCACGGTTCTCGTAGTGATAGCCGATCAGCCACGCGTCTCGAGCCACCGAGGATGGCAGGAGGTTCAAGGCCGACGCCACGGGGCGCTCCTCTCCGGTATCGAGCATCAGCATGAAGTAGCTCGTTCCGCCCGGTTTCCCTTCGCTCCGGCGGACTCTTCGGGCCAGGACTCCCCACTCGCTGTTGGTCCCTGTCTGCAACTGGAAGTCGGTGCCATCGACCTCCACCGGCGGCTTCCCTTCGCGGTGCAGGCGGCACTTTGACGGACCTGAAATGTACTCCCTGACCAGTGATCCGTAGCGTATGGAACGGAACGGATTCACAGCTCCGGTCGGGCCCGGTCGCGTGGAGACGACCTTCCCCTGTTCGAGGTCGTAGATCATCCGGATCCAGGTGAAGCGTTTCGGATCCGAGGTCGGCTGATTGCGATGGAGGACGATGCAGTCCGGGCCCTCTGTCCAGGTATCGATGCCGTTGCGCATGAAGCCCAGCTCGGTCAGGTCGCGCACGGTGCCGGATGCCAGGTGCACTGCCCACCTTCTCGGCGGCGCGGAGTTCTTCATCCAGAACGGTCGATGTGGACGGGAAACTGCTACGAGAGCCCAGGATCCGGTGGGATCCACATCTTCCACTTGAAGGATGCGGATGTCCTGCTCGTGAGGCTGCGGATGACACCAATGGTGTGTTTCCACCCCGGCCCACGTACCTGGCAACCCGACAACGACGAGGAAGGCGGCGGACGCCAGCACGATCCGGCGCCGGGTGGAACCCAGGTGGATTCGGCCCAGGCAGAAGGCGAAACCCGAAGCGATGAGAAACCCGGAGCCGGTCAGGATGCAGAGAGAGAGATACAGGAGGCCACGGGGGCGCTCTTCGATGTTCAGCCCGAGAAGCCGCGAAGATGTGAATCCAAGACCGGCGACGACCAGCAGGGCCAGGATTGCCGCCGCCAGCCCCCGATTTACGAGGCCGGAGAAGGCGAGAGTTGCGGTGCCCACCACCGCCACGATGATCAGCAGCACCGACCATTCAAGGGCGTCCGCAGTGATCATCCCGGCCGGTGCCTTGTCTCCGAGAAAGAGCAGAAAGGCCTCCAGCACGAACAGGTAGGCCAGCATGACTGCGGCGCTGCCGAACAGGAACAGCACCTTCGCCGCCCAGACCCGAAAGGCACGCACCGGCAGTGTGAACAGAAATGCGTAGCGTCCTCCCGCGGAGTCAGACGCAATCAGGTCCGCCGCGATCATCAGGACGTAGAGGAGGCCGAGGAGCGGGATGACGAATCTCATCGAGTGACTCGGCTCGGTTGCTTTCCAGCCGATGATCCCCCACTTCAGGGTCAGAGAGAGGATGGGGGCGAGCACCAGGAACCCGATCACCAGCCAGCGGTTCTCTCTCCACTCTTTCGCGATCAGCGCCCACATGTCGCCAACTCCTCACAGTTTTCGGCATCGTCGCCGAGCAGGTCCACGAAGAGGTCCTCCAGGTTCATCGGGCTCTCGATGACCTGGCGGTAGCGGCCCGCGCTGCGCAGTTGGTTGGCCGCTTTCGTCCCGCCTTCGAGATACGTCAGGCTCGCTTCCACGCCGTGCTCGTGAACCAGTGGCGAACCGGGGATCTCCCGAGGGCTCGGCGGCGGAGTGACCTCCACGCGGCGGGCGCGGGAGCGGATCTCCTCGGTCTCTCCGGCAAGGACGATCCGGCCGGCGCGCAGGAACGCCACCCGGTCCGCGAGCCGCTCCACGTCGTCCATCCGGTGGCTCGCCATGAGCACGGTGCGGCCCTCCTCGTGTATTGCGTCCACCAGTGTCGTCAGAACCTGCCGACGGACCACCGGATCCAGGCCCGAGGCGGGCTCGTCCAGCACGAGCAGTTCCGGACGGTGGCCCAGAGCGAGCAACAACGCGAGCTTCGCTCGCTCGCCCTTCGAGAGCGTGCCGATCTTTGCCCGGCCCGGAAGTGCGAAGAGGTCGATCAGGCGGCGTTCTTCCGCGCGGTCCCAGCGCTTCCTGCGGATCGCCCGCACCAAACCGATGGCATCTCTGACCCGCCAGCGTGGGTTGATCGACGCGGTGTCGGGCACGTAGCCGATGCGCTCCTTGACCGCGAGCATCCGCTTCGCCGGGTCGAGGCCGAGAAC